>Ga0208899_1001032_pt1 | contig 20207 bp, 20 predicted proteins | sample VirMetDEL_Nov_24_FD_184518 | JGI IMG/M metagenome (GOLD analysis project Ga0208899, IMG submission 184518) | Aqueous microbial communities from the Delaware River and Bay under freshwater to marine salinity gradient to study organic matter... | ecosystem: Environmental > Aquatic > Marine >... | reverse complement strand
TATCTATTTGTGACTGTAAGTTTCCGCTAGTTTGATCTATATAACTTTCAGCCCACCCACTAACGGCGGTTGCGCTATGATCTAGGCCGTCTATGTAGCTTTGAAAATACCCACTTTGAATAACAATATTTGCGGCGTTTTGATCTATAAGAGATCCGCTAGCAAGAGGTATTGCCGCTGTAGATTGAATTGTTGTATCATCAAATCTAATAGAGTGAAACTTACCGCTTGGAGAGATAACACTACCAACTGTCTGAAAATCACCATATGTATTTATGCTAACAAGCTCGTCAGTAGAAACACTCCAAGTTTGAAGGTCTGCAACATGTCCTACACCAGCTTTTACGTCAATAACATTGCTTGATATAGATGAATTTTTAAAAGAAGTTGTTTGTTCTGTGTCTATGCTTAAATTTTCCACAAAGATAGATCCGCTATCTTTTGTAAAGTCTAAGACTTTTTGGTATCTGTGGTCTACCTCAAATCCCTCGTTGACACCATCCCCAATACTTAAAATTGAATAACCGTTACCTTTTAACTCTACAAAACCATCCTTCGCAGATACGTATCCATAAAAGGGCTTGCTTATGTCTGAATTAGAAGTTTTTAACCCTATAGTCCAAGAAGGATCTGACCCTTCTTCCATGTAGAATGAAGTTACTCTATTTGTAAAATCTGTAGAAAACGCCTGCCAGTAGTCTCCATCGTCTGACCTTTTGAAAACAAGGGGCGTGGGAAAAACAACAGAATCATCATCGTCTTTATAGATCAGCTTGTCTGCGGGAACAACACAGAATACAATACCTACGCCGCTAATGTTTATTTTATTATCGCTATTAGAACTCTGTAGCACAGTGTCTCTACTAAGAGAATTAGTACTGTTAGTGTAAGTACCAAGCCCGATTTCAAATCGACTATCATTCTGAATACAATAGTAAGTTGTGTTACCGTCACCGATTGCTTCAGAAAAAGTTTGGAAACCACCAAATGTACGACCACCCAGAGAAATGTCTCCAGTTCCCGTGGTAATAGTTGTTTCTTTTACTCTATCTGCTATTATTAAAGCCATGTTATTTTCCGTTTATTGTAAATAACTCTATGTAAACTTATAATATTATACACTAATCTAAGATTAATTATTTTGTCTTAGGGTTGATTAGGGTCTGGCTGATCTGGATCTGGATTATTTGGATCATCTGGACCGTTTTCACAAGGAGGACAAAGCCGCACTGCGCAGGTTCCGGGAAACCAACTACCATTAGTACATTCTGCTTCAGTTACTTCTGAGCAGCCAATAGGAGGCCAGTCCAGACAGCAGCACGAACCAATAACAGGGGACGAAGTTGTTGGTGGTACAGGAGATGTTGTCGGGGAAATCGTCGTTGTCGGGGAATCCGTAGTTGTGGGTGAATCCGTCGTTGTCGGAGGATTAGTAGTAGTAGTGGTGGGAGAACCGGTAGTAGTGGTTGGAGAGCTAGTTGTAGTAGTGGGAGAGCCGGTAGTGGTGGGGGAATCCGTAGTTGTAGGTGAATCCGTAGTTGTAGGTGAATCGGTAGTTGTGGGTGAATCCGTTGTTGTAGGGGTTTGAGTAGTTGTTGGTGGTGGTGTAGTTGTTGGGTCGCAAGGTGAACAAGGATTGTTGTACGTAATATCAAACTCTTCTAAGTTTTTGCCGTAAAGAGCTAAAAAGCCACCAGAACCTATCCCTACTAATCCACCATGTATAATTAATACATAACAACCGTAGCCGTCGTGATCTGGGTGTGGAACAGGAGGAGTGAAGCAGAAAGTCTTTACCCTTGAAGCACCATTTTTTGACGGACAGTTACAATCACATTTTACTTCGGTTTCCACATAACCGGTCAATAAAGCTTGGTAGGAAGGCGTTAAAAGCATAAAACCCGCCCAAGTGTCCTGATAACCAGCAGCGCCGACAGACAAAGTAACGCAAAATTTATCTGTAGCCCCAGCGTTATTATCCTCGATAGGTATATGATATTCCACAAGTCCGCCAATGCCACCGCGACGGTTAACACATTCGGGATCAACGTCTCCCGCCTTCCCGTAAAAGGATACACGTCCCGGCGATAACGTAAAGGTTCCGTTACTTTCTTTTTTTCTCTCCGGGACTAGTGGGTCAAAAGGCTTACAATCAGGAGGGGGAGGTTCACAATCTGGAAACACATCAGCGAACAACTGATCGTCGCAAGAAGCACGAACCCAAAGACCTCCAAGAGCCGCGCATTCTTCCTGTGAGATATTTTCATCGTCTATACAATAAGGAAAGCTAGGATCTCCTACACAAAGACGACAAGAATATTCTGGAGGAGGTGGTGGCGGAGGTGTTGTAGGAGGACTGGTTGTCGCCGTAAAGCAGGGACAAGAGCAGTAAGGAGGTCTACCCATTTTACTTTCCGTATATAGATTTTGCTTCTTGTACTAATTCATTATATCTATTCTCATCAAATTTAACTTCTTCTACAAACTCTTTGTGTACAGGTGAAAGATCTAAGTCTAACTCCGTGAACTCTAGTATGTAGTTTCTAACTTTATTATCAATAGTCAGTTCATACTTAACGCCATCCGGTCTACCGAATCTATGTAACCACTTTAAAAATGGTAAGCATATTGTTTTTCTTCCAGCCTTACGGTATTTTTCATGAATGTAACACTCTTCGCCACCAAATCCCCTACAATGTTCGTTAAATCCAAGCCAAGATCTTTTATTTGTAAAAAACATACCAAGACCTTGAGAAAATATTTCAAATTCTGTTTCGTCTGGATCAAAACCGATGCTAGAAAACCCAAGCTTTTTTAAAAGATTTTCATGTCCGGGGAAATTTATAGGATCTGGAAGGACAGTGAAACAATGATCGCAGTATTTTAATGTTTTTTGTTTTTCTAATTCTACAAATCTACAGGTATTGTTTTGGTTGATTATGCTGAAATTTTTCTTTTTACATCTACAAGTCCAAGCGGCGCCCCATCGACCCCACATTTGACCTCCCCATTCATCATTGAAGTGGGTGGATATCATAGTCAAGTTATCGTAAACAAGCGGACCTTGATACAAATTCATGGTGTTGGGATATTTGTCTATAAACTCAAATAATTTTTCTAAGACTTGTACTACTGGACATAATAAAACATGGCAGTCCATAACAAGAACAAAATCTGTTCTAGCTTCTTCAATTATTTTATTTCTAGTCGCAGACGTTCCTTGGGAATCTGGAAAATCTATAACTCTAAATTTATCACCAAGACCAGTTGAGGCTTGTAAATTTTTGACAGCTTGGGCGTGTTCATTGTCTTTTGAATTTTCAATAACTACAAATTGGAGTCTATCCAGCAAGTCCTCTCTTTGGTTAAATCTTAATTCTTTAATAATATCCTGAATACTAAAGTAGGCGCCATGAAAGTCCGTATGATGCGCCATTCCTATCGTTATTTTCCTCATTAATTTTCTTTCCTTTTGTTCCTATGGGTTATTAGGTTGCGGCGTAGTGGGTTCCGCTGTGGTTTGTGGCGTCAAGGTTGTCGTGGTTGTTGGATCTACACAAGTAACATCCAAACAAGCCTGTCCGGGGTGGTGGACGTATATTGTGTCTATCTGTTGTCCCGCAGGGCATTGACTGGCGAGTATGTTGTCAACGCATGAATATAAACCTTCCGGTAAGTCCCTAGAACAACAAGCTCCTAGAGGGTCTACGGTAGTAGTAGTGCTGGTCGGAGGGCTTGTGGTGCTGGTCGGAGGGCTTGTGGTGCTGGTGGGAGGACTTGTAGTTGTTGGCTGATCGGTTGTTGTTGGTTGATCAGTTGTTGTTGGTTGATCAGTTGTTGTTGGTGGAGGGTTTGTAGTTGTAGCAGGAGGTGCGCAACAAGTAACCCAGATAGGTCTCCATTCATCCCCATATCTAGCAACCTGACCATAAGTTCCACTGGATATTTCTAAGCATTCGTCTCTATTTTTTACGTATATAGTATCCCCATCATCGCACGCACCTTCGCAGGTTGTTTTTACCGTAAATATCCCGGAAGTGGGAGAGCAGAACTCAGACGGAGCGGGAATATACTCTTTAAAAAATCCTTCTAAAAGTCTTACCCCTGAGTTTTCTCCACAAATAGTATTTCCATTTACGGTTAAGTCTCCATCAATATTAACATCTCTAAAAAATCCGTCCCATCTTAAATTTGGAGTTCCTAGATCTAATCCATCTATACATGGTATTATGTTTGCCTTTGATTTAATATTGTTTGGATCTGGGAATATTAACACACCGTTAATAGAATACCAAGGTCTATCGCTATTTCCTAGGTTGAATACTCTAGGTAGCGTTGGAGATGCGTCACCAGAAACCTGAAGAGTTCCGTAGTTATGAAGCTCATTAGTTCCTACGGCAAGTTTTAATTCTAAAAGATCTCCTCTCAAGAGAGGGGTTCCAGAACCGTTTAGTTCTGAACAGCAACCGGAAGCTTCTGCGTGTGAACCAAGGTAAAACTGATAATTATCGCTCTGATCTTTATAATATCCCGCACCGTGACCTATAGCTATATTGTAGCTACCTTTTCTATTGTGACATAGCGTATTCACACCAACAGCTACGTTGCCGTTTCCATCCACGTTGCCAACAAGAGAAGAATATCCCACGGCAACATTAAGATCTCCATCTAAGTTACAAGAAAGAGAATAAGAACCAGCAGCAGTATTTCCATACCCAAATACGTTCCCATGTAACGCAGAATAACCAAAAGCACTATTGTCTCTACCGGACTCGTAAGGTAAATATGTTTTACTTAACGATAACTCACCAACTCTAGTTTGTCTTAGGTGAGCAGATTCTATGTTTTTAGCTTTTATATTGTGAGGTTCTAGAAACCTATGACTAGAATCAACAAGATTTATTAAAGAATCTCTAACGTCCTTGGGTGATATTTGCTGATTAGAATTGTCTGGTAGATAATTATCTAAAGATAAAATATAGTCATTTTCTGAGAACTCTGCCATTTCTAACCCTAGTTAAATTTTACTTGTAAGTTTGTTACATCGAACTTTACTGAGTCACCTTTGTAAACTATTCTTGGGTTATCTAGCGTTGAATGCATAAGAAGATTTCCAGACCCATAGTCAGCATGGTCTACAATAGCAATACCTGACACGTAACCCCAGTCGGTTAAGGCCGCTTCAAAAACTATCGCTCCAGAATTTTTTATTAGCCCGCTACCTTGGTCGTGGTCTGCTTGATCATAGATCCAAGTAGAATCACCAACCGAAGATGGATCACCAAGACTTATTCTAGCATACCCCGATAGGGTATTACCATCACCCGATGCTAATTCTGGGATTGTTTCGCCAGTATGATGATCAAGTATCTCACCACTAGTGAGAGCTACCGTTATATTAGATGGCTTATTAAACGATGAGCCAAGAAATATGTGTTTTAATAAACCAGATTCTAAATAATCCGACAAAGCGTTACATGACATAATGTTCTCCTAATTTCCTTGAGGATATTCCTTATATTATACACAAAAAAAGGGTTTCCCCTAAAAAGAAGAAACCCTAATGCTAACTATTTATAAATTCAGGCTTATTAGAAAGAACCAAGAAGAATTCTTCTATTATCCAATACTCCAAAACCTAATTCTGCGGTTCCGTAGTACCCAGCACGTTGCTGTCTGTGAAGAGTTGGGTCTTCAAAGACCTGAAGTTGTTGTCGCATTGGCATGACAAAACTATCTTTAGAAGATTGATCTATACCGACTACCAATTCCGCGTCGGAATTTGGACCGTACTGACCACCAAGAGAATTAGCATAGAAATCTTGATACTCTTGACCTTCGCCAAGCTCGTCAAGATCGTGAAGATTAACACCAAAGATACTGGTGATTGGGGCGCCATTTTCTGGGGCGTTATAGATTTGAGTTCTAATAACGTCAGAAACTTGATCAAGTCCCCAGTTGCGAACATCCTCAAGAGCTTCTGGTGAAACATACATGTCAGTCATTCGACCACGGTTTGCGCTACCACTGTTACCACCAGCATTTCTACGGGTAATAAGTTGCATAAGGCTAACCAATCGTTTGGTGAATGTACCTGCGGTCGCATCTCCGTCGTAAACAACGATGTTGCGATCAACACCAGCAGCGAGAAGTGTGTGCCAGCCGTCGTCATTCATCTTTTTAACGAAACCAGCTTCCATTACTTGCATAGCGCGACCAACAATATCCCATCTAGCCTCTCTAGCGTACCTGAGAAGGTAATCAATGCTGGAAGTAATTGCGTATGTTGGAATCATAACGTAATCACTTTCAACCGATCTTTCAGGAATACGACCATGACCGGGGTTTGTGTAAGCAACATGCTCACCTTCAAGTCCGGGGCTAATCAAATCCAATGGATATTCTGTGGACGAACCAGCTTCTACTGGAATATTTTCAAAGATATTCCCAAGAATGTCTCCAGACAAAACCGCTTTGCGAAGTGGTGTCTCAAGAGCTTTTGCGAATTCTCTTTGAGCAGCATAAGCGTGTTCTTGGCTGCTGCTACCTGTGTCGCGAAGAATTTGGATAAATTCTTCACTTGGTCTTTCGATATTTGACATTGTATTTATCTCCTTTTTGGTTTTAATTAGGATACGATTCCGGGAAGGTTGACATAGACTTTAGCATAACCGTCTGCGTCTTTTTGAGACATAAAACGACCAACAGCCAAACTTCCAGAACTACCCGGAGCAACGTTAGTTAAGTCGCCAGCTTCAGCAGCTGAAGCGTAAGCAATTTGACCAGCAGCTGGATCAACGCCTGTCTCGATCATGTTGGTTACAACCCAACCGCGAGTCAAGACAGTGACTTTGCCACCTTTTTGAACTTCATCCTTATACTGATTGAGATGAGTTCTTGTTAAATCCTTATTAACAACGTCGTTAAGTAAAATTCCAACAGGAACATCGTTGCCAGTAGCTTGAGAGTATTTAACTTTATTTCCGCCTTGATCCATAGCTGCGCCAGAAGCGAGAGCTGAGTCAAGGACAAGGGCGCCACCGCGAGTGGCAGTACCTTCATTGTAGAAGAAACTGATGTCAGTTGATTCTTCGTATCTATCTGCTTTAAGAGCCATAGTTTTAATCTCCTGTAAATTTAGAGTTGGTTATTTTTTAAGAATTGTTTCGACCCAGTTCGCAACACTAGCGCGAGCTGATTCTACTTGATTGTCTTCAGCAACTTCTACAAGAGTGGCTTCAGATGTCTGTACGTCTTCAAGAAGTTCGGGAGTAACTTCAGCTTCTTCCGCCTTTGCTTCTTTCTCTTTTTTCTTCTTCTCTATCGCTTCTTTTAACGCTGGAGGCATTTCTGCTTCTGCTTCATCTTTTTCTTCGTCTTTTTTTGCCGACTTTTTAACGACTTGAGCAACGATGATGTCAAAAGCTTCGTCTGTAAGACTTTGAAACGCAGCGAGAGTTTCGTCAAGATCTTCTTGCTCAAAACCAGCCTCAACCAAAGAAGCCTTTCGCTTTTCCATTTGCGCTTTCTTTTTCATCTCTTCCATGTCTTTCATGGCAACAGTAAGATCTTCTTGCGACTTAGCAAGTGCGTCTTCAAGTTCAGCAACTTTAGCTTGTGAACTTTTTACGCTTTCTTCAAGCTCCGCAATGCTTGCGTCCTTTTCTTCTACGGTAGCCTCAAAAGCCTCTACCTTAGAAGCAAACTCTTTATCTTTTGCTTCTTCGATCTTAGCTTTGATAGCCTCATTTTCAGCTTTAGCAGAAACAAGTTCTTCACGAACCTCTGCTAACTGCTTTTCAAGTACATTATCTGACATATTAAATTCTCCTATATCGAAATTAGAGTCGTCATCTAAATTAAAAGCCATACTTTTTAAAATTACACTTCTCGGATTGGCAGGTTTAGATACGAGACCCTTACCTGAGAAAGCTATATTATTTAATGCTCTACCAATTTTATAACCTTGATATTCCCCACTACCCCCGTAAGCTCTAAGATGCTTTGTCAAGAAAGAAGATTCTTCATCTCTTGCTAAGACTTTCTTTAGGCCATCCTCATTTGACAGAGCGTAATCAAATCCAGCAAATAGACATTCCATAGAAACATACCACTTACCTTCTTCAATCTCTGCGATAATTTGATCCATTCTTTCTTTATTTTCACTTTTTGTCCAGCTATTGTAAAGAACGGCTTGGGTAATTATGTCAAAATCTTTGGGCATGGGAGAATCATCGGAAACCGCCTTGCCGTCTTTTGATAGCACATAACTACCAGTAATATGCCCAATGATGTCGCTCTCATCGTGCATAAAATTAAATTGTTTGTCTTCTGGTGTGTTTCTTGCTGCCCAAGTCGCCTCTGGCATGAACACGTCGTCGTTCTTATTCCAACCACAAGAAACAAGAACAGACTCTAGATAATATAGATCTATCTGATCTTTGTTTTCTGCTAGTATTTTTTCAGCAACTTTTACATTTTCCATAGCGCTCGCGAGCTTCTCGGAAAACTGTTGCCCTTTAAGCGTAGTAGCTTGAGAACAATACGCAACACTAGCGGTACTCTTAACGAGTTCGCCAATGCCGTCGTTTATTTCGTTTTGATAAATTTTAATCGTCATGTATTACCTCTACACTAAATATACACAAATTTTTTTCTTTTTTTAAAAAAGCTTGTTTTCTGACAGAAATCGTTCTATATATATGCCTATAATAGATTTTTTATATACCTCATGTGAAAGATTTTTATCTTTTAACTCTCTATATTGAGTTGGTATATTTATTTTTGAAGAAACTGCCTTATGTATGTTTTCGACAGTTAGTTCGCACATAGGCTCCAACGACAGGAAAGCAGAAAGCTTTATAGTGTTAAGCTCTTTAGATTCATCTTTGGTTAACTGTCTAAGATTGGCCTTGCTCTTTGTTTCAAGATATGGCTTGTTTACAAATTCAACAAAATCAAAGGCAGAAGTCGTCCAAACAATAAGATCGGCAACTCCGGGTGTAGACCTTGGAGTGTCAACCCTTTTCTTTCTCGGTCCTTCATCAATCTTGTTTTGAGGGCGACCGTTTGGATTTACCGGTTTTTGTTTTTCTTTTTCCTTAGTGGCCTTTTGGTTGATTTCGCTTTGCTTTTCCATTTTTTCTATCTCGAACTGTTTGTCTGGATTGTGGAATGGACTAGCTTTTTCCGGGAGATTGTCTCTTTCTCTGTCTTTGTCTTCTCTTTTTAGTCTCATTTTTTCAACAGATGGTATTTCTTTAAATCTTTCAAGGACCGTTTCGTGAGAAATTATGTCTCTATCCGCAAGCTGTAGTAACAAATTCTTTTCAGAAGACTCGTCAGAAAGGCTCATCTGGTCGTAAACTACATGGAAAGGTTTTCTGAAACCCATAGACCTTCTTACAGACTCTAATTCTTTCTCCCAGAATTTGGTTAACTGATCTCTACCATACTGTAATCTCTCTACGAGCGTTTTCAAAGAAATAAAATTGTTTGTAAAACCACCGCTCTGTCCAGCCATACCCGTTAAAGTCGGAGGAACACCAAGTCCGGCATAAATACTGTTTAATACAGATTGATACTTTTCAGATCCTAGGAACTTATAAACCTGACTATTAGACTCCGTGTAAGAAAGCTCTGGCCCCCAAACCAGCTCCATTGTTCCTCCGCCAACATTGCTAGCTAGTATATTTCTTAGTTTATTTATAGCCGCCTTGTTTGGTAATATCTTGTGATCTAGACTACCGAGGGTCCAAAGTCTGATGTTTGATATAGCCCCATCTAAGGCAGACATATCAGCAAGCCTCATCTTTTCAAGCATAATAATGTCGTCCAGTATGGCGTACACCAAGGGGTGCGCCCATTGTTGCCAATCGTCCTTCTTGTAGTAACATATGTGTAGCCTATCTGGATCTAATTCTATCTTTCTTTCACCGTTTTTAATTTGCTCTTTGACATTTGGAGGCAAGGTGTCTAGAACATGAGAAGGTATAGCACCGTTCTTAAAATTATCAAAAAACGAATTAGCAGTTATTTCTAGGTTTCTTACGCCTAGGAACATGTTTACATTGCCGTCTTTAAAGTTTATGTTTAAGGGGTTAAAGAAATTGTAACGCCAAGGAATTTGATTTTTTTGTATATCTGGTAGTTCTACAGTTATGTCGCTCGCTAACGATTTGACATATTTAGATATTTCTGGACTAATGTCCGCATAGCTCTTGTATACGATACACTGACCCGTTCTATAAAGATTATTTAAAAATCTCTCTGATCTTTCTTTTCCGTCAACCTTTTTAAACCATTGTTTACCAAATTTTTCAACGCTTTTATTTTCATGAACTATGTTAATACCTTGACAGCCAAAGTCTCCCATTAAATCAATTACATTCCGAATGATTCCAACTTTATCGTAAGCATCCATACACATTTTTATTATTTTTTTACTTCTAGCTGGAACCTGTTCTTCAGGTCTAAAAGCGTAATAATCGTTTTTACCAAAAGTAGGTCTGGAAGATCTATTCGGTTCAATGTCTAAGAAATCTCTAGAATGAGAAGCTTTTGCCACTCCTTCGTAAGTATTTACGTTCTCCGACATATGCTCCAAGGCAGTTTTTTTACTGCTGGAATCAGAATCGTCCCATGTTATCATAACGTCTTTGTTTTCCATGTTTACCTCAATTGGATTGTAATCGGATTGATGTATATATTATACACATTAATAGATATCTTTCATAGAATTGGTAAACCAGCTTGGACCAGCGTACATACTCTGTTCTTTTTTCTTGCTTTTTGTTCCAGTAGCGAAACCTCCATAGAAATTATATTCTTCAGGCGTTGGTGTTCTGGATATAATCCTAGCGGCCATGTTAGCCATTAATAAAGACGAGTATCTGTCTTTTCTTTGTTTGCCCTTTTTCCCCGTACCCACAACTGTTTCGGGTGTGTCCCACTTGTCACGACCGGAAGCAGTTTGTGTCATTTGTATCATGGTTAACTCGTCTTTTAGTTCCTCTATTTCCATGACGCACTGCTCCAGCGTGTCAAATAATCTGCCCTTCATTCCATCCTCTGTGTTTGAAATTCCTAAGCTAATAGCGTCAAATCTTGGGAATAATAAAGCTTTGTCTTCAAAATCTTTTCTCATTCCATGATTCGCTTCTGCTAACCACTCATGTTTCGCAAATTGGCACATTTCTAATATATGTAACCCTTGCTCTCCATCAGTGTCTTTTTCTTTATTTTCGTCTATCACCGGCCAAATTGGAAGCTCACCTTCTTGTATTTTATCTTTATCATGTAGTCCTTCCATTACAGCTATACCTCCTCCTTGGGCATCTAGAGCTATGTGACAACACGGGAATAATCTCATTAGATCTCTAATTTTTCTAACACAATACCCATAGAAGTCTGTTTCTTTAGAATATCCCTTTTTGACCTTTTCTTTATGTTCTGACCTATTTGTAGTCCAACAGTGAACAATTCTTCTGTGTCCTTCTTGAAGTTCTAGTACAACTATGCTGAAATTATCAACCTCTGAAGCGGGGTCAATACCAAATACGTACTTCTTGTCTTTATCTCCAATCAGCTTGGCTTCAAAAATTACAGGTTCTTTCTTTAAGTCCATTATTGCTTCTTTAGAATCCGTACCTTCGTTAGACACGCAGGATTCAATTAAAGTTCTTTTAAAGAAACCTTGAGAGTCGCGAGTGAAGCACGCCCCAAATTCCATTTGATAAATACCAGCATGAACAGTCGCTTTAGATCTAGCGACCTGTGAAGCGTCCATAAAGCCTTCTGGCAGCAGTTCGTATGGCACACGGATGATAGAGTAGTCTTTCCAGTTAAAGTCTTTAGGAGGGTCTTCTCCGAACACCTCTCTTAGTCTATTTGGTTTACCTTGACTTTTAATTATAGCCTTCCATTTTTTCCAATAATCAGCAAAATGATTAAAGTCATAGTAAGCAGTACCACTTAATATGATTTGATTGTCTTTCTTGTCTATTATATCTTCTGATTGAGTTTCTATGTCTACCCCAAGCTCCTGAGCCTTGCGTTTTGCTGCAACCTTCTTGACATTTTCAATTGGGTCGGAGCTAACAGCAGCGAAACCAGCAACAACCGTTTCAAAAATATCTCGCGGTATAGAAGCGAACTCGTCAGAAATAATGTCATTAGCACGCTGACCACGAATCTTTTGTCCATCGCCAAGCGGTAAACAAGTAACGCGAGATTCGTTAATACGCATAACACAACGGTCAACATCGCGTCGTGGACCTGAGTTGGAGTCACACATGCTTCTTAGAATCGGAGCATTATTCCAAATTGTTTCCATATACTCAAACAGCACTTTAGACTGCCTGAAAGCAGCACCCACAACCACCACCTTTCTTTCTGGTAATATCAATGCTCGTATCATTGAATATAAAGATAAAATAAATGATTTACCAAAACCACGGCTAGCTATAAGCATAGGAAATTTTCTATTCCACATCTCGCATAAAAATAAAGCCTGTGATGGTAATATGTTAATATTAAATACATGCTTACATAAAAAAGAGAAGTACTCTGGCCTAGTCATAAGCCATATTAACCTATAGTGGTAGTCCTCTTCGTTTAAATCTACTATATCAAACGGGTTGATTAAGTTTGTCTTTTCTACAGACTCTAGATTTAACCAAGCTTCTTCAATTTGTTTTAATTTTTTATTCATTTGCTTATTCCGTCAGCAAACCCAAATTGTACCGCTTCGCTCGCATTAAGATACCAATCTCCATCTTTCATTTTCCTTTTTATATATGCCTTGGTTTTTGATACGTTATACTTTCTTTCTTTAAAGTACTCACCAGTGTTTTGGCATTTTGTAGCGAATATGTCTAACATAACGTCTAAATTTTGTTTATCTAGCTCCGCCCATTTTTGAGCGCTTAGATAGTCACCGCTACAGTCTGTAGAGCCAAAGTGCGCCATAAAATGTGAGTGTGGAGACATTAACCTACTATCAGCCGCCTGTAGTATTATACCACTCATGGACTCAGCCTGCCCATAGGCCACAATGGTAACGTAAGATTTACAAGACTGTATCGCGTCGTATATCGACATTCCGGCTTGCCAACTACCACCAATACTTTGCATATTTATTCTTATCTCACTACTACTTAAAGAATCTAAATGTCTTATGTTCTTTACAAAATTTATAGCCATTCGGTAGTCTACGCCGGGGTCGTCTTCGCCGTTATCTTTTGCTGAATGTAAATAAACCTCTCGGTTTTTAACGTCAATCCCGTAATTATGTACTTCTCCAATACTATCTCTATTTGTAGTCATGGCTTACCCCATAGAATATTTTTCATTGATGCGTTTAAGTATGCTTAAAACAGTCCATTTGGCATTTGCTTTTGAGTCACAGAATATTACATTTACTCCATGATTAATTTGTAGCTCCATTAAAAATCTTAACATATATTTATTTGTTATCTTTAATTTACGTATTTCACTATCCGGCACATCTGACCCTTCTGGAAAGTTCATTAGATCCGTTAATGAAAATTCAAGAACTAAGAATCTATGGGGAAACTCTTTCATTCTCTCTATTTCCGCAACAAAACGTCTTCTGCTAACTCCTACATTATTTGCTAGCTCCACAACGCTAGCTTTTCTTTCTATACAGATTTTGTCTTCGAGACCTTCTATGCTATAGTCTCCGGTGTCTAGCTTTCTACTAACCATACCTTTACATATATGGTATTTAGTTCTAGACGCTTGGAAAGTATATCCCTGTTTTTCTCTTGTATCTTTTATTATTGTAAATGGTCTTATTTTAGCCACTATTTTTTCTCACTATATGTTGGAATAAAGATTCGTAATGTATTTCTTTTCCTGTAACCAACTTGTGACAGTAGTAACACAAGGTTATACCATTCTCAATATCAAACCTTAGAGTTGAGGCTGAAGCCCATTTTCTAATATGGTGGGCTTGTAGTCTTTTTTTGGCTTTACATCCCGGCATTTGGCAGCAAAATTTGTCTCTTTTGTATACCTTTATTCTCCAGTCTTTGTATACTGGATCGTTATAATCTCTAGATGTCATTTTCTACCATCATTTTAACTAAATCTTTAAAAGTGTGTCTAGGTGTCCATCCCAACTTTGTCTTCGCCTTGCTACAGTCTCCTCTTAAATAGTCTACTTCTGCCGGTCTGTAGAATTCTGGGTCTTGTACTACATAATTAGACCAATCGTCAATCCCGACCTCTTTAAATGCGACATCTAAAAATTGTCTAATTGTGTGTGTTTGTCCGGTACAAATTACATAATCATCAGGGCAATCTTGTTGTAGCATCATCCACATAGCTTCACAGTAGTCTCCTGCGTACCCCCAGTCTCGATATGCGTCAAGATTTCCTAATCTAAGTTTTGGAAAGTCAGCACTTTTTCCGCTTTTTACATAATCACCAATCCATTTAGTGATTTTTCTTGTTACAAAATTTTCACCTCTTCGTGGTCCTTCGTGGTTAAATAGTATTCCGGCACTTGCGTGTAGGCCGTATCCTTCTCTATATAATCTAGTCATAAAGTGAGCGGCACATTTAGCAATCGCATACGGGCTTTGCGGCAAGAACTTGGTTTCTTCGTTTTGATATTTTGATTCCGATGTCATACCAACCTCGACATCATAATTACTGCCAAACATCTCGCTACTGCTTGCTTGGTAAAATCTAGTACCCATCATCTGTAGGTCTACTAAGCTCTGTAAGATATTTAAACAGCCTTTTCCCGTTATATCCCAAGTTAATCCGGGTTGATTAAAAGAAACGGCAACGTGAGACTGCGCAGCTAAATTGTAGACTTCATCTACGCATTGGTTATCTTTAAGTGTATTTAGTACACTTGAAGCGTCTGTAATATCTGCGCTATATAGAGTAAATTTTTTATTATTTAATATATGTGAAATACGCGAGGTGTTGTCCGTACTTGTTCTTCTCGTTACACCTACGACTTCGTAGTCTTTCTCTAAAAGTAGGTCAGCTAGATGGCTTCCGTCCTGTCCAGTTACTCCAAAGATTATTGCTTTCTTCATTTTGTTCCTTTTAAGTTATTTCTCACAGGAGAAATACAATTATATAAGAATTTGTGTGCTTATATATCTTGATTCCCGCGAGTTACGTAGATTCCTAATTGCTATGACTCTGTTATCTTTTTTATATGGGCTTTTTTTGCCTCTTCACACATAAATACGTAGTCGTGTTTCCATTTTGGATTAATTGTTATTTTACCCTTTTTGAAATCATTGGTAAGTCTGTTTATTAAACCTAAGACCTCCTCGTTGCCGTAAGCACTTACATGATACTGCTCTCCTCCCCATCTATATATGTAGTATACATCGTCTATTTCTTTAAGCGAACAATCGTTAGCGATCTTAAACTCTGGTAAACTGTGACACCTTTGTTCAAACCCAGAATCTTCCCCTGTGTTAATTTTTGGATGCCCGCCTGCCGCTTTGAATAGCTTTCTTGAGAAAACACTACAGCCATAAAGACCCCCATGAAAATTTATGTGCGGAATAATATGAGAACCCCGATTACTTAAAGAATAGCAAGCGGATAGTTTGTAGCTATCCACACCAAGGCTCTCTATTTTATCTAAAGAGTATTCAATTCTATTTGGAAGCATTATGTCATCATCGTCCCAAGGAAATAAATATTCGTTGTTGGATAAATTGATTGCTTCGTCTCGCTTTTCCCCTATCGACGAAAACCTTTCTTTGTAATTGTAAATTTTTATTTCTGGATGATCTATTTCTAAAGTCTGTTCAGGTTCATCGTTCAGGATTATTAATTCTTTTTTACCCTTGTAAGTTTGCCTTAGAAAGGACTCTACGGACTCTTCCAGTAGCTCAGGTCTTCTGTATGTCAAACAAATACAACTTGCGCTAATCATCTTTAACTGTGTCCGGCGTTAGAAATGGTTGATCTACAAGTTCATCATTATACTTGTGAAACTCTGACAGCCTTTCTCTTTCTTTTTCCATCGAAAGACGCATCTTTTCCATCATCGCTCCATATTGTTTTGTCATTTCAGGATTTGTAGCCAAATAAGCAAGCCAACTACTGAAGTTATGCTTACTGTCTTCCAGTCTTTTAACTCTTTGTTCTCTGGTCGCTTTCATTTCTTTTAACATTGAGTTTTTTTTGGTTTGAAGATCTCTGTAGTCTTTGTTGAGCGACTCCATAGAAGCTCTGAGGGTCGCCACAAGCCTCTCTAAGCCCATTATCCTCTCTACATCCTGATGTTCTATGCTAAGTTGCTTTTGCTTCTCAATCTCCGCCTCTGCGTCTGAAACCTGTTGAACATTCTGCTTTGTACTTTGTAATGATCTATTCATTAATAGTTCCAGTTTGATTAGATCTACCACCTGCATTTCTTCTGTAGGTATTACATCGTCTTTGAACTGAGAAATAATTCTAGCCCAATGGTATTGAAATAGCTTTAATTCGTCTTCTGTAAACTGTTTCTGTAATTCGGCCCAGTAGGGTCTGACGGTTAAACCGTATTTTGCTTCTTCTTCTGGATTTTCTGAATCCATCCAAGAGGGGCGATTCATGTCTCCTTCAGCAACTTTTTTTCTAATAAAATTAAGAAGGCTTTCGGGGTCTCTTTTAATCTCTTTTGATATAGCTTTATAGCCTTTATCTATATTAGATTTTATATACCTTTCTTCTTCTTTAGATATTCTACCTTTCTTCATAGTACCCATGTTCCTCAAGTATTTCTTGTATACATTCCAGTATCTCGTTTACTCTATTTTTTGGCACATAAATATTATTAGACATCTTTAGGTAGTCAAGTCGCATTCTAGCGGGTAGATCACTGTCTATAATTCTTATTATTTCCTTCTTGTCCATTTCGTCTAAAAAGAGAGACTGTACTTCAAACCAGTTTTGAATGGAGTTATCATTGTTAAGCTGTGCTGGCTGATGTACTTTTATCTTGTCTTCATTTGTATTAGAGGTAATGAAATTGTCCCTAACAAAATTTTTAAGCCTGTTCGCTAAGTTGACGGCCAAAAAGTTCTCAAGGGGGTTGCCCGGAACATATCTTTGTAGTGCTTCTAGGCATATAATAAACCCTTGCTGCTTTATGTCATCAGTCGTGTATCCATAGAACACGTACTTGTGAGCGGATCTTTCGCAGACCTTCATAATCAAATCCACCACCTCTTGCTCTGTATATCCCTCTGGTACTATCATTTTTCACCCCACGTTAATGAGCGCCATCTTTCTCCATTGTATCCTTCAAAGCATTCGTCTTTATTGTTGTACCTAATACTTCCTTTGACGGGCTTTTTATTATTTCTTAATAGAATAGACCACAGTTCGTTTTGATCTATAGACTGTATAATATTATTAAGTCTACCAAGGAGACAATTTTCTTCTATCTCTACGATAGTAGGTAAGTGTGCGTCTATGCTACACGGAACACTGTTGGGTTTGACAAACAGATCTTTAAAGAGTTCAGGAATGTGTGTCTCCACAATGATAACCTGATTACTATCGAAGTCGCAAAGTTCTCCGCGAGTCTTGGACTTTAACGTGCCTTTTATTATATATAGAGATTTTTCACGTTTTATGTAGAATTTTTTATTCTTTCCGGCGCCTTTTGAGTATAATTCAGCGACACCTATCTCTTGAGTGTCGAAAAGCCCATTTTCATAGACTGTGGCCGTATAAAAGAAATTTTCTTGCTTTGTAAATCTTTTTGTTATACAAAACTGCTCAGGAATGACCTCTGAATTTCCTAAAGGGCTTTTTGTTCCCCTTAGATGTTCAATTCCAAGTATTTCTAAGTCATCGCTGTTTTTAATCGCGGTCGCCGCTGTCGTCGCAAACGTTATCGCCTTCATTTTCTTTTTCATCCAACAATTCCCCTAAACTTCTGTCAGGCTTTTCCAGTTCCTTGTCCGTGGCTTTGTTTAAACTAGCCGTTGCTCTACAACACAAAGAGCTTTTACATGTCTTTTTGTTTTTTGTGTTCATTTTTTCTCCTTTGCTATATATTATATACACAAAACCGACAAAAATCTAAAAATTTACTTGGTATTTGCTAATAAAACAGCTAATATATGGTGCAGCAATGGTGATAAAGTGCTGCGTCTCTTGTTAAATAATAAAACCGAATCTGGTGAAGTAAAACGGACTTACCAAAACAAGAGAAAGTGAGTTGGTATGCGAATAAACGAGAATTCGTGGGCCTACAAACAAACAAAACCAAGCAATACTGGCGAGTAACTTGGACCATAGAAGCCGAAAGGAACTGAGACGGGCTGCTCACAAACATCACCTTGTATCATACACTTCTATGGTATAAACGTACTCGGTATATACTAACATAAATAAAATTACAGGAAACAGCAATGATTAGATCGCCTTGTGTGAGGGTTTGTTCACTAAATCAAGATCAAATTTGCGTGGGTTGCGGAATGACGATTAGAGACATTAAAATATGGAGAAGTACAGATGACCAAACAAGAGAAGAAATCATCAGAGAAAGTCGTATACGGGCCTCCAGTATGCAGAAAATGCGGGACGAAGGTTTTCACGATGACGGGCAAAAATAAATTCAAGTGCGTTTTATGTAGGGACGAGCGTGTCGAGAAGAATCAAAGTGGATAGATTAGGTGATACATATATAGATATGTGTGTAATTGTGTATGAACCACCCCCGGTTTTTCAGTCAAGTTAAGTAACTTTAATTTTGAAGATAAAACACCCCCATAGACATAAATACTTGCTACATATAGACTTACGTTAATTAAAGCAGCGGCTTTCGACGTAAACCTTTACACAGCAACGACTTACGTAAACAAATAATTATTTCCATAATAATCTTAGAATAACTACACACAGCTATTGACAAATACCGATAAGTATATATAATGGGGGACATAACAACAACACTAACTAAGGTAACACAATGAACAGAATTTCACAAATCACACTCGGCAAACTACTCGCAAAAATCGACGCTTGCGGGAATCTTTCCAAAGCCGTTTCTATTTTTTGGATGGAAGGACTTGACAGAGCGGGATACGCCGAACACGAAATCCGCGAACATTGCGAAAAATTACTTTCCTAATTCTTTTCGGATTAGCCTCATGAGGGGTTGACAAACTTTCCGATATATGTATAATAGAGAAAACAACACAACACTAACTAAGGTAAACAACTATGACAAACTTTGAAAACTTCATCGCCAACACCGATTCCACCGCCAACATCGTTATCCGTTGCAACGGATTTACTCACACCACTACGCCAAACAATGTTTCCCTCAATGGGGATCGTGTTTTGTTCTTCGACACACTTGCGAACATTTGGGTTCGCACAGCACAAACAAAAGTAAATTCTTTTGAGATTGCTTGATTTTGTGACCTAACGTGTCACTACCATGTGCGATAATACTAATATAACAAGTTAACACTAACTAAGGTAAAACTATGACTAAGAAATTCTTAACCGCCAAAGAAACTGAAAACATGACTCTTGAGCAGTTCCAAGCTGCGATGCGAGAGGGTCGCGTTGAAGTTCGCCGGGAAGGTTCCGGCAAGGTAACTGCCGATATGGTAACTATGAAAGGTCGCTTCTCCTGCGAGTGATAGACGCAAGTCCTTACCACACAACGACTTAGGTAAGGCAGGGCGGCCCCGATTGACGTAACCCTTTACACAGCAACAACTTACGACGATTAGAATTATTTCTTAAAAACTTTCTGATTTTAGGCTCATGGGGCTTGACAAATCTGCCGATATATGTATAATAAGGACATAACAAACAACACACCACAAAAGGTAATAACAATGATTCAAATGAACTTCGCAAACGCTTCCGGCAAAACCAACTTCATCATCTGCAACAAAGCACACGCTGACGCTTTCGTGTGGGATATGAACGATAAAGGGTTCGCTTGGGTATCGACAAATATTCTCTAATTCTTTTCGGATTAGACTGGATAGGGGTTGACAAAACAGCCGATATCTGTATAATAGAGACATAACAACAACACTAATACTAAGGTAAAAAACAATGTACAAACTAGTAACACTTCTCAATGACAAAGCCGTTTCCACTGACAAAGTTTGGGACAAAGCCCAAGCCTACAGAATGGCTGCCGATTCCGTTTCCCGTGGCTACGTGGTAGACGTTTACTACCA
>Ga0208899_1001031_pt1 | contig 20210 bp, 31 predicted proteins | sample VirMetDEL_Nov_24_FD_184518 | JGI IMG/M metagenome (GOLD analysis project Ga0208899, IMG submission 184518) | Aqueous microbial communities from the Delaware River and Bay under freshwater to marine salinity gradient to study organic matter... | ecosystem: Environmental > Aquatic > Marine >... | reverse complement strand
GTAGACTACGAAGCGGGAAGAACTATCTTTGAAACATACCTAGGAATAGAAAGAAAGCAAGATATTAACCAAACAACAATATTTGACTTATGAAAATAACACTAGAATTTAAAGACGAAGACGCAGAAGCAGCGTTAACAGCCTTAGACGGCTACAAGTGGAAGTTAGCAATGTGGGAATTAGACCAACTGTTAAGATTAACTACAAAGTACGACGCTTCTATATTAAACCATAACCAGCAAGCAAATGAAGCAGAATACGAAATAGCTGAAAAGATTAGAGAAGAAATAGGAAGAATATTAGAAAATTATAACTTAAAACTAGACTAATGACAAAAGAAGAAAAATTAATAAACGTAGCGGGACTTGTTTACACGCTTAGAGACTTACTAGAAGACATCGACTGGAACAGGGAACTCAAACAAAGAACAAAGAACTACGCTGCTTACCTAGATAGGCTAGTGCGTGAAATAACAGCCGATAGAGAAGTATGGCAAGAGCTAGACGATTTACAAGAATATTTTTACGAACATTTTGTAAGGGAAAAAGAAAAATAGTTATATTTGTACACGTTGCGCTCTCACAATAAGCAACACAGACATTTTATTAACCTCTGTAATGAATTGAGAAGTGAGAGCCTCAAGGATTTACGGAGGTTTTTTTTTACACAAAAAACAATTAAATTATGAACTATGAACAATTTTTAAACCAAAAAAAACACCTTATAGGAGAGTTTGGTTTTGAGCCTAATTACTTTCCTGATTGTGCTTTTGATTTTCAAAAAGCAATAATAGAGAAAGCGGTTAGAAAAGGTAGAATGGCAGTATTTGCTGATACTGGACTAGGTAAAACTTTAATACAGTTATCTATAGCTGTGAACATCGTAAACGAAACTAATGGAAAGGTATTAATATTAACGCCTTTAGCGGTTGGTTTTCAGTTTGTAAAAGAAGCTATGGATAGGAATATTACCGACGACATCGAGCAAACAAAAAACGGAAAGCACACAAAGAAAATAGTAGTATGTAATTACGAAAGGTTGCAATATTTAAACCCTAAAGACTTTGAGGGGGTTATACTAGATGAAAGTAGTATTTTAAAGAACTTTGACGGTAAAATTAAAAATCAAATTACTAGCTTTATTAAAAAAGTAAAATACCGTTATTTATCTACAGCAACCCCAAGCCCTAACGATTTTATAGAACTAGGCACAAGTAGCGAGGCACTCGGTTATATGGGTTATATGGATATGCTAGGTAAGTTTTTTAAAAACAACAATAACACCTCAGACAGTAACGCCCGTAACATAGGTGAAAAATACTATCTTAAACCACACGCAGAAAAGGACTTTTTTGCATGGGTAAACCAATGGTCTATAATGGTTAAAAAGCCGTCGGACTTAGGTTTTGATGACACGAGGTATATACTTCCTGAACTCATAGTAAATAAACACGTCGTTAAAAACAATTCGTTAATAGATGTTGACGGTCAGATACAAATGTTTACACCAGTCGCAAAGAACTTTAATGAAATAAAGCACGAAGAGAAAAGCACAATAAAAGAAAGATGCGAAAAGGCTATTCAACTAGCAAAAGGTAAGACTTCTGTTTATTGGGTTAATAGAAACGAGGAAAGCGGACTAATAAAGTCTTTAGATAGTGAAGCTGTAGAAATATTAGGCAGTATGTCAGTTGACCGTAAAGAAGAGATTTTAGTAGCCTTTGCAAATGGAGAAATAACTCGACTAATAACCAAGGCTAAGATGACTGGTATGGGTTTAAACTGGCAGCACTGCAATCACTCTGTATTCTTTCCTACATGGAGCTACGAACAATACTACCAAGCTATTCGAAGGTTTTGGAGATTTGGGCAACAACGCGACGTAACTATTGATATGGTTATTTCAGACGGTCAGACTAGAGTAATGGAAGCACTACAGCAAAAGACCGAAAAAGCAATACAGCTATATCAAAATCTAGTAGAAAATGTAAACGCGGACTTTACGCACAAAACAAAAGAATTTAATAAACAAATAGAAACACCAAAATTTATCTAACATGAAAGTAAAAGAACAAGTTTTAACAGATGATTACGCAATCTATAACGGAGATTGTATGCACGTATTACCAACGCTTAAAGACGAGAGTATTGATTTATCGGTATATTCTCCACCTTTTGCGGGTTTATACAACTACTCAAGTAGTCCTAACGATTTTAGCAACTGCGAAAGTAAGGAACAATTTTTAGAGCAATACGATTTTTTAATCGAGCAAATGGCTAGGGTAACAAAGAAAGGGCGTATAAACGCTGTACACTGTACGGATGTATTTGATAATACTTCGCGCCTTTGGGACTTTCCTCACGAGATTATTAGACTACATGAAAAGCATGGTTTTGAATATCGTAACCGTATAACAATTTGGAAAGAACCGTTAAAAGTTCGTATGCGTACAATGGTACAAAGTTTAATGCATAAATTTGTAGTTGAAGATATGACTAAATGTTTTACAGCTATGCCTGACTATATGCTAATATTTACAAAGAAAGGCGAAAACGAAGTACCAGTAACACACCCTCAAGGGCTAAAAAGATACCACGGAGCTACACCAGTTTTACCTAATATTTTACAAGCGTGGAATAATGCAACTAACGACGGATTTAACGAGGAGCAACTTTGGGAACATTTGAACTCAAAGTATAAGTATCACGAAGACCCGAAAAGCAATAAGTTGAGCCATTACATATGGCAGCGTTACGCTTCGGCTGTATGGGATGACGTCCGTATAGACAATGTTTTACCGTATCGAGAAAGTAAAACAGAAGACGACGAAAAACACGTACACCCTTTGCAATTAGATGTAATTGATAGGATAGTAGAAATGTACACTAACGAAAATGAAGTTGTTTTAACTCCGTTTATGGGTGTAGGTAGTGAGGTTTATAGTCCAGTATCTTTAGGGCGTAAAGCAATAGGTATAGAGTTAAAAGATAGTTACTTTAACCAAGCTATTGAAAACCTAAAACACGCTAAAAAAAGAACGTTCTCAAAGTATGAAGATGTAAAACTTTTTTAAAATGAAAGAAATAATAAAAACAAATTACGATAGCACAGTAAAAAGGGGGCTAATAACCCCCTCTACTACCTTATTTCAATTTATTGATAAATTATATGAGGAAGTTTCCGAGTTTGAAGAGTCTTTAGAATTTAGGGATATGGATAATTTTAAAGAGGAATTAGCAGATATAGTTTTAGTTTGTCTTAATATTGCCGAGCATTATAAAATTGATATTGAAAGCGAATTAAAAAACAAAATTAAAATTAACTATTTAAGAATTTAAACTATGGCAAAAGATAAAAAGAGCTTCGTGCTTTACGCAGACCAGCAAGACCTATTTAGTTTTCTACCTGACGAAGTAGCGGGTAAATTAATTAAACATATATTTTCTTACGTTAACGATGAAAATCCTACAGCAGATAACCAACTTGTTGAACTTGCTTTTATTAGTATTAAACGACAATTGAAGAGGGATTTACAGAAGTGGGAAACACAACTAGAGCAACGCAGAGAAGCGGGGCGTAAAAGCGCTGAGAAACGTCAACGAAATGCAACGACCGTTAACGAGCGTTTACGAGCGTCAACTGATAATGTAAATGTAAATGTAAATGTAAATGATAATAAAGATATATATATGTCTTTTAAACATTTGAAAATAACAAAAGCAGAATGCATCAAGCTAAACGAGAACTACACGAAAGAGCAAATAGATACGGTTTTAGATGCGATACAAAACTACAAAGGCAACAGTAAATATGTTTCCTTATATTTGACGGCTAAGAACTGGCTTAAGAAAGAACACGGAGAGAACGGACGTGCAAGAGTAGATCCGTTAGTAGAACACGTTAAAAAAGCTACAAATAAATGATACTAAACAACGGACACAGCACAAAGTTTTTAACGGACTACCGAGACGGTAAGATACCTAAAGGCTTAAAACTAGGCTGCGCTTTAGATGAGAACTTTGTCTACAAGCACAACCAGTTAAACATATTTCTCGGACACGACAACGTAGGTAAGACATATTTTCAACTTTGGTACTTTCTAGCACTAGCGACTAATCACGATTTAAGCTTTTGTTTATTCTGCGACGAAAACAGCGCGGGTAAGATAATGCGCGACCTTGTACAGATGTACTGCAATAAGTCTTTTATGGACTTAAGCCACAAAGAAATACGACGAGCAGAAATAAAGTTAGAAAACCACTTTAGTTTTATTGACAACACGAAACGATACGAGCCGCGGGAGGTAATAGACTTATACTTAAATTCAGGAAGAGATACGCTACTAATAGACCCTTGGAACTCACTTAAGACAGATTTAACTTATTCTAGTAACTACGACGTATTGAACGAGCTAAAGATGGTAACTAAAGAGGGCAAGCACTCGGTATTTATTAACGCACATCCTACGAGCGCAAGCGGAAGGTTAGGAGCTGTTTATCCTAAAGACCACCAATGGCAAGGACAAGTACGAATACCTTTTAAGTCGGATATTGAAGGCGGTAAAGCGTTCGCAAATAAAGCTGATGACTTCGTAGTTATACACCGCCTAACTTCGCACGCTGAGCTATGGAAGTTTACTATGATTGAAGTAGCAAAGATAAAAGACACGGATACTGGAGGTAAGCCGACGTTTCAAGACCAGCCTATTATGTTAGACTATAACTTTGGTCTAGGGTTAACGGTTAACGGGGTAGATGTAATTAAACGCCCTCAAGCTTTTCAGAAGAAGATAGTACCTAACGAGCCGCGGGAGGACTTAAACAAATTTAAAAACATTAACTTCGATATTGAAAACGGGTTAGATGAAGACCCGCATGAGATATGGAACACAATTAAAACGCCATGAGTTACGCAATAGATGTAGTATTAAGCAAAGGGGCTATAAGACTAGCAGCCGAGCAGTTAAAAGCAATTAATGAGAAAGTAAAGGAGAAACAGCCTAGCCATGAATGGATAGAGACTAACAACAAATGTATTAAAGAGCTTACTGAGTTATATTACTTCCTCGTTTCTGTAGATAAGCAGTTAACCGAGACTAACAGGGAAAACTTTAACCAGTATAAGTTACTACTTGAAAAGGATAAGGAGATAGACGAACTTAAAAAACAACTAAACGAGGTAAAAGAATTATTATGAAGCAGTCAAAATTTATTAAAATTAAAAAAACAGATGTATGTAAATTAAAAGGTACTACAATATGTTACTTAGCTTTCATGGAAAACCCTAATATAGTTAAAATAGGAAAAACTAGAGACTTTGAAAGTAGAAGACGACAACTTAACACTGCTAACCCTCTTATATTAGGTTATTACACTATTCCATATGATATAGAAAATACGCTACACCAAATATTTAAAAAGAAAAAAGCTACAGGAGAATGGTATAAATACGAAAACAAAGAAATGTTTTTAGAAAAAGTGAAAAAAATTCTTTTAGACTTAACAAATATGACAAGTTGTGAGGTGATTGATAAATACTACTATTATGAAGAAAACAATTAAACGAAATAAGGAGTTACTATGAGAGCTAAAAAGTGCAAAGTATGTAAAGAGAAGTTTGAGCCATTACGCCCGCTTCAAGTTGTTTGTTCTACCAAGTGCGGATACGAATACACGAAACTACAAAAGGAGAAGCAATGGAAGGACAGAAAGAAGGAACTCAAAGAAAAGTTACTTACCCGCTCAGACTACTTGAAACTAGCACAAGCTGCCTTTAATGCTTACATACGTGAAAGGGATAAAGATAGAAGCTGTATTTCATGCGGAACGTACAACGGCAAAATGAACGCTGGTCACTACATGAGCGTAGGAAGTACTCCTGAGCTTCGCTTTAACGAAGACAACGTACATAAGCAATGCGAACGCTGTAACACTTTCTACTCAGGTAACTTAATAAACTATCGTATTGAATTAATAAACAGAATAGGAGAGGAGCGAGTTAACAGGTTAGAGCGTAAAGACCTAGAGCCATTAAAGATGACTATCGACGAAATCAAGGAAATAACAAAAAAATACAAAAAACTATTAAAAAACTTGCGTAACAATTATAAATAACTATATTTGCATAAACAATTAAACTTTTAAACATGAAAAATTTATTTAAAGCAATTGCTGATTTCCAGCAAGAAGTACCAACGATTCACAAGGGAACAAAAGGCTACGGCTATTCATACGCTGACCTCCCTACTATCTTCGAAAAGATTAACCCTTTACTAAAAAAGCACGGCTTAGGCTTCATGCAGCACTTAGGAACTAAAGAAGGCGTTAACTACATTGAAACTATTATCTTTCATATTGACAGCGGAGAGAAAGTATCTAGCGAGGTTGCTATGCCTTACGTACAATTAAAAGGCATGAACGACTTTCAGTCTTTTGGTGCTGGTTGTTCTTATTTTCGTCGCTACGCTATAAGTTCTGCGCTTGGACTTGTGACAGACGTAGATAATGACGCAGCGGGCGAACAGGAAAAGAAAGTAGTTAAGAAAGCTAGTTTAACTTCTGCTCAGTTCAACAAGGCGGTTAAAGCTATTGCTGAGGGAACTTACACAAAGGAGGAACTTATAGAGAAGTTTGAGTTAACTAAAGAACAAACTAAAAGCTTACAACAATGAGCAGAGAAAATACTATTAATAAGCTCACTTTGTTAGAAACTGCAGACTACAGGAAAAGAGGCTTAGAGTTAACAGGAAAGTACACACACGAGCCAGCACGATTTAGAAGCCATTTAGCTGATATATTCGAGAAGCTGAGCGATGAGGATTTAACTAAACTATATAAACTAAAAACGGAAATATGAAACAGTACTATTGTCATGCTTCGGGGGTTGGCAAAATAATGGCTAACCCTCGCACAAAGTCGGAGTTTTTAAGTAAGACGGCTAAGACTGCTGTAGAAGAGCAATTTTTATATAACGAGTTCGGTATTAAAAAAGACTTCTCTAACCGATACACTGAAAGGGGTACAAACCAAGAGGACGAAAGTATCTTATTTTTCTCAAAGGTTACAGGTAACTTCGGAGTTCAGAAAAACGAGGAACGCTTTAAAAACGATTACTTTGTAGGAACGCCCGATATTATTACTGATGATTCTATTATAGACATAAAAACTAGCTGGGACGCTACTACGTTTCCTTGGTTCGATAGCGAGCTGCCTAATAAAGATTATATGTACCAGCTTTTGGCTTACATGGACTTAACAGGAAAGCTAAACGGCTACGTAGCTTATTGTTTAATCAATCATACCGAGGACGCTATACAGGATGAGATAAGGAGAGAAACGTGGAAACTAAAAGCTATTGATCCTACAGACGAGCAAGCCTTAGAGATAGAGCAAAAGGTTAGAGATAAAATGCAGTTCGATAGAATACCTGAAAATTTACGTGTAAAGATATTCGAGGTAGAGTACAACGAAAACACGGTAAACAAAATGAAAGAAAGAGTAAAAGAGTGTAGAGAGTATTATTCTATGCTTGAGAGTTCAATTAGTAAATTAACAAAATAAATATGGAAACAATTTTTGCAGACGGTTTAATCGTTAAAAAGAATGAGAACGCGCCCGACTTCGTGCTATGTAATTTAAGCGTAAAGGTCGAAGAGTTTGAGAAATTTATGAAGGCTAACAATAAAAACGGCTGGGTTAACTTGAGTGTGTTAATGGGTAAAAGTGGCAAGCCTTATGCGAAGCTAGATACCTACGAGCCAAAAGAGGAAACTGTAGCACAAGCCGCACAGCACAGCGACGACTTACCTTTTTAATATGAAAAAAACAGAAGTACTTAACAAACTAGACGAGTTAGTCCCTCAGTTAAGAGATGAGGTTAAGTGGACTAAGATAGAAGCAACCGCTGCAGTAGTTCAAACGTATCGAAGTTTTAGACACGTGGCGAAGCTTCAAGGCTTACATGAAAGCAATGTAAAAAGAAGATGCGAAAAGTTTATTCTGAGTTATGAGAAATAATGTTATCTTTGTCGTGTTTCATGGTTTAGTTTTAATGTTTAGGGGGAAGTTTAACGACTTCCCTTTTTTTATTTATATTTGTCAGCATGGAAACAATTTACGCCCAGCATAACAAATGGGTTAACATAGTTAAGAACTTGGGAGGAGGGGACTTTTCCGAGGACATAGTACAGGAGATGTACATTAAGCTTATGAATATCGAGCTTAAAAAACAAACTGCAGATACTTTCGTATATTATATATTACGTAACATGACTTACGACCTACACAGGAAGCAAAGTAAAGTATGCAAAATAGATTTAGAGGAGCTGCGTTATTTATGCGCGGAAGGTAGCGACAGAAAAGAGGAACTAGAAAAGATACACGAAAGAATAGAAGAAGAAGTAGAGAACTGGCACTGGTACGACGAGATGCTTTGGAAACTATACAAAGACGGTAGAAGCATGAGAGAACTAAGCAACGAAACAAAGATAAGTTTAAGCTCAATCTTTCACACTATCAAAACCTGTAAGGAGAGAATAAGCGAAGCAGTAGGAGAAGACTACGAAGACTACATAAATGAGGACTACGAAAAAATATGACAACAGGAAAAGCATTTAAGATAATAGACGACTTCATAGATAAGTACCCTGACTATGAAGAGATAATATTAAGCAAGGACATATATACTAGAATAGGACTTGACGAATACAAGGAACGCAAATTAATAACAAGCCCCTACATACCTAAAAGAAGCGTATACGGGGTTAAACTAGAAGACAATGGAGAAGAGTAACGAATACTACGAGAACTTAGACAAAAGAACTAAGGAGTATAAAGAATGGAAGGAAAGATTCAACGAGGCAAACGAGGAAACCTCCGAGGGCTTAGGTGACACTATAGAGAAAGTAACAGAAGCTACAGGAATAAAAAAGCTCGTTAAGTTTATAGCTGGTGACGACTGCGGATGTGACGACAGAAAGGAGAAACTAAATAAGATATTCCCTTATAATAAACCTGAGTGCTTAGAAGAGAATGAATATAACTATCTAGCAGACTTCTTTAGCAAGCCTAAGACAATGATTAAACCCGACGAACAAAAGGAACTAGTAAAAATATACAACAGAGTTCTACACTACGACTTTAAACCTACAAGCTGTGGAAGCTGTTTTAGAGGGGTACTAAATAAACTACAAACTCTTTTCAATCAATACCAATGATGTATTATTACATAAAGTTCAACAAGTCAGTAGGAGACATGGACTTAATGAGAGAGGTTATAGAACACGTAAAACACGGACAGTATATAATTGACTTTGTAGAACACTTAGAAGACGACCTAGACGTGGAAATAATAGACATAGACAGAGAGCAGTTCGATATGCTTTTAAATATGAATTGAATAAACAAATTTTTTCAAGATGGCAGCACACGGAGGAAAAAGAGAAGGAGCTGGGCGAAAGCCTAAAGCTGATGAGATTAAACTAATAGAAAGAATAGACAACGTAATAGACCAAGATAAGGCTATGATGAAGTTAGGCGAATTAGTAATGGATGGCAATATGCAAGCTATTAAACTATACTTTGAATACCGTTACGGCAAGCCAAAAGAAAGCGTAGACATACACACTACAGGAGAAAACGTAGTTAGTTTTAATGACTTACTGAAAGCTGTAAGGAGTGATAAAGATTAACGAAAAGTATTTAGTCTTAGATAATGATTCGCGCTACTACATTTGTACAGGTGGTCGTGGTTCGGGTAAGTCGTTTTCTATTGGATTACTTCTTTGTCTTTTAACCGTAGAGCCTAATCATGTTATCCTTTTTACTCGTTATACTTTGCGCTCAGCTGGTATATCTATTATTCCTGAGTTCTTGGAGAAAATAGAGCTACTAGGATGGCAGGATAGATTTCATATAACCAAGGACGAAATAATAAACAAGCAGTCGGGAAGCCGTATATTATTCAGAGGTATTAAGACAAGCTCAGGAGACCAAACGGCTAACCTCAAGTCTTTGCAAGGCGTAACAACTTGGGTACTCGACGAAGCAGAAGAGCTAACCGATGAGGAGACTTTCGATAAGATAGACTTAAGCGTAAGGGCGAAAGGAATACAGAACAGGGTGATTTTAATAATGAATCCTAGCACAAAAGAGCATTGGATATATAACCGCTTCTTTGAGTCTAGAGGAATACAGGAAGGGGGCAACGTCACAAAGGGGGACACTACTTACATACACACAACCTATTTAGACAACTTAGACAACTTAAGTGAGAGTTACATTAATCAAATAGAGAACATACGCACACGACGTCCTGAGAAGTTTAAGCACCAAATACTAGGAGGTTGGCTCGACAAAGCAGAGGGCGTTATATTTAGCAACTGGACAATAGGCAAGTTTGAGCAAGCAGCACCGAGCGTATTCGGGCAAGACTTCGGATTCTCAGCGGACCCGACTACTTTAGTAGAGACAAGCATAGACAAGGCAAACAAGAAAATATACATTAAACTACATTACTATAAGCAAGCGTTAACGACTTCACAGATAGCAGAACTAAACAAACGATTTGCGGGAAGCAGTCTAATAGTAGCGGATTCAGCAGAGCCAAGGTTAATAAGTGAGTTAAGCGTAAGTAATAACATAGTACCTACAATTAAGGGGCAAGGTTCAGTAACTTACGGGATAGCATTGCTTCAGGACTTCGACTTAATTATAGATGAGGGAAGTACCGACTTAATCAAGGAACTAAACAACTACTGTTGGTTAGAAAAGAAAAGCAGCACGCCCGTGGATAAATACAACCATGCTATCGACGCACTTAGGTACGCGGTAAGCTATCAACTAGAAAACCCGACTAGGGGAGAATATCATATAAGGTAGGTTAACTTAAGAAATGGGAGGGGAATAATGTTAAGTGCATAGCGGCTAAGTTAACTAGCCACCCCTCTCACTACCGACTTAATACAAAAACACAATTAAACGTATATAATTTATGAAAGTTAAGATACAACTTCCTGAGAGCTTAAGAGAGATAACGCTCGCACAATACCAGCACTTTTTAGAACGTGCGAAAGGTTTAGAAGAGAACGAGCTAAAGGCGTTAATGATTGAATGCTTTTGTTTGATACCAGCAGACAAAGTAAAGCTGATAGAGCGTGCTTCTGTAGAGGAGGTATGCTTACACCTAGACAACTTATTTATTCAAGAGAAACAGCTAGTAAACAAGTTCGAGTTAAAGGGGTTTAAATTTGGTTTTGTTCCTGACCTTGACGCTATGACTTTCGGGGAGTACGTGGATTTAGATAAGTACATAGGAGACTGGAGCAATATGCACAGAGCAATGGCTGTACTATTCAGACCTATCGGAACTCAGATAAAGGAGGAATACAAAATAGTAGACTACGATGGAACGGATGAATACGCGGAACTAATGAAGCTAATGCCTTTAGATGTAGTGTTAGGCGCACAGGTTTTTTTTTGGAATTTAGGAAGCGAGTTACTAGCAGCTTTACCGAGTTATTTAGAGAAGGAGGGGAGGGCGATTATTCAACTAGGGCCCAGTTCGGGAGAAAATGGGGCTGGTATAGCTCAATCTATCAACTCGCTAGAGGAGATGTTAGGAACTTTGAAGCAGTCACTAAACTCCGACTTTCAACAGCTCTTACCTACCTCACTTTTGAAAGCGAGAAAAACAGAATAGAAACAAACGAGATAAAGAAACAGTTTAAAAGATGACAGCATATTATGATATACTAACAACTATTAAGGCACAGCTCGATGCTGATGTATTCGTTAACACGGTAACTCAAGGAGATATATTCGACGTTGACTTAAGCAAGCAGACTATCTTTCCTTTAAGCCATATAATGGTAAACAGCGTAAACAGGGAAAGCAATATATTAAGGTTTAGCGTTACTGTTATGTGCATGGATATAGTAGACAAAAGTAAGACCGAGACTACAGATATATTCAGAGGCAACGACGACGAACAAGACGTATTAAACACTCAGTTAGCTGTAGCACTTCGTATGCTTGAGATATTCGACAGAGGAGACAACGTAAGAACTTTCAGAATAGACGGAGACCCTACAATAGAGCCTTTTACAGAAAGGTTCGAAAACTACTTGGCGGGCTGGGCTGTTACCTTTGATATATTAGTACCTAACGACATGACTATATGTTAAGTGACGAAGTAAAAATAGAGCTTAGTAAATTCGCTAAGGCAGTGATTAAGTCAAGCCGTAGCAACTTAACGCGAAAAGGAAAGAACGCAAGTAAGGAGCTTTACAGGTCGTTAGATTTTGATTTAAACGTAACAAAGAACTCTTTTAGTTTAGCGTTTCTTATGGAGGCTTACGGTAAGTTTCAAGACGAAGGGGTAAGGGGTAAAGACCCTAGCAAAGTACGCGGAGGGGATAGAACAAAGCGAGGGCAACAAGCACCAAATAGTCGCTATAGATTCGGTAGCGGTTCGCACAAAGGAACGTGGGGTAAGTTTGTCAATAACATAGAGAAATGGGTAAAGAAAAGAGGTTATAGACTGCGCGACGATAAAGGACGATTCAAAGAGGGAACATATAAAACAATGGCTCAGATAATCGCAAGCAATATCTATTTTAGAGGTATAGCCCCATCTATGTTCTTTACTAAACCTTTTGAAGCAGCGTTTAAACGATTACCTGATGACTTAATAGAGAAGTTTGGTTTAGACTTAGAAGACTTTTTAACATTCACAACTAATAATTTACCTGATGGCAACTAGCATATTTGTACGCAGCCCTTACATAGTTAGTAAGACTAGCTCAGTGGGAAACGTCGTAAAAGCGGAACTATATATTTTTAACCTACCCTCAGGAGTACCTAGTACACCTACTTACACACTAAGCAAAGTTATACCTAGCTCAGTAGCAACTACAGCGCACTTTGATATAAGCCCTTACTGTAGGGAGTACATATCTTTTCAGAAGTTTACAAGCGCATCTGTAGAGACAGCAGCGGGTAACAATGAGTATTGTTTTATTCGCGTAAAAGTCTACGTAAACGAGGTACTCGACACCACAACAGACTATGTAGCTTTTGACGGCTTCGGATATTACGAGCAAGGATATAACCCTAGTCTTGGAGACACAAGCGGAATAACAGACAGCGCAGTATTTTTAGATGAAGGCACTTATTATGTACAGGAGACAGGCAACGGAGGAGGTATATACTTTAATAACGTCTCAGGAAGTTTAACGCAAGCGGTTTACAATTCAACAGATTCTATAAGCCTAAACAACGGAGTTAAATTCGTGCCTTACGTACATCCCAGCCATATAGGAGTAACTAACGTAGTAGAGATTTACGAAGCGGGCTTCCCTGTACGTACTTACACCTTTGAGCCGATATGCGAACCTAAGTACACGCCTTTAGTTTGTGACTTCATTAACCAGTACGGCGTATGGCAGCAGATTATTTTCTTTAAAGCAAGCGAGCGTAACTTCGAAGCAACAGGAACGGAATACAACTTAATGCCGTCTAGTATCAATTACGACATTTACGAAAACAGGAGACAGGTATTTAACAGAAACGCGAAAAAAAGCGTAACAGCCAACACTGGCTTCGTACCTGAGACTTACAGCAACGTAATGAAAGCAATGTTATTAAGTGAAAAGATAATGCTAGATAACGAGCCTGTAAAGCTAAGAACTCAAAACGTAAAACTACAGGAGCATATAAACGACAAACTAATTAATTACAGGGTAGAGTTTGAGTACAGCCATAACCAACTAAACTACGTTATATAATGCGGACGGTACAGATATACATAAACGATGAGATATTAGACTTATTCGACGATGAGAATATAGAGGTAAGCTCAAGTATTCAAAACATTAACGACATTGCGAAAGTATTCACTGACTTTTCGCAGCAGTTTACTGTACCCGCTTCACCTCGAAACAATGAGATATTTAAACACTACTATCAGAACGATGTAGAAGACGGCTTTATAGCCAAGGAAAGACAACCAGCGAGAATAGAAATAAACTACACGCCTTTTAGAAGAGGTAAGATACAGCTCGAGGGTGCTGAGTTAGTAGAGGGAGAAGCACAACACTACAGTATTACTTTCTATGGTGATGTTGTTACGCTTAAAGACCTTTTCGGAGATGATAAGCTAAGAGACTTAGACTATAGCAGTTTAAGTTTTGAGTACACCTATGCAAATGTAAAGAATAGTATTACTTCGACTGCTGAGGAGGATATACGTTTTCCGCTTATTTCTAGCGAGCGAGTTTGGGAGTACGGCGACCTTTCGAGTAACGATATAGAAACAAGTGCGGGGGCTATCAATTATACCGAGCTACAGCCAGCGGTTAGAGTGCCTAAAATTATAGAAGCAATAGAGGACACCTACGGGGTTACATTTACGGGAAACTTTCTAACGAATAACAGATTTAAGAAGCTTTATACATGGTGGAAAAACGCGGACGCTCCTACTTTTAATGTTACGGCTTTACCTTTAGCTTTTAACCCTAGTAACACTACGTGCATAACTGAGTTTAACGGACAGAACGCGGGTATTTTTACAAACGAGGTAAGAGTGAACTATGTAAACTTAAACCTTATTACTCCTAACCCTCCTAACTTCATAAACTGGTTTGGAGATGCAGCGCATAGCATAACTATTTATGTAGGCAACACGAGTAGCTCGAATACGTATTATTTAGATGTGTTCAGAAATGGCGTAATAGTAAACAGTATAGCAGCCTCAGGAGATACTTTATTTAACCCTGTTACTTCTGTTAACAACGTGCAAGGCTTAAACGATACATACACTTTTGAGGTAAGAGCGGAAAACACACCTGTAAACTTTAATTTTAGTATAGCTTATAAGTTTGTAGCGGGCTATCTATTTGACGATGGAGGGGTAAGCGTACCCGAAGTAGCTGAGTATGCTTGTCAATTTGAGACTTTAGGCAACACAATGAGCAGCGACTTAAATATATCTTTGTCTGCTCCTGATATGTTAGTAAGCGATTACTTTTCGGGAGTGCTTAGAATGTTTAACTTGACTTGCTATCCTACAGATGAAAACACCTTTCAAGTTGAGCCCTTAGAGTTTTGGTACAGCCTAGGCGAAGAGATAGATATAACCGAGTATACGGACGTTAGTAAAATAAAGATTGACAGACCTAAGTTATATAACAATATAGAGTTTAATTGGAAAGAGAGCAAGGCTTTTTTAAACGAGGCGTACAAGGACATAAACAACTTACAATACGGAACGCTACGTAATTACTTTGGCTACGACGGAGGAGACTTTAAAATAGAGCTACCCTTTGAAACTTTACTATTTAATAAATTTACAGATACAGATTTACAAGTAAGCTATTCACTAGAAGAGGCACCTAGCTATACGCCTTACATACCAGCTCCCGTAATGTTATATTTATACGATAGTAAGACGGTATCTTTTTACTTGACTAATGGAGTAACGCCTGAGGAGATTACAAGCTATATGCCTTTCGGACAGGAGATATTTTATAACGCTGCCGACTACTCTATTAACTTTAACGAAGAGATTAGCTCGCTGAGTTTAGAGCCTGTTAGCAATTCACTTTATAACATATATTATAGAGCGTATTTACAAAACTTGTTTAGCAATAAAGCAAGGGTTGTAACGGTGGAAACAAATCTACCTTTAAGGTTACTTAATTCTATTCAGTTAAACGATGCGCTAATAATACGTGATAAAAAGTACAGAATTAACTTAATGAAGTCGCAGCTAACTACTGGAAAAGTAACGCTTGAGTTAATTACTGACATAGTGACACAGCCAAGGACTGTACCACCTCCAGCTCCTCCTTTACCTGTAGACGGTGGCGACTTAGTTCTACCTATTAAGCCTATTAAACCTAGTAAGGGCGGTTATTGGACTATCGTACCCGCAACGCCTTACCCTTGGATAACTACGACACCTATAACGCTTGTTAAGCAGTCGGGCGAAGTGAATGTAGAATTTGACGTAGCAGCGAACGCAACAGGTAACACGAGGTCTGCTTATTACGATGTAGAATTTTACGACGGTGACGGAAACCTATACAAAAGCGAACCTTATGTAATTACTCAAGGCTCAAGCGTAGGGTTTATATTAACTGAAGACTTTGGGTATTTATTACAAGAGAACTTAGACAAATTACAGCAATGAAGCATATACTAGAATTGTTAAAGATGAGCGACTGGCACGCGGTTAGTGAAAACGTGGACATAGCTAAAGGAAAGTACAAGCTCGAGACTACTATTAAGGGCAAAATGAAACAAGAGAAAAGACGTAAAGCATGGCAATAGAGAAAACAATAGAAATAAAGGTAGATGCTAAACAGGCTACCAAGTCACTAGATGAATTAGGTGGCAGCTTCGAGGATGTATACGGAGAGATACAGCCTTTGTCGGGTCGTATAGGAGAGCTAGAGGATAGACTCTACGAAATGGCTATTGCTGGAGAGCAAGGAACTCAGGAATTTAAAGACCTTACAGCCGAGGTCGGAAAAATGAAAAAGGTAATCGTTGACACTGATATGGTAGTCGACGGTATGAGCCAAACTTTAGCGCAAAACTTAGGCGGTGCTTTAGGAGGTATTACTTCTGCTTTTGAACTTGGCGCTGGTGCTATGGGTGCTATGGGCGTAGAGAGTGAAAAGGTAGAGGAGGCTTTACTTCGCGTTCAAAGTGCTTCGGCTATTGCTCAAGGTTTTCAAGGTATTAGAGAAAGCGTAGCAAGTTTTAAAGCGTTAGGAGTTGCTATCCGTTCTAGTGCTGTAGCTCAAAAGGTGCTTAACGTAGCCATGAAAGCTAACCCGATAGGCTTAATAATTACTGCTATAACTGCTCTTATAGCGGGTATAGCTGCTTTAATTTCTAATTTTGAAGCTATTACTAATTGGCTAGGTATTACAGACGATGCAGCGGAAACTTTACACCAAGAAAATCTAAGACGTACCGAGGAGTTCATAGAACAACAAGGAAAGCGTATTGAGGCTATTTCTAAAGAGCGCGACGAGATAGAGGGGCTTCGTAAGTTTGAGGTTGAAATGATGAAAGCTCGCGGAGACGCTGAGGAGGATATTTTTAAGGCTGTTCGTAAAAATAGAATGGAGCGTATAAAGTCAAACAATGAATTACAGGTACAACTAAAGAAACAGGGTGATGCGCTTGGTGCTATGTATGACTTATTATACCAAAGCGGAGAATTAACACAGGAGCAAGCTGACGACATTAATGCTAAAATTGACAAGGTCAATGAAGCTATGCTAGCTGCTCAAAAGGAGTCTAAAACTTTATTAGAGCAAATTAAGTTAGACGATGTAAGAACTACGAGAGAAGCGGAGGAGGAAAAGGAGAAAATAAGAAAGGAAGCTTTTGAAAAACGAAAAGCACGTATAATAGCCGAAATGGAGGAAGAGGCTAGACTTCGCAGAGATGCCGATAATTTTTTAAAAGACCTTGAGGAAAGATTAAAGCAACAGGAGGAGTTAGAGAAAGAATTTCAAGCTCAGCACTTAGAAAGACTATCTACTGTAGATGCAGAGATACAAGCGAGCTTAGATGCTGAACTAGCAGCCGAAGAAGCTAAAGTAGATGCTGCAATAGAAGCCGATAACAAAAAGAAAGAACTAGCCGAAGCAGAACTACAAAGAGAAAGAGAGTTACAAAACGCGAAGCTAGAATTAGCGGGTGCAACTTTGCAAGGAATAGGAAGCCTAGTAAATGCGTTCGCTGGTGAAAACGAGGAACAGCAAAGAAGAGCTTTTAACATAAGCAAGGCTATTAGTATAGCACAAGCAACTATAGACACTTATAAAGGTGCTACGGCTGCTTTTGCTTCGACTGCTGCTAGTCCGTTAGGTATTGCTAACCCCGCTGCTCCTTTTATTGCTGCTGCTGCTGCTGTTGCTGCTGGACTTGCTAACGTGGCGACTATTGCTAGACAACAATATCAAGGCGGTGGCTCAGGCGGTGCTGGTGGAGGTGCTGGAGCTTCTAACCCGCCCGCAGAACTATCTAACCCCGCGACTTTTAACGTAGTGGGTAACACAGGCACTAACCAACTAGCGCAGACACTAGGGCAGCAACCTTTACAGGCGTATGTAGTAGCTGGTGATGTTACCTCGGCTCAGTCGCTCGAAAGAAACAAAATACAACAAAGTACACTTTAAACGTAAATAAGTTATGGAATTACAAGAAGTAGAATTATTCATTAAGGACGAAAACGAGGACGGAGTATTTGCCGTTTCGTTAGTAGAAAACCCCGCTATCGAGGAAAACTTTGTAGCCTTGTCGGGTTATAAGATGGAGTTAAAAGTAGTAGACGACGAAAAGCGTATAGTAACAGGGCTTGCTTTAGTACCTGAAAAGCGCATTTATCGTAAGATTAAAGAAAAGGAGTTTAACATTTACTTCTCAAAAGAGACTATCTACAAAACTGCGGAGCTATTTATGAAAAAGTTGAACCTTAATAACGTGACTTCTGAACACGAGCGACCAGTTACTGGGGTGAGTGTTATTGAAAGTTGGCTAGTTGAGGACACAGACAAGGATAAAACAGCGTTATACAACCTTAAAGCACCTGTAGGAAGTTGGGCTATTACTATGAAAGTATATAACGACAACGAATGGGAGAAAATAAAAGCGGGCGACTATAAAGGGTTTTCTATTGAGGGTATTTACCAAGGCTTAGAAGCTTTAGAGATGAGCAGCGAAAACGAGATAATCGAGGAACTAAAAGCTTTAGTAAATGGCGACAACTAAAAACACTTCTTTTAGAGTACACGTACAGGAAAGCGACCTAGAGCAAGTTAACAGCGTGAACGTAGAACAGGGTGCAATGCTAGTTACTAACGAGGCGCTTTACATGGGTTTTAATGATGAGATGGTTAAAGTATACCCAGCTCAAAGTTCGGGCTTAGGTTTAGGCTGGGCAAGGTACGACGACACACAATACACAAGTGCTTCATCTTATGCGTTTACAACTGCTACGGAGTTTACTGTACCTAACAACGCTGGCACTGTATTAAACACCTACATAAACAGTTCTACGGCTTATTATAATGGAAGTAAGCTATTTGCCGAAAACGAGAACGACGTATATATAATTACTATAGCATTTAAGGCTAAGATAAGCAACGCTAACGGCTATATCGATATTTACTTACAAGGTGGAAACGGCACGCCTTACGAAAGGGTAAGAGATATTATAGTTTTCCCTAAAGGTAATGACGTAGAGCATACCTACACGAAGCAGTTTCAATATTACTCAGATTCAGACGTAGTAACAAACGGCTTAAGCGTTAAGATGCTGCCTAGTGATAACGGGGAGATATACGACGTAATTTATTTTATTCAACGAACACAAGTACATATATGACACCGAGTAGAACAAGCCCGAGAGGAGGGCGTAGAGGTTGCCTGTGTAAAGACGGCAAAACTTATAGTCGTAAATGCTGCGACGGAAGCATAGGAGCGCAAGGAATAGGAAGCACTGTAAACACTAATAATTCAACCGTTGTAAACGAGGACACAACGCGAACTATTACCCGCGTTTCTAGTTAAATTTATAACAAACAGAAAATAAAACGTATTTAATAATGAAAGTTCTTTTAGAGAGTTACACAGACTATCCTCAGAGCGCAACTAACAACGCAAAGAGAGCGCTTGAATGGGTAGAGAAACATGGCTGGGGTACTTGCGGAGAAGCTACAGGAAAGGCGAGAGCTAACCAACTAGCAAACAGAGAGCCGATAAGTAGAGATACTATCGCTCGTATGGCAAGCTTCAAAAGACACCAGCAGCATAAAGACGTACCTTATAGCGAGGGCTGCGGTGGTTTAATGTGGGACGCTTGGGGAGGAACTTCGGGTATTGAATGGGCAATTAATAAGTTAAATAAAATAGAAATGAAAGAACAAGTAAACGAGCTACTTCGTAAGATAGGTTTAAAAGCCGTAGAAGTAAAGCTAGAGCAAATTTTAACAGCGGACGGACAAGCAGCTTTAGAAGCTGAAGCATTCGAAGCTGGACAGCCTGTATTTATCGTTAATGAGGACGAGCGTATTCCTTTACCTGTAGGAGAGTACGAAATGGCTGAGGACATGATTCTTAAAATTGAAGAAGAGGGTATTATCGCTTCTTTTGAGAAAAAAGAAATGGAAGAGGAAGCTGCTGAGGTAGAAG
>Ga0208899_1001028_pt1 | contig 20269 bp, 29 predicted proteins | sample VirMetDEL_Nov_24_FD_184518 | JGI IMG/M metagenome (GOLD analysis project Ga0208899, IMG submission 184518) | Aqueous microbial communities from the Delaware River and Bay under freshwater to marine salinity gradient to study organic matter... | ecosystem: Environmental > Aquatic > Marine >... | reverse complement strand
CGGTAACCGAGACTCCTGTGCCTTCTTGGACTGTAACCGAGCCTAGTTCGCCTGTGGCCTGTATGCCTAGAGACTGACCCCAAGAGCCTTGCCCCCAGACTCCGCGACCCCAACCACCCAAAAGAACCGTTGCATCAAACCTAAGCGTGCCTACCTCACCTGTGGCGCTAAGCCCTGTAACCGAAACACTTTGGCTAATTATAGCTTCAGCAGTCCCTAACGCCGTGGTTCCTGCAACCCCTGTGACTGCGACAACTGCGTTGCCTACTACGCCTACGGTTCCTAGTTCACCTGTAGCAACCGGCAGGGCATTACCTTCGCCCCACGAATCTGTACCCCAAGTGCTAAATCCCCAACCGGAGAGTGGGACCGTAACATCAGCCATCTACTAGGCAATCCGAATGATCGCATTACTCGCGTCAGCCGCAGGGAAGACAATAGTGAAGTCGCCCGCAGTCGAGGTCTTGTCCACACCAAAATCTAGTACCGCAACAGCAGGGTTAGTGCCGCCGTTAGCCAAGTAAATCAAAGCGCCACGAGCAGTAATTGTCGCAGTAGAAAACGTCAGATCGGCGAAGTCCAAGAACGCAGTAGTGCCGCTAGAAGCAGGGTTAGCTGAGATAGTCAACGTGCCGCCGCCTGCACTGTAGCCGGTGCCTGAGACTTCGTTTGTCGCTGAATACGCAGTAGTAGTCGCACCTAGCGTAGCTGACGACGTGTACAAGGCCAGTTTAAAGACCTGTGCTGTGCCGCTGCTAAAGTCAAAAGTTCCGTCAAGAATATCGACTTTGAATGATGTTGCCATAGCCTGTGTAATAGCCATTTTACTTTCCTCTTAAATTAAGCTTTATCTCTAATGATAAGTCCAGTTCTATATGCATCAGTGACTTCTTTGGCTTCACCGAAGTTCTTTAATGAAATAACGGCTTCGGTAAAGCGTTTTTCGTATTCTTGCATGATATCCGGCTCTCCTTTCATGTACGTATAAGCTTCTATCAAGCATCCGTACAGAAGAGACAACTCGGCATTTTCACTCAACCAGGTTGTTCCGCTTCCCGCTCCCGCTGTTAAACTAGCTGGGCGATAAAAATAATGAAGCTCCACTACGTAATTGTTATTCGGAGTCGGGCCTATTAAAAAATTGCTTACGTCAAATAAGGCATAGTATCTAGGGTTTCCGGTAGTGCTAGAATCGGTGTTAAACGACTGTACAAAGTTGACGTCTTTGTATTCTAAGAAATTTTTATCGTTATTTCCGTCTGTGAAAGACAAAGAAAACGGAGCTAAAAAATCGCTAGGTGCCGCAAGATATTGGTTGTTTGCGGTCATATTTGCAGTGGCGTTCTTGCGGAACAACGTTAGTTGCACGTTCTTCAGAATGCGCTCTTCGGCCACACGAATAAACAACGGCAGGTTGTTAACAAAACTAGTCTCTTCGTTCTGAGTGTAGTCCTGTATCGCTGTTTTAAGCTGGTCGTACGTAAGACTCATGTAATCACCACCGTAACGCTACCTACTTGACCAAAACCAGTGACCGGGCCTAAATCAGGAGCGGTAACTAAAGGAAGCCCCGCATAAACAACCGTTGGCTCAACCCTGTCCGGACGGGCATCTTTCAAAGCTTGAGGGTCGATAACCTTGCGACGAGGGTTTAGTTGAGGCTGCTTGACCTCGAACTCGTCCTTACCAACAAGCATTCCGGTCCACTCTTTTTTCATGTCGTTAAGCTTGTAACGAAACCCGGAGCGGTCGGATATGCCGTAGGAATTTTTACCCGTAGCAAACTTTCCCATTACAAATTCCTAGAATACGCTAAGCTTGGAACAACATTAAACGAAGCCCTATCACGATCTTCGTCCATCGCACGCTGCATCTCTTCCTCGTACAACGTTTTAAGAAGTTGTATTCTGTCCGGCGCTTTTTTAATGGCGATGTAGTATGCCAAACCCGCGGCAAGCGCGGGATAAAAGCGAAAAGGTATCTGCAACGTATTGGTTGCCGTATCTGCGTCGTCTAATCGAACTAAACGATTATATATAATTTGGTCAGTGCTATTGTCTGGAACAGGCCACAGTTTCAAAACGGGGCTAATTAAGCGGTCTAGAAACCATTGTGACGACCTAGACTGTTGCGTTTTATTCGGAATATTAATGTAATCATCCCTGCTTAAACGCTGTATTCCGTAATCGGTGTTGTCCCGGCGAACTACTATGGACAAAATATCAATGGTGTCAGCGCCTACCGTAATATCCGATACACCCTGCGTCAGCGTGGTGGTCACCTGCTGAATAGTCCACTGGTTCAGACCGCGATTAGCCCAATCTGCAAACAAAAGATTTAAAGAGCGTTTAGCGGTCTTAAGATCGTAACCTGTACGCATCTCTTTTCCGCATCGCTCAAACGCCTCTTCGATATAATCGGAGACGTCTAATTCAAAATCTTTTGATCCAGAAACAGCCATTATTTCTTCCTAGCAGTTTTCGCCGCTTTTTTAAACGCGGCGGCAGTTGGAGCACCTTTAGTTCCCGGAGAACGCATTGTCTCACCCGAACCCGCCGCTATACGTTTCTTTTTATCGTTTATGTTTGAATAAAGACCACGCCTAGCCATTACTTCATGCCTCGAACAGCACAACCGCCTTTGGCCATTTTTACAGGTCCGCCAACTTTCATGCCTTTAACGGCACAACCGCCTTTAGCCATTTTTTTAGCTTCTCCACCATACATCATACCCATGGCTTCTCTTTTACGGGGACTACAATTAGAACCTTGATCCATGATAATTCTCCTAAGCTAATCTAAAACCTCGTTACCTACCATTTCTTACAACTCCAGTAACGTGCCGAGAACTTGTCCTTTGCCGTATCGCATTTATGACGTGCTCTAAAGCTTGCTCGTCTAGCAGGGATGTCCTTTTTAATGGTCATATTAGGGTCCCCAAAACGAACAAGCTTTACGTCATCGCCTTTTTTGGCCAACACGGCAAACTTCTTGCTACCGCCAGACGTCCTTTTAGGCTTGTTATAGCCGGAAAACGTCTCTCCTCTATAAGAAACTTTACCAGAAGGTGTTCTTTTAACAGCCTTTGTAGTGGCCATAAAAACCCCAGTTAATTATAGAATATAGTTACAGCAGTTATATTCGTTAAAACCGAGACATATATATCTGACACTCTTACGCCCTCATCCGGTATAAAAACCGAATCAGACGTGCTTGCTCCAAAATCTATGTCTATAGCCGTAGCGCCACCATTTCCTTGCGTTATGGTAAGCCTTCCCGCCCCGGCACCCGTGGTTACTTGGAACCCCCGGACACGAGCGGGACCAACACCGACAGAGCCGGTGCCAGTTACTCTTTTTGCTAAAGTATCAGAACCCGACATATACGCTTCTCCTTAAAAGTAGCTTATGTAAGATTGTTATTCTGAAGATACACAACAGTAACCGTTCCAGCACCCGTGCCATCACCATTAGCCCCGGTGAAATCCGCAAGAACCTCTAGGTCAGTAGTGCCAACATTAGTGGCTTCTGTGTCCAATGTGCCGTGGGTTGTACCCAAAGTTTTGGCATCCACAGTGGCTAGGAAAGCATCGGCATCTGCGGCGGTACCTACCGATACGGTAGCCGCACCCGTGTCAGTGTTAGCGGTAGTAACGTTTAAAATAACGTCAATTATTTGAGAGTTTGCAGGGACTATGGCAACTCTTTGGTTTAAAGCACTGGCACCGGTAATATCTACGATAATAGACTGGGCCATTGTTGCAAAACCAGTGTTAGCTACGTTTGTGCCAACGGTTGTACCAATGGTGTTACGAATTGTACCGGCCTTAATAGGACCAGAAAAAGTAGTAGTCGCCATGAAGATCTCCTGTCGTGGCTAGTGTCAGTCGCGGGATGCGACTGTCAGGGACATATATAAGATACGATAAAAAAAAGGGCAGCACAAGCCGCCCCTTTTCCTAAAAAGACCGAAGTCTTATGAGCCGCTACCGTACACAGCACGCCAATCTGAGACGCCGAAGCTGTAACGCTCACGGGCCTTGAATCGCATGTTGCCAGTATCGAAGTCGCCTTCCATCGCAGTTTTAAGAGGAGTTCTGTTGAACATCTTAAAACCGTTAGGAGCATCAGTCTTAATAAAGAAGTTGTCTGTATCAGTGAGGAAGTGATTAACCACCGCACCGTCAGGAATCATCCCCATAGACTTAGTAGCATTGATGTCGTTATCGGCAGTGCCAGGACGCAGGTTAGAGTTAATTACTCGCTCTGCAATAAATTGCAGTTCTTTAGGAATAATCAACTTCATGCCACGTACCGCAATCTTAAGACCACGTTCATCCGTTAGACCCGCGATGTTAATGAGCATTTGCTCAAGAGACGTCTCGTTAAGGTCGGCCGGAGTGGCCAAAAGGTTAGCTTGGTTGCCAGACAATGAAGGGTGAGCTGCGGAACAAAGTGCCGCACCATCGCCTACAGGCACTGCTGTATTGAACGCATTGTTCAAGACAGAAGCAGCTTTAATCTGCTTAGTCTGGGACATTGAGCGTGCAAGAGCGCGTGTATAGCGGGCTGCAAGACGATCGTAAAGATTGTCCTCAACCGCTTCTTCAGTAATGCTGAATGCCAAAGCAATGGTCTCATGAGTATAACGTGCAGTATAAGTCTCCTGCGCGTCATCAAACGAAATGGCATTACCCTCATTTTTAACGGGTGCCGTGCCAAATCCTGACAACATCACTTCTTCTTCGAATGCACGATCAGAAGATTCTTCGTCGAAGATTTCTGCGTGCTCGTTTTCATAACGATCATACTCTAAACCGAACAAAGCATTTAGTCCGGGTTCCAGCTCTTTCGCTAGTTGTGCGCGAGATATAGCCATGATTTAGCCCTCTTAAATGCCTGTGGTTATGGCAGTGGTTTCTGAAGCAAAACCACCAGCGTTAGCGTTAGCGTGAGCATTTAGACGCACAATCATCGGGATACCCGCGGCTGTGTAATCGCTATTTGCTTCATCGTCAACAATTCCAACAACTCTCAATGGTAACGTTGCTGTATTAGCTACAGAGGCCACGTTAAATTGAGAATTGGAGTTTCCGTTATCAGTAGAACCTGTTCGAGCAGAAGTGCCCAAAGAAGCGTTACTAAAAACAGCGGCTAGAGCAGTTGCTCTGTCTGTAAAAGTTGCATCGGTAGAAACTTGGAACAATTGGTTCGGATTATCTGCTACGAAAGCTTTAACAGGATAGTTAGTATCCACGCTGACGCTACCAGAACCGGGCCAATAGTTAATCCATATAGGCTTCTTTGAAACCGAATCAACATACTCAACACCCATTAGGACTCCCAATGCGACGACTGTGCCGCCTGCTGTATCACCTGCCTGGTCGATAGTACCGGCCGTTGTAGGGACACAAATTCCATACTGGAATATAGCATTGGTGTTGTTAGATGCAATTTCATACTGGGTAACACCCGTACTATTCACACCGCTACCAACAAGTCCAATAGGGCGAAGACCATAGGCAGTTGCTTGATTTGCCATGATGTATTTCTCCTAAAGGGGCGGCTTAATTCTTTCTAGAGCCACCAAAAGTTACACGAGATTGACGATCGGGTTTATTGATCGCCATGGTTGAGTGAGCATTTTCTCGCATCATGTCGTGATCGACAGCGTCCATAAGATCTTGCGTTTTTCCGGAAAAATATTCGGACCTTTCCGCTAGAGTTTCTAATGGAATGCGTGCGAGTAAAAGACCTCCAACGCCAAAAACACCTTCATATTTACCTGAATCCACTACCGGTGCTTCAAAATCTGGATATTCATCTGCTCTTACAAGAGCATATCCCTCTCTCATACGTGCAGAAATGTTCTTGCGGTCGTCAAAACCACGAACCTCTTTACGTATCCACCGGTGCTTGTACCCTTCGGGTGCAGGCGGTGCCTCTAACATGGATGGGGGAGCCCAAGGCTTACGCCGTTGCTCTTTCTCCCTGTTGTCTTTAGCGCGAGAAGAACGATCAATACCTTCAAAACCTTGTTTTTTAGCAGCCATAATCGTCTCCTTATTTGACATATTTCGCGTATTCTTCGAGTGGCACGTTTAGCTTTTTCGCAATAGCGACTTGGCTTGGCGTGAGTTTTACTTGCCTGCGCCCTTTTGACGAACTTGTGCGGGATACGCCAGCGACAGTTTGGGCGGTTCGTCGCTTAGCCCCGTTATCCGAAAACTTGTGTGGAAATTCTCCACGTATTCGTTTATCTAGCTCATCATAATAGTCATCGCTCGTCGGGTCAAACGCTTCGTCAACAAGTTGTTTGTGTATCCCATACGCAGCAAAAGTCATAGTGTTGTCTGACCCAAACCAATCGTTCTTTTCGGCCCACTCCTCTGCTCTAGGGTCCGCTTTAGGCGCAGGTTGTTGGTATTGTTGCTGCGGTTGTTGAGCAACTTGTGGTTGTTGAGCAGCTTGTGGTTGTTGAGCAGCTTGATTCCTAGCCTGAACTCGCTTAGCTTCTTCTAGCTTAGACGCTGAAAACTGGAGCTCTGTAAGCTTTTTTTGGGCTTCAAGAGTGGCGTCTGGGTCACCCACAGCTATAGCCCTTTTAAAAGCTTCTTGAGCCGCGGACGTTTCTGCTGTTAGCCTACCGCCGTATTCATTCAAATACCCTTGGTCTACGGCTTTAAGCTTTGCTTTAATTTGATCGGACTCGCTTTGAACGCCCTGGGCGTATTTAAGCGCCTCTTCTCTCTGCCTTTCCGCCTCTCTCATTTTTTTAGTCAAACGATCTATGCGTTTTTTAACAGACGTAGAATATTCTTCATGTTCGTTTTCTTCCTCCGGGGCAACATTTATCTCCACCCCATCAGCTTCAGTTTCAGGATTCGAATCTATTTCCACCTCTTCGGGTTCAAAACCTTCACCAACTTCAATATCTACTGTGCCATCATCAACACTAGTTTTTTTCTCTTCAGCCATGCCAAACTCCTTTAAAAGCTAATAATATCTTCGGGGTCGTCTATCGTCGCTAAAATCTCATCATCATTGAGAATACGAACTTCTCCGCCATCAATACGGAATCTAGACCCCGCATAACGAGCAAAAACAACCCAATCTTTTTCCTTACACCAAGGACCGTCCGGGAACTTTTCCGTATCCGCATAGACCAATGGGCCCTGCTTAAGGACATAACCAACAACTGTTTGAATCTGGCCATCGTCCAGGATTTTATCCGGGATATAGATGCCCCCATCAGTCTTGGCTTTTCCACGGTAAGGTAAAATAAGCATGCGCCAGCCCGTTGGATTGGGCATGCGTTCAATCATAGATTTATTAACTTTAGTAGGATCTAAAACGCGGGATTCCGACTCAACATAACTGTTGTCTATACTTTCTTCTTTTTTAGCTTGAGCCGCTTGCGCGTCTTTAGCTTTTTTCTCCGCTTCTAGTTCATCGGCTATATGCCCGGGGACTTCAATCATTTTTTAGCTCCTGTTTTTCTAGCAGGTCCGAGAGTTCCTGTTGTATATAATGCAAAGAATTAAGTTCTCCCATCAAAGAAGCATATTGCTCCATAGATTTAATTCCGTTGTTTTCAAGAAGATCTAATATGTTGCTTTTGCGCTCTTTTATCCTTTTTTGGATAAATTGAACGATATAAAGGTCCTCCATAACTCCTCCGTATAGGATTATCCCATAAGATTGGAGTATATCTTATACCTTAGGCATAGTGAAATAAAAAGGGCTAGAACACCCCTTGGAATCGTTGCTTTACACGAACTATTGGACTGAACGCTTTAAGCGCGCCACCCTGTGACATTTTCTTTGTTTTACCCGCCTTAGAAAGAGCAATAGCCACCGACTGATCCTGTGGGTAACCCTCTTTCTTAAGCTTACGTATATTAGAACTTATCTGCTTAGGGTTGTTTCCTCGCATCAAAGGCATGGTTCTCTCCTAACAAATAGTAAAGTCGCCACCGCGAAGCATAGCACCCATACCACGGCTCTTGCCTTTAGTGATAGTGCCGGTCTTCGTTTGTGGCGTTTTTTCCGCAGTAGCTTTGGCATACGGGATACGTCCCTGGCCTTTGACATCCGCATAATTAGTGGCCGCAGGAGCTTTGCCGGGGGCCATTCCGTTAACTTTTACTGTTCTCATGATTGATTTCCTCTGTTAGCACGTAATCGTAATAGTTCTCTTTCAGCTTGAGCGTCTAATCGTTGCGCAGTCATTTGCTCTTGGCTTTGAAGCCGATCATCAAACTGACGACTACGTTCCATCATTTTTTGACGCTCTAAATCTAGTTTAGCTTGTCCTTCTTGTATGTCCGCCATGGCTTCTTGCTCTTTAATACCGATTTCACGCTCTTTTAGCGCAATTAACGGATCAGGGCCTTGCGGCTGTTGCGGTTGTCCTTGACCAGCTATCTGCATGCTCAATTGACGTACATTCTGTAGCTCTTGAGAAATGTTTTGCGCAATTATCATTTCGATCTCGAGCATTTGATCGTCGGTTGGCGGTTGTCCCTGACTTTGTTGCATAAACTGCATCATAGCCATTTCTTCTGATTTAATCTTTACATGTTCCGTAACGTGTTTTTGCAAGGCCATAATAATAGAAGGCGTTTGCGCAGCTATTGGCGAAGCACTAAACAGCATGTGCGACACAATGTGCGCATCGTGATTCTGACCGTCAAAGGCTTTAAGCCCCACGTTTTCCAGCGCATCAATGTTTTCCTGTGCTGGGTCCTTAGGAATCGGCTCTTGAGAACTAGGCTGATTTAACAACTTATCTACATCTTTCACACCCAAAGCGTCGTACATGCGACGGAAGGCCTCATGCATGTTGTGCATTTGCGGGGCTTGCGTAGCCATTTGAAGTTGCGCTTGAGCCAAAGCAATACGCTGCGCCTGGGAGAAAATGTTGGGGTTTGATACAGGGACTACGTCTATGCGGTCGTCAAAGTCTGACGCCATAATCGTTTCATCGCCACCTTCAACCGAAAACGGATACTCTTGAGGCAGCGATTCGTGCATTACACGTGTCAGGAGCTTAAATTCCTGCCGCATAGCGTAATGCAGGCGCTTGTGGACCGCACTCATGACCCGGCTACCTTGCTCAAGCATGGCCACGGTAGTGCCGACCGGCGCATTCTGATTTCCGTCACCGACTTTTAAGTCGGTGATTGTGGCAAAACGCTGCCCGGCTTGTACAACAAAGCTTAAGAGCTGGAATAGCGTGCTGTCTGGGCCTTTAAATGGCAACGGAATCAAACTATCTCGAATAGCGCCGCCTGGAGCATCTACATCACGGAATTCTCCCGGTTGTAGGGGCTCAGAATCGTCACGTATTCGCATTCCACGGGCTTTAAAGCCTGCGGGAAGGTTAGATAGCGTACCTGCGTCGATAAGCTGTCTGAGGGCCGCTGTGGCCGTCCTAGATAGGCCGCCAATAGTGTGGATTAGACCCAAACCATAGAAACCAAAACCAGGAAGGAACTTATAATGAACAAAATACTGAATTTTTTTCCTTTCTTCGTCGTCTTCAGCATAATTACGGCGAGCTGAGAGCACAACTCCACTGTTTTCAACAATCGTAACGACATAAGGAAGTTTTATTCCGGTTTCATCTCCTGATTCGTCGATATCTTCAAACCCCGGAAGGTCTAGCTCGACGTGGAATTCCAACAAAGTCACATCGTGACTAATATTTGAGGCTTTTACTCCCTGAATATTGTCTATTTCGTCTGTTAGCTCGTCTCCCACCTCTTGACCGGGGAAAACAGGGACGTCTTGGTAAAAACCAGACACCTGAAGCTTGCGAAGTTGGTTTAAAGGCATTGAAATAACGTTAGTAATACATGCGCAGGTCTCTAAACTGCTTGTTTCGTAAGGCACAACAAGGTTTTCAGCAGGCACAAACTTGCTGACAACGCGGTTTAGGGCCTCATCGAAGTAAACTTTCTTGAAAGTAGAGCCTGCCAAGGGTAAATAAAACAGCATTTGGTCGAATTCAGGAGTGTATTCTTCCATCACATTAGTAATGTAATAGTTCATAAACTCTTTTACACGCCGTGCTTGCTGTTCTTTTTCTCGAGTTGGAGCGCCTATAACAGATGTACGAACAGGGCCGTCAGGGGGCAGCATTTCGTTAAACGCTTGAGCTTGGAACTGAGTGGCGGCTTCAGCTAAAAGCGGGTGTGTGACCCCTGTAGAGCCTCTGAAGGGCAGTGTGCGCTCTTCGTAAGAGAAACCAAGAAGCTCCAGACCATCACGGTACGTGTCTTCCCACTCCTGACGAGAGGATTTGTTGGCATCAAACTCACCCATAAGCTCGTTGGCCACGGAGCCAAGGATTCCGGTGTCAATTTCTTCGGCCAAATTGCGGAAAAAGTCGCCTTCATCGACGTCGCGCATGTATGGGTCAAAGTCTATAACCACGCCGCCTTCGTCATCTTCCGTAATTTCAATGTCCATACCTTCGCTAGGCATGCGCTCCATAGCGTTAGGCGCGGCAATGTCCACCTGATCCTCAATAGTTAGCTCTATCGGGTCTTCCCGGCGCTCTACCATTGGAGTTATGTTGTCACCTTCTGCCATGTTAGTTACCTTTTAGGGTTATTCTGTCTGTAACGAGTATCCGCCTCGGGTTCATACGGGTCGCCACGTGACTCCTCGGGCAAAAATGTTTCACGTGGAACTTTCTTACGGTTTATGGTTTTTTGACGAATCCTCTCCATAGTCTCTTGAAGTAAGTCTTCCGGACTAGGTTTACGAATGCTTGCAGGAGGCTCATCAAGCCCCATAAGCCATTCGTTATAGCTTTGCTCGTTGACTCGTTCTCGTAGGGCACCAACATCTGAAAATTGATCAGCAGTTAGGTCCGTCGTGTAAGTCGGAGGCAAGTCTCTTAAAGAGGGGTCAGTAAAGCGAAGTTGTACGTTTCTTGCTTCAACTTCTGTTGGCAAGCCTAAGTACTCTTCCAACGAAATTTCATTTTCTCTGAAAATCTCTGGACGTAAATAATCTTCTATGTTTTGTACAGCATGTTGCGTTTCATGAAGAATTGCAGAGGTAAAACCTACTTTGTCCCTAGGATTTAACTCAGACGGGTTAAATATTATCTTATTTTTGATCGGGTAGTATTGAGCGGTAAAATCGCCAGAGCCTGGTTCTACTGTTACATCGGCAAGCTGCGGGTAATTTTCATAAAGCTCCGGAAAATTTAATATCTGGTCTAAATTTTTATTTGAGCCGTAAGCTACCATCGTAGACACTTCTCCCATGTCTACTTGAGCCGGGGAGGTATCTATTTCAAACTTCCGTTCTCCGTCCTCTCCCAAAAAAGAACCCTTTTCTCTGAACAATTCTTGTTCTATAGCCTTGTCCGGGGTCCTTTCTAAAATATCTAATCTATTGTCGCTTAACTTTTGAGGGGCTTTTTGCGCCAACTTGCCCGCAATAATCCCTTTCATTGCTATACCGCTGCCGGGAATTGGATTAAAAACGTCCGTCATGCTAAAAGACGCTAAAGAACGCATTTTTGCCGCCCCTAACGGGTCTCCCGCTTTATCTAATTCCGTTGCCTGCTCGTACAAAGCATTCGAATCCATGTAGGAACGTATGTTTGACACTCCCGGAATAAGGTCCAACGCAAAACTTGCCGGATCTTCCGTAAAAGCCGTAACGATGCCTTTTCCTACTCCAAGAACATCACCGGTTAATTCTTTACCAGGAATAAACGACGGCATCCCTTTTTCATCCGGCTGAATTAAGTAATTACCCACGAACTCCGGAATATCTGAAAAGCCTTGACCAATGTCTCGAAGCCGATCCATCGTCATTTCGCTCATGCTTTGGTCTTCCGTCGGGTAATCTGAAGGGTCTAACCTAACTTCACGGCGCACCATGTCTGATAAAACTTCCGGGCGATAATCTTCTTGTATATACAAAGGGTCGGAAAAGCTTAATGCCGCGCCACCGTCTTGAAAACTTTTCTGGCTTAAAAACTTTTTAAACAATGCCGCGTTAGACGCTTTGCTATTATTCAAAATAAGACCCTGCCCGCTTTATCAACATCCTGTTTACCGCCCGCTGGCGGTTGTTTAACAACGACTCAATTCCGTTTTCATTTTCAACCACACCGCCTCTAGCAAACACACTTAAATCAGGCGTGTAGCGTTCTTTGGAAATATCTTCGGTAGGCCTAACCGGTGGCGCAGTGCCTGGGTCCCGAAACTCAACTCCAAACGTTTCCTCATACAAAGGTGCTTCCGAAGGCAAAATGCCGGAAATATTCGAAATCTCCGGAAACCCTATATCAAAAGCGTTTGCGTACCGAGAAAAACGCTCCACAGCTCCCGGGTCTTGATCCAATCCAGCGCCCGGCCTAATGCCAACAACGTCGGCTACGTTGCGAATGTCCTGCTGTCTACGATCTGCCAAAAACGACTCACGGACAGGAGCTGGAAGGATAGAATAAATACCGCCCAAGTCACCTGGGTTTTCAACTAAAACATCGTCTCTACCGACAAAATCACCACGGCCCGCCAGACCCAACGAAGGCGGGGTAAGCGTGAAAACATCTTCTTCCTCTTTTTTCACAACAGGGTCCTTTTCGCACTTGTTCGTGAAAATATTAAGAGTAAATCCGGGGCCACATATGACTTTAGTATACTCGCATTGTTTTGTGACACTGTTGTAAGTTTGTCCAGCAGGGCAAACGTCATCGCCTATTATTCCGCAGTCAGTGTTTATGTCTACAGTCTGATTCGCTAGCTTTGTTCCCTCAGGACAGACCTTAGTTCCGCCACCGGTTATAATCCCGCAGTCAGTGTTTATGTCTACAGTCTGATTCGCTAGCTTTGTTCCCTCAGGACAGACCTTAGTTTGACCGCCTGTTGATTTTAAGCCGCCGCACTCATCTAAGCTGTCTACTTCCGCCCTGGCGTTATTGTAGGTATCAGGACAAATAATCTTATCAGTGCCACCACCGCCTGTTGATTTTAAACCGCCGCACTGATCTAAGCTGTCTACTTCCGCCTTGGCGTTATTGTAGGTGTCCGGGCAAATAATCTTATCAGTGCCTGTTGATTTTAAGCCGCCACACTGATCTAAGCTGTCTACTTCCGCCTTGGCGTTATTGTAGGTGTCCGGGCAAATAATCTTATCAGTGCCTGTTGGCTTACCACAGACTAAAGTCACAGGGTTTCTCACTTCTCCCGCAGTATCACAAGGCGTAGCTGCCGTTATGGTGGGCCCAAGAGTAAGCGTAGTGTTAGATTGGCCCGTGTCTGCAATAGTATTGCCGTCCTCGTCTAATTGAAAAGGACCCATCAATCCGTCAGTCGCAGAAACGGTGGTGTCGTTACCTGCCCCGGCCGTTATCGTGTCGTTACCGGTGCCGCCATTTACAACATCAAAACCTGTTTTTTTATCTTGAAGATTACCCGAGCCCGTAGTAATTCTCGTTGACGTGCCGGAATCATCCAAACTAGATGTAGCCTCACCCGAGGTAACCTCGTTAAATATATCGGCTATATCGGTTGCTATATCAGCGGCCCCGGAAATAACGGTTGACGTTGTTTCCATCGGAATACCTAAAACTTCCTCTACTGCGGCAGAAATCACCGAAGTAACGTCCGTTGTATCTAAACCACCTTGCGTTCTTATCTTGCCCAAAAGCACGTTCAAAAGAGCGTTCTCGGTATCTACACCGTAAGTTGTGCCACCGCTTGTAGTGCCTACAGGTACGTAAGGACTTTGCGGCAAAGAGCCTATAATACCGCCTTGCGGCTGATTTGACGCCTGCACCGTAACCTGTCCCGTGACAGGGTTTACCACCAATACTTTTCTGGTCTGACTAGGAATTAAACCTCCAATTTTAGAAACCGTGTTGCCTAAAACGTCTATGACCTTGTCTAAACCGGTTAAATCCACACCCGCTTCAACCAGATCTATCGCACTATTGACTACGTCGTAAACAGTGTTTAAACCACCGTTAATAACCTCCGAAGCAGACAGCTCTTTATTAGAATCGTTGGACGCATTCTTTCCCGCTTCCAAAATCTCCTCTTCCGAAAGACCCGTAGCCTCTGAAAGATCTTTTCCCGTAATACCGGCTTTAATTGATTCAGCCAAAACCGAAACTATCGCTCGTGGACTGCCCTCCCCATAAACTTCCTCGGCAACTTTAATTACCTCGCCTAACGTTCCAGGGTTCACGCCTCCCGCGGCATTTACTTTTACTTGAAACTCGTCGTCTTTGTCCTGCGTATCAATTTGCTTTGTTGTTGGTTCTGTTGTTTGGGCTGCTTCCGCTGCTTGAGTCGATGCGTTGTTTTTAGTAAGCATTTCGTTTTCGTATTGGCTGCTACGCTCCAGAGCCTCTCGCGCTAATTGCTCTGAATACGTCTCGCCTAACGCATTTAAATAATCACTTTCCATTGCGGAAGTAACGACTTGTCCCGCCGTATCACCGCCATAGGCGGTGTTTACCCTCGCATATAGTTCTTCAAGGGTCGGACCAGTATAATTATTAAAGCCCGGATCACCTCCCCCTTTGGCGCGTTCACGAGCTTCCTCCGCAAGTTCTGCTGGAGTTGGTAAAGAGGGGTCTCGGCCAATACCGTCCCAAGTAATAACGTCGCCTAAGGAATCTCCCGAAAAAACCGACATAAGACCGCCGGAATCTCCAATGCTGTCTTTTCTGTTTGTAAAACCAGACAACATATTGGAGCTATAGGAAGTCCCACTGGGTCTTCGACCAGTGACGGTTATACCATAAGGTACTTTAGTGCCCATGCTTGCTACCCGTAATATCGAAAAGTCCGTGAATCGTGGTCGTCGGTCTCCCAATCGTCTGTCGGGAGCTGTACAAAGTTACCCTGTCGGTAACGCATTAACGCTTGTGTGGTGCTATCCACCAAATCGTCATGCTCGCCATTAGGAAACGCGGCACACTCTTCTATCAACTCGTGAGCCCACCGGGTGTCCGGAGCCCAGACCATCCCACTCTCAAGAAGCGGAGAGATACTGTTTACACGAGATACTTTATCATTACCCCTAGAGGGGGTAAAGTTTACCACAGGTATTCCCATATTCCTCAGTTCGTGCGTCAAAGGCATACCCGTCGCCTTCGCCTCGATAATAACCGTCTCAGGGTCCCAAAATTTAAATTCCTCGTAAGCCACCCGCTTTAGCTCCGGGAAGTCCCACCGACCCTTCTTTGAATCCAACAAAATTAAATTAGGCTGCGTACCCTCGTCAGGATAAAAAACTCCCCACGTAGTGATCGCACTGTAGTCCGCCGTCTCTTTCTTACTAAACGCCGTATCGTAACTCTGAATAATATATTCAAGCTTCGGAACAGAATCGTGCTCCCACATCATCCACCACTCACGCTTCAAAATTGCGTTCGTGTCACCCGTAGGCTGCTGCTGATACTGCGCATTCCACTTGCCCGGCGGAATAGACGCCTTGACCGCCGTCAAATCGTCAAAAGACCAATATTCCGGCCAAACAGGCTGCCCAGAAGGCAACTCCATAGGAAATTCAACCACTTCCCACTGGTCCGCCTTCTCGTCTCCCGTCATCTGCTTAATTAACTGACCCGTCAAATCCTTCTCGTTCCAACGAGTCATCACCAATACTATCGATCCACCCGGCTGGAGACGCTGTCTCGGACCACCTGTGTACCAATCCCACGCGTCATCAAAACCAGCATTTGACATAGCGGTCTGCTCAGAGTGCGGGTCGTCAATAATACATAAATCAGCGCCCCGACCAGCCAAATTACTACCAACACCAACAGCGTAATACATACCACCACGAGCAGTATCCCATCGACCACTGGCCTTAGAATCCGCAGCCAACTTCGCCTCAGGAAATATTTCAAGATAATCCTCCCGCTCCAGCAAGTTCTTTACCTTACGACCAAAACCTACCGCAAGCTCCGTAGTGTGCGTCGCCTGGATAATCTTTAACGAAGGCTTCCTGCCAACCATCCAAGCCGGAAACAAAAAACTCGCAAACTCACTCTTAGTGTGACGAGGCGGCATGTTCACAATCAAACGCTTAAGCTCACCACGAGCAACACGCTCCAACTTCTCCGCAATAATCCTGTGATGCTCACCCGCAATAAACTCCGGCCAAACCGCACGCACAAAATCTAAAAAACTATCCTGACAAGCCTCAACACGCTCCAATTGCGCCAACCGAAGCTCAAGCTTTAAAACCTGCTCATCCGTCGTTCCCGATAAATTTGTCAAAAATATTCCCCCGTGGCCCGTGGGCCGCGATCACTCAAGCGTGTCAGCATACTCATTTATCAACGCAGCATCCATCTCGTACACAAAAATAGGCGTCATGGGACCCATAAACGCATCCAAGACATTGAAATCCATAAACTCAATCGCCTCGTCCTCCGACATGCCGTCTCGTTTGACCAAGACTTGAATGCATTTGTCTATGCTGTACACCGCAACGTCCTCCCTGCCCGGTCCACGGCTCAGGCCCAAGACGGCGTCGTCAAATCCATCGGCTAGCAAAGGTTTTTCATCGTTCATGTTGTGCCTCCTTTTTATGAGATATTATTATACCATGCGTACTTTTTTTGTAAATTTTTTTAATAATATTTTTGAGCCGTATTGTTTGTCACAAACATGACCAAGCTCCTGCACCACAGATCCTACCCCCAACAATCTCTCACAGACAAACAAGCTTCACTTCCAACATCCTATCTAGCCTCTATTCCGGGACTCTATTCCTACATGCGCGCGCCCCCCTTCCAGGATACCTGGAACGTTACACTAGGGGGGCGCGCGCAAGACTTGCGCGGCGCGAAATTTTGTGCTAGGGATGAGTTCCAGACCGACCGTTCCAGTATGCGCCTGCCCAAACGGCAGGCAAAAAAAAGCCCCAGCGGATGCCAGGGCTTTTTCGGCTGCGGGCAATGGTTAATCGTCTTCACCCTCGGTGAGGGTGAGCGCCAGACTGGTCACCTTGCTCGAGTAGTATGAACTCGAGATAGTTCTGAACTTCTCTATATCTGAATCAGAGAAGTATTTGAACGAACCGCTGCGCTCGTCTTTGTCCTTGTAGAATTCTGAACGCGCGGCGTCCAGAATCTCGGCGATAAGTTTAGCCTCTCGGCGTGTGTATTGAACTTCGGTGTTCTTGATCATCTTGATATCTCCACGATACATGGCCGCTGAATTGCGGCCATGTGTTAATCGTATGTTATTTTTATGTGGATTGCAAGTCTTTCGGTTCCAGGCCTCGCTCTTCACGCAGCCCGTTGACAATCTGGTTGAACTGCTCGAGCACTCGCTGCTTATTGCCCTTCAACCCGTATCGATCTTTCACGATCGAGTAAGCGGTTCGCCCGCTGCTCGTCTTCATGCCCTTAACCTCGAGCCGCAATGCGGACTCGAGGGCTATGATCGAAAACAGGATTATGTCGTCGCCTTCTAGTACTTGGCTCATTATTCGCTCTCCAGTTTGTTGTTAATCAGATTGCGCGCGGTCGCTAACACCATCCCGACAACCATCTCTGCTTGATGCGACTGGCTCGGGGCTAGTACAGACCCAATATAACTTAGAAGCAAAGCTTTCGAGTCATAGCCCGAAATTATATTGGTCGGAGTCATGATCCAATCGATTTGATTCACGGCGCGCGGCTCTTGCTCCACGGCGGCGGGGGCTTCTGGAGCCATAAGAGGCTCGCCATCTTTTACTAACTCGATAGAGGTGGTTCGGCTTTCCAGTTCTTCGAATTGGTTAACAAGCTCGGCGATCTGGTCTTCGAGTCCGGCGATCTGGTCATCAGTGTACTGCTCGGCATCGAGTCGGCAAACAAAGTCCTGCTCGTCACAGTACTGCTCGACATCCGCTCGTGTGATGAAATCATTCTCATCTATATGGGACTGAATCAAATTCTCAACTGCTGTTTCTATTGCGCTCATAATCTAATCTCCACGATTGCGGACGCTGAATTGCGTCCATGGGTGTATAGTATGCGATCCGCGTGTGTAATGCAAGCACAAAAAAACCGAGCCCCCTTCGAGGCTCGGCACCATGCGCCGCGCGCCGAGGATAACGGGAGAGAAACCCGCGACCCACGGCTCACGATTAACCGGCGTGGAGTCCGGTGTTCTTGTCGGCGCAATCATCACAGATGATCCCGCCTTTTTCATCAGATCCCCAACCAAGTGCCAATTCGTGACAATAATCGCACTCCTCGCACTGGCAATCCGGACATAGAAACCCATGCTTCTTGCCATCGTGTACCGGAATTCGGTTGACAAACAGCCCGCTGCCAAACGAAGTGTCGCGATCGCAATCAATGCATCGATCGCTTTTCACTATAGCGACGCCGTAGAATGAACCACGGCCTCCCCGTCCTCGTCTTTGGCCAAAATAGCGTAGACGTCTAACCATTTTACTTTCATAAGCGCCGCGCCCTCACTGCGCGCGGCAAAAGAAGAATCGGCGCGAACCTCAACGCGCCGACCGCTTGGTTGATGGAAACAAATGTAAACCTTCATGCTGCAATCCTCCCAATCTCTCGCGCCTCATCAGCATACGCGCTCAACGTTTTGTCAGCCTCGAAGCTTGAATCACGCTCCACGCCTAAACCAAAAGGCGGAAACTTGAGCGACTCGAGTTCGCTCAACGATACATAACCAAGCTCGGCGCCGCCGAGTCCGAGGTCACAAAGTCCGAAAAGCACATCACCTTCCTTTTCGCTGATCAACCACGTACAAGCGCCGCCGCCGAAAATCTTAAGCACCGGCACGCGCTCCCCCTCTGGTAGCGCCATGTTTTTTTTCAGCTTTAACTCTATTTCGCGTGTTATCAATTGCATTTTCTTAACTCCCGTTAGTGTGTGGAGGTTGAATCGTTACACATAAAAGTCTCACAATCAACCCCGATTTACAAAAAAACGCGCCCCCGCCACGGGGCGCGAATCATGCCCCCAAAATTGCGCCGCCGTCGCCGCAGACCACGCCCCACGGTTCACGAACCACGGGGAAAAACTTTTGCTTGACAGCCCGCGCCCCACGGCGCGGTATTTCACTGTTAATTGCCAATACTCGAAAACAAATTAAAAACAGACCACGACCGGTTAGGACAGCGGCGAAGCTTGCCGTTTTTAAAAATATAGATTGGCACGAAGGTGTTGCCTTCGCCTAAACCTCGAGAGGTTCTAACGTGGTATTGCTCGCCTTCCGTTCCCTTGAAATCGCCTAGGCGTTTTTTTACAACAGACAACGCGCAATTGTTTTCGATGTTGGATATGTAATACATGGCTAGTCCTCTTCAAAGATCCCGCTCTCTTCTAAAAAACCTTGAACACTCAACAATCGATCCTCGAAATTGTTGTAAAGAACGTTTGGGATAGCCTCGAGGTTGTCGTATTCAAAATCGAAGTGCAGCGGAGCATGCTTACTTGAGAAAAGACCGGTGAAGTTCATCCCGTCATCTTCTAAATAGAACAAATCAAATTCTAAACCTAGGCGCTCGCACCCGTTTTCGATTGCATCGAAAGGAGGCGCCCATGCTGTGTTAAAAGAAATAAAAAGTTTAGTTGGCGACACTCGGCTAACGCTGTGGTCGTATATGTCCCACTTTGTCCCCCAATTGTTTAGGCGCCACTCATACCAGCCGCCGTCTAATAACTCTTTCGGCATAGGCACCAAATAATCTAAAAGCGATTCAACGTTGTTTTCGATTTCCGATAATTTATCGGCGTCGCCGGTTATTGTCAGTTCGTTGTAACAGTGATTTGGCATTTCATTAACTCCCGTTTATGTTGGTTGAGCGGTCATTATTATGCGGTTTTTATGTGGTGTCAATGCCTAATTTTAACGCGCTCGACAATTACAGAAGACCCCTCGAATCGATAGCACTCTAAACAATCGGCGCATTTTTGACCGGTGCAGTTCTCATTAGCGCGAGGCGATGCCACGTTGTTGAATACCTTGTCGAATCCTTTCGGCGGCTTATTCATTACGCGATCAATTGTTGGGTTGCTGTAGATGAGAATTAGATTGCTAGGCTTGTCGCCGCCGATTAAATTGCGGCGCTTAGTCCAAAGCGCAAATGTCGTCGCCGGATTGTGTTCCGCAATGCGACATAAATTGTCAAAGTGAGTTTGATTGATTAACTCCCCATGCCCATGGAATCTAAAATAACGCTCGTTTATTACCGGCAACTGCCTGGCACTTAACGGTTCCTGGCTAAGTACCTCGCTATTATTCTGCCATGCGG
>Ga0208899_1001025_pt1 | contig 20311 bp, 26 predicted proteins | sample VirMetDEL_Nov_24_FD_184518 | JGI IMG/M metagenome (GOLD analysis project Ga0208899, IMG submission 184518) | Aqueous microbial communities from the Delaware River and Bay under freshwater to marine salinity gradient to study organic matter... | ecosystem: Environmental > Aquatic > Marine >... | reverse complement strand
AAAAAGGAGGAGGGTATAAAGAATGTGGAAGAAAATCTGCAAGTGGATCAAAAAGAAAGTACCCCAAATGCGTTCCTGCTGCAAAAGCAGCCCAAATGACATCCTCGCAAAAGCGTTCTGCGGTTGTAAGAAAAAGAAGTAAAGCACAAGGAGTTGGTGGTAAACCAACAAATGTTAGTACCTTTACCAAGAGATATTATGGTGGTATGATAGAAATTTAAGGAGAATTATTATGTTAAAAGGCAATCAAAAAAAATTAGATAAAAATAAAGATGGTAAAATATCTGGTGAAGATTTTAAGATGATGAAAAAAGATGCTGGAGGAGCTGCAGTTAAAGGGATGGGTGCAGCAAGATCATCAGGTATGGGTTTACAAGACGAACAATTAATACCGGGAAAGACTTTAGACTATTATAAAGATATAATGTAATGAATTATGGCAACGTCAGGAACTACAGTATTCGATTTACAAATCGATGATATTATTGAAGAAGCTTACGAGAGATGTGGCTTACGAACTAATAGTGGAAATGACATAAGAAGTGCTAGAAGAAGTTTAAATCTTTTATTTTCAGAATGGGGAAACAGAGGTGTTCACCTTTGGAAAGTAAATCTAAATCAAATTATATTTACAGCAGGAGTTGCAACTTATTCTGTTCCAACTCAAGTAAATGATGTTCTTGAAGCGTATATATCTTCAACTGGTGCAGTGAATGGAACTCTAAGTACTGCTTTAACAAATTCTGCTACAAGTATTGTTTTAACTGACGGTTCTGCGTTTGCTTCAAGTGGCACAGTTCAAATTGGTTTAGAATTTATTACATACACTGGTAAATCTACAAACACATTAACTGGAGCTACAAGAGGAGCTTTAGGTTCTTCGGCAGTTGCTCATGCCTCTGGGGTAGCAGTGCAAAATATTACTGGTCAAGGAACATCTTCAACTCAAGATATTGCATTAACAAAAATAGATAGATCTGCTTACTCTGCGTTACCAAATAAATTAGCAACTGGTCAACCTTCACAATATTATGTTAACAGACAAACACAACCAACTATAAGTGTTTATCTTGCACCAGATGCTTCTACTTATACAACTTTAAAATATTATTCAATTGATAGAATTGAAGATGCTGGAGCTTTTACTAATAATGCAGATGTTCCTTTTAGATTTCTACCATGTATGTGTTCTGGTCTTGCATATTATTTATCACAAAAAAGAGCACCAGATAGAATACAATTATTAAAACAATTATATGAGGATGAGTTATTAAGAGCATTAAATGAAGATGGTTCAAGAACTTCTGTTTATATTTCTCCTCAAACTTATTTTGGAGATGGTGTATAATGAGTTTTGCAAGTGGAAAAAGATCAAAAGCAATATCAGATAGATCAGGTCAAGCATTTCCTTATAGAGAAATGGTAAAAGAATGGAACGGTTCTTTAGTACATATATCTGAGTTTGAACCAAAACACCCACAACTTGATCCACCATATCACAAAGCTGATGCTATAGCTTTACAGAATCCAAGAACTATGAAGTTTCAACAACCTACTGATATATCAACTATTAATCCACAAGCTCCAAATGATAATACAATTGCAGATTCTGGAGGAATTTTTGTTGGAGTTGCTAATTTAACTTTACCAGGTGATTTTGCATTTATTAATCAAGGCACAAGTGCTATGATACCTGCTGATCCATCTTTACAAAATAGAAGAAGACAATTAGATTCGTTAATTGGAAACACAACGGTGAGTATTACATAATGGCTACAACTTATTCAAATTTTTTAACTCAAGTAAGAAATTATACTGAAGTAGATAGTAATGTTTTAACAGATGCTATTATACAAGATTTTATTAGATCTGTAGAATTAGATGTTGCTGGCAAAGTTGATTATGATGATCTAAGAAAATATTCTACGTCATCTTTTACTGCTTCAAATAGATATTTAAGTTTACCTGCTGATTGTATGATCATAAGATCTATTCAAGTTATCGATAGTAGTAATGATAGAACTTTTTGTGAAAAAAGAGATACTAGTTTTATATCCGAATATAATAATTCTGGAGCAACAGGCACTCCGAAATATTGGGCAAATTGGGATGATTTCACAGCTTTAGTAGCACCTACACCAGATTCTGCATATACTGTTCAAATCAATTATATAATTGATCCACCACAGTTTACTTCAACAAACAATACTTTTTTATCTACTTATCAAGAGTCGATGTTATTACATGGAGTGTTGTCTGAGGCTTTTAGATTCTTAAAAGGACCAGACAATCTATACAACCTCTATCAAACAAAGTATACTGAAGAAGTACAAAATTTTGCTCTACAACAAATGGGCAGAAGAAGACGTGCAGAATTTGATGATGGTGTTCCAAGAATAAAAATTGAATCACCATCTCCATAAATTTATAAAGGAGAACAATTATGGCTATAACAACAAACGCAATCTGTAATTCTTTTAAAAAAGAATTACTTCAAGGAAAACACGATTTTGATACATCATCTGATACATATAAATTAGCGATGTATACAAGTTCAGCAACTTTAGGAAAATCAACAGAAAACTATTCTACGGCTCAAGAAGTTTCTTCACCATCTGGATATTCAGCTGGTGGTAAAGCTCTTGTAAATCAAGGAGTTAAAGTTTCATCTTCAGTTGCAATAACTGATTTTGCTGACTTATCATTTACTGGTGTAACTCTTACTGCAAGAGGAGCATTAATTTACAATACAACTACAGACGGTGGTTCAAGTACTACTGACGCAGTTGCTGTATTAGATTTTGGTTCTGATAAAACTGCAACATCTGGAACATTTACTATTCAATTCCCAGCATTTACAACATCTGCTGCGATATTAAGAATAGCATAATAATTATGGGAGCCCGATCTAGTGACAACAAAAACATTTACTGTTACAGTTTCTAATCCTGGATCGGGCAACAAATATTATTTAGATAGTGTACTTACCCCTACTATCTCATTAGCAAAAGGGGCTACTTATAAATTTGATCAATCTGATGCATCTAACAATACTCATCCCTTAGTATTTTCATCAGATTCTGGAAACTCAACTCCATATACAGATGGAGTTACTACAAGTGGGACTCCAGGACAATCAGGAGCTTTTACACAAATTGTTGTAGCAAATACAGCACCGTCTTCAATATATTATTATTGTTCTAATCACGCTGGTATGGGTGGCCAAGCTAATATTACTTCAGATACTTGGGGTGCATTAGAATGGGGACAAGGAAGTTGGGCAGCTCAAGGAGATGTTGGTTTAACTGCAACTGGATCACTTGCAACTTTTAGTATTGGAAACATTACAATCGATGCTGACATTCAAGTTGGTTGGGGTGGAGATACATGGGGTGAAAATGAATGGGGAGACCTTTCTGGAACTAATCCTATATTAGCTGGACAACAATTAACTTCTTCAATTGGTTCTGTATCAGAATCAATTGTTGCTGAAGGTTCAGTAGATGTTACTGGAATACAATTAGCTTTTGCAACGCCAACTTCCGTTGGTGGTACCTCTGTAGATTTAACTTTAACTGGTTTAGAACTTACTTCTGCTATGGGAGAAGAAACAATTGGTATTGGAGCCAATGTTACTGGATCACAAGCAACAACTACTGCGGGATCAGTTACTATTGATCCTACTTTTTTAATTGGATCAGGTTGGGGCAGAGATACTTGGGGTAATTTAGGTTGGGGTGTAAATTATTCTGCGTTAGCACAAATGAGTGCTTTAACTTCTACAATTAATTTCCCAGCTGCAAACGCCTTCACTGATGTAGAAGTTTCTGTTAGTGCACCAGCATTAACAATGACTTACGCAAATCCATCATTCTCTATTATAAGTGATGTTGGTATAACTGTACTTGCTTCTGAAGATCAATTAGATTCAGAAGTTGGATCAATCGCTTCTGTTGTTGGAAATACAAATATTCAACTAACTGGAATACAAGCAACTATGTCAATAGGAGCCACAGTTGGTGGATTAAAAACTCCAGTAGATGTAACTGGAATTCAAGCTACAATGAGTTTAGGCACAACGGCTCTTGTACAAACAACAGTTGAACAACCGACTGGAATTCAAGCTACAATGAGTCTTGGACAAACAGAGGATATTCCAGGTCAAAATCAAGGTGTTGCTGGACAACAATTATTGTCATTAATAGGTCAAGCAACTGTCACTGGTATTGCAAATGTGACTGTTAGTGGTATAGAATTGACAAGCTCAGCTGGTAGTACTAATATAACAGCATGGTCTGAAGTAGATCCAGGAGTAAATAATGTTTGGTCAGAGGTTGATCTAGCAGCATAAGTAAGGTAAAATTATTATTATTTAGGAGAACAAAATTATGGCTTCAAGTTATTCAACAGATTTAAAATTAGAGCTTATGGTAACTGGCGAAAACGCTGGTACATGGGGTGATAATACAAATGAAAATTTAAAATTAGTTCAACAAGCAATAGCTGGTTATGAAGCAGTTGCATTAACAAATGGTGGAACTGTAGCTCTTGCAATGTCTGATGGTGCATTATCAAATGCAAGAAATATGGTAATTAAATTTACTGGAACCTTAACAGGTGCATCAGTAGTAACAATTCCAAATTCAATTGAGAAATTTTATATTTTTGATTTATCCGCAGTTGGTGGAATAACTAATCTTACAATTAAAACTGTAAGTGGAACAGGATTTACTCCTGCTGAAGCAAAAATAGTTGCAGCTTATTCTGACGGAACAAATTTAAATGAGATAGCATTAGACACATTAGGTGGAACTATAGGAACTGCACAAATTGCTGATGATGCAGTGACTAACGCAAAAATAGCTGATGATGCTGTAAGAGCCGCACAAATTTCAAACAACGCAGTCGTAACCGCAGGAATTTTAGATGCGAATGTAACTACGGCTAAAATTGCCGATGACGCAGTAACGACAGCCAAAATTTTAGACGACAATGTAACTGCTGCTAAACTAGCAGATACTGCAGTAAGTGCAGGATCTTATACACTTGCATCAATTACAGTTGATGCTCAAGGAAGATTAACTGCTGCCTCAACGGGTGCAGCTGGTGGAGCAAATATGATTCAGACTAGAGGAGAAAGAGGTCCTAATAGTGGAAACCACGTAGCACAACCAAACGCTACAAAAATTTTAGCTTACTGTTTAGGTGGGGGTGGTCCCGGTGGTCGAGGGGCTTATAACTCATCAGGAACTGGTGGAAATGGTGGAGCAGGCGGCGGAGGAGCATTCTTAATTCCAATATCACAACCTTCTACATCAGCTTTTGCTGTAGGTGGTGCTGCTGGAAGTACTACTTTTGGAAATAATGCAACAGGTGGACAAGGAAATGGTGGACAAGCAGTAACCCCTCCCGGTGGACCTCCAGGGAATGCAGGTAATACATCGGCTTCAACTGGAAATCATTTAGTTGTAGATTATGGCCCAGGTAATTTTGGAGAATACTGGAGATCTGCCAGCATAGCTGGTGGTATACCCAGCGTAGGTGGGAGTGGACCTGGTGGTGGTGCACAAACAACAAACCCTAATTTTCCAGGCGGCACAGGACAACCAGGTGCATTAATAGTTTACGAAGATTTAGGAGCATAACATGGCAAAAATATTATTAGATAACGGAAATTTTTTGGTAATATCAAAATCTGATGCAGACGCTGCAGATGCAAATATTGCTTCACACTTAAAAACTGAAATTGATATTTCAGATAGTGATTTTAATAGTTATGTTACAAATCAAAAAGAGGTAACTATTGATGGGTCGGCTGCAACTTTCACAGATCTTGAATCAGAATTAACAATGCCAGATGAAGCTGGTTTACAAAATAAATTTGATCAATTTACTACTAGAGCAAATGATTATTTAAAAGGTAATAGTTCAAAACAATTTGGTGTGAGATTAAAAGCATATGTAGATTATCTTCCAACAGTTGATAAAAGTTCTCTTACTTATCCTATAAATTGGGAAAAACATTGTTCAGATAATTCTATTGATTTTGTACATATACACGAGATTGGCTAGTAAAACTTGATTTTTAAAATAATTAGTAGTAATACTAATTTATGTTAGAAAAACAAATTGAGTTTATTGCACCTAAATCATATTTTAATTTAAAACAAGATTATCCAAAACCTATTAAATTAAACATACCAGACTGGTATAAAAAACTAGAGCATTCTGTAAACAATAGAACAATTAAGGGATGTATTCCTGTATTAGACAGTTTGACTTTTGGTTATTCCTTATCAATACCAGTTGATATTACTATTCATCACAATGTTACTAACAAAGACAAAAATGGAAAAGAATTTAAAGATTCTTTTTATGGGTGTCCTATTGAAAAAAATATGCCAAGTGAAGGTATAAATATTAATGATGGAACTCATCTATCTAACCATCCTATAGGACAATTAGAAGGTTCTCCACATGTTGAAAAAAATAAAAATTTACCATTTTATAAAATTGCTAATCCTTGGATAATAAAAACACCCCCTGGTTATTCTTGTTTATTTGTTCCTCCATTAAATAATGCAGATGATAGATTTACTATTATACCTGCTATTGTAGATACGGATACTTTTCATAAAGAAATAAATTTTCCTATAGTATTAAATGGTGATAAATATCCTAATCTTGAAACAACACTTAAAAAGGGTACGCCTTATGCACAAGTAATACCTTTTAAAAGAAATAATTGGAAAATGAAATTATCGACTATGGATGAAAAAAAAAATATGCTTAATAATTTTTTGTATCCTTTAAGAATGCTTCATACATATAAACTAGATTTTTGGAATAAAAAATCATGCAAGTAAAGTCTTATGAATTAGGCCAGTATGTAAAAGTAGTAGATGAAATCTTTTCTGAAAAAATGTTAGATACATTTTATAGAGTATGTAAAGAAGTTGATTTTGAAGATTCACTTGTGGGCGGAGGAGAAGGAATAGTTAATAAAGAAATTAGAAATACTTTAGTACTTCCATTAAGTAAATATCAAAAAAATTTAACTTTAGTACATTGGTCAAATTATTTTGCTAACAAATTAAATAATGCAATTGTAAATCATTATTTACCTATTGTACCCCACCTAGCTATAAATCCAGTTCAAGATATACAGCTTTTAAAATATGAAGAAGGTGGATTTTATAAACCTCATGTTGATCATTTTAACGCTATACCTAGAACATTAAGTATTGTAACATTTATTAATGATGATTACCAAGATGGTTATTTTGAAATGTTTTCTCCAGATGAAAAACATTCACAAAAGGTAGAACCTAAAAAAGGTAGAACAATTATGTTTCCTTCAAATTTTTTATATCCCCATAAGGCTAATGTGGTCAAAGGGGGTACAAGATATGCTATGGTAGCTTGGTGTTTATAATATGAAAATAAAACAAGATTTTAAATATAAGATAGTAAAAAATTTTCTGACTAAGGAAGAAATAGGTTTATTAAAAGATTATGCTATATTAAGACATAGACATAACACTTCTGAGTTTGATGATGCACAAAGTAATAATGTTGCAGATTTTGCTACTTACGCAGATCCTATAATGGAATCTTTACTTCTTCAAAAGAAAACATTAATGGAAAAAGAAACTGGTATAAATTTATTACCTACTTATTCTTTTTGGAGAATGTACACAAAATTTTCTGATTTACCTAAACACAAAGATAGACCTTCTTGTGAAATAAGCACTACAGTTAATATTGCTTCTGATGGAACTACTTGGCCTATTTTTATGGATGGTAAGCCATTACATTTAGAAAGTGGAGATGCAGCTATTTACTTGGGAATGGAGTTAACACATTGGAGAGAAGAGTTTAAAGGAGATTGGTGTGCTCAAGTTTTTTTACACTATGTTGATAAAGATGGTCCTCATGCATCTTTTGTAAAAGATAAAAGAGAACATTGGGGAATGGCTAAAAATAAAGGAGAATAATGAAAATAATAATGGACCCAAAAAGTGGTTATTCAGAGTGGACATTTGATAAAAAAGAAATACAGGCAATTAATAAGCATGGTAAATTAATTTGTGAACCTCAATTTATAAGACATTTTTCAAATGTTTTAATTAAGTTAGTAACAGATATTACTGTAAATCTAGATGAAGAAACTAGAAAAATTATTACTAAACCAAAAACAGGAAATAGACCTGACTCTGAATATTAAATAATCTAGTGATCTTCAATTAAAGGTCTAAAAATGTTATAATTCCATATGCCTTTAACAAACGTACAAATAAGACCAGGATTTAATAAACAGGTTACTGAAACAGGAGCTGAAGGTCAATGGACTGACGGTGATAATGTTAGATTTAGATATGGCCTTCCAGAAAAAATAGGTGGATGGCAAGAGATATTAGCCGATGAATTAATAGGTGCAGCTAGAGAACAATTGGTTTGGGCAGATTTAGATGGAAGAAGATATGCGGCTATTGGAACTAATAAAGTATTAGTTATATATTATGAAGGTGCTTTCTATGACATCACACCACTTGATAGTGCAAAAACTGGAGCAACATTTACTACTGTAAATAATGATGCAACAGTTACGGTAAATTTAATTTCACACAATTTAGTAGCTGGAGATTTATTTACATTTACTTCAGTAACTCCTCCTAGTGGAGCAGGATATGTAGCAGCAGACTTTACCACTAATACTTTTCAAGTAGTCACAGCTCCTACTCAAGATACTTTTACAATTACGATGGCGGCAAATGCTGGAACTTCTGTAATTAATAGTGGTGCAGCTACAGTAAATCCTTATATTACTATTGGTCCTTTAAATCAAAGTGCTGGATATGGATGGGGTACAGCCTCATGGGGTGGAGCTTCTGGTGTTATATCAACATTGAATGGAGCCTTACAGGATGACACTGCTGGGACTGGAGGATCTGGAACATCAATAACCTTAACTTCGGTGACTGGTTTTCCTACATCTGGAACTATAAAGGTTGGAGCTGAATTTATTTCTTACACTGGAATCTCATCAAACGATTTAACAGGTATTACAAGAGCTACCGCGGGTACAAGATCTGCACACTCAAACGGATCCTCAGTAGAATACTATACTGGTTGGGGAGAAGCTTCGTTATCTTCATCAGTTATTCTTGATCCAGCTTCATGGTCATTAGATCATTTTGGAGAAAAATTAATAGCAACAGTTAAAAATGGTAAAACTTTTGAATGGGATCCTATTCACTCAGATCCAAATGGTTTATCAACAAGAGCAACTGTTGTAAGTAATGCACCTACAAAATCAATAATGTCTATTGTTTCAGAAAGAGACAGACATTTAATTATTCTTGGAACTGAAACAACTATTGGAACATTAAATACTTATGACCCAATGTTTATAAGATTTTCAGATCAAGAAAATATTTCAGAATATGCACCTACTTCTACTAATACAGCTGGTACTTTTAGATTAGACTCTGGTGTAAAAATAGTAGGAGCAGCTAAAGCAAAAGATTATATTTTAATATTAACGGACACTTCTGCTTATGTAATGCAGTTTGTTGGCCCACCTTTTACTTTTTCAATAAGGCAAGTAGGATCTAATTGTGGAGCTATTGGTCAACATTCTATTAAATATGTAAATGGAGCAGTTTGGTGGATGGGTCAAGCAGGAGGATTTTTTGTATACGATGGTACAGTTAAATCAGTACCATGTTTAGTTGAAGATTTTGTATTTACCACAAAAGGAAATAATTTAGGAATTAATTATAATTCTGGTGAACTTGTTTATGCAGGTCTAAACCATTTATACGAAGAAATAAATTGGTTTTATGCAAAAGATGGTTCTGAAAATATTGATAGAGTTGTTACCTATAACTATACAGAAAATACTTGGACTACGGGTTCTCTTGCAAGAACTACTTGGCATGACTCTACTTTATATGATTTTCCTTATGCAACTGAATTTAACAAAGATTTCAATCCAAGTTTTCCAGTAGTACAAGGTGTTACAAATATTAATGGTTCAACTAGATACTATGCCCATGAAATTGGTAATAACCAAGTATCATTTCAAGGTGCTAAGACTGCAATTGAAGCATTTATACAATCAGGAGACTTTGACTTATCTCAAGGAGGTGATGGTCAAATGTTTATGAGTATGAGAAGATTTGTTCCAGACTTTAAGTTGTTGACTGGTGATTGTCAAATTACAATTAACTTAAGAAGATACCCAAGTGATACTGCAACCTCCTCGCCTCTCGGACCTTTTACAATTACTAGTTCTACAGAAAAAGTAGATACAAGAGCTAGATCTAGATTTGCTAGTGTAAAAATTGCAAACACATCAACAGACCAGAATTGGAGATATGGTACTTTTAGAGTAGATGTTCAACCAGATGGAATGAGATAATGGCAAGAGTAGATATAGTTATACCAGAACCTACACCAGTTTATACTGAAGATAATCAAAGACAAGTTGCTCAATCTTTACAAACATTAAAAGATAAGTTAAACACTTCTTATCAACAAGAATTAAAAAATGAACAAGATGCATTTAATTACTTTTTATCATGACTATAAGATATAAAAATCAAGGATATAAACAATCAGACACAAGCAAGACAACAGCTCTTACATGTCCTTCTAATGCAACAATAATTATTAAAAGTATTTATTGTTCTAACAATGATGGTTCATCAGCTATTCTAGTTAATATGAATTTAGTAGACTCATCTGATTCAAGTGCTGAGTACGAATTTTTTAGAGATGACGTTGCTGCAAAATCTCAAGTAAATGCTGCACCACAAGGAATAAATTTAGAAGCAGGAGATGCAATCACAATTCAAGCAGCTACTGGAAGTAACAAAATTCAAGGTGCTATAAGTTATGCACAAATAGACAGATCTCAAGAGAATGGCTAAAGAGCTATACTACGAAACAAAAATTTATAATAATATAATTGATAAAGTAAATGATGTTATAAACAAATATCCAATTAAAGGTAGAGTTGAAACTAATGAACATTCTACTCATAATGGTTTTCAAACACATAATATATTAGATATTTTTTCAGAAGACATTCTAAAAGAAATTGTTCCTATAAATAATCTTTATAAAGATATATTTCATCTTCATTATATTTCATATTTTAAAGGGGGTTTTCAAAGAGCCCATAATCATAGAAGAACAGAGAAGTTTTCATTTATTTTATATTTAAATGATTCGGATGGAAGTACTGTTTTTAATAGTATTTCAAAAGAAGCAATACCAGCTAAAGGTAAATTAATCCTTTTCTCATCTAACTTAATGCATTATAGTAAACCATCATATAAAGATAAAAAAATAATAGTTGGTGCTATTGGCAAAAAATGACGGAAATAGAAAATTTTTTACACCCAAACATTTGTAAGTATTTAGTAAATTTTTATAAAGAGAATTCAAGTCTTTCAAAAACTTTTAATAAAAGACATTGTCTTCATTTATTAGATTTAAATCATAATGACGCAACAGTTCAAAATGTTGTTAATAAATATAAACTAATTAGACCAAATCAATATTTAAAAAATATAGAATTAATTTTTTGGCCAGTCGGAGAATCACATGATTGGCATGATGATACTATTTATTATGATTACACTACAATAACTTATCTAAATGATAATTACAAAGGTGGAGAAACAACTGTAGAAAAATATAAAATAAAACCAAAGACTGGTAAAATATGTTTATTCTCTTCTACTAAAAAACATAAGGTTGATATACTTGAAGAAGGATATCGTTATGTTATATTGGCGTGGTACAAAAATAAAAACTAATGGCTCGTCAAAAATTTACACATTTTATTCCAAGAGATAAACCAAAAAAAAGAGGTCCTGGTCAACATAAAAAAAGACTTAACAAGCATGAGAAACGTCAAAGAAAACAAACACGTTACAAAGGTCAGGGGCGTTAGTGAAAAAAATCTTGTGGCAAGATTCTATAATTTATGATAATTTTTATGATGAAGACACATCTATTCGTATAAAAGATATACTTAATATATGTAAGGCAAATAATAATTTTGCAAATAAATCTAATGTAAATGGTTTTCAAACTAAAAATTTAGATGATAAAATAATAGCAAAACAAATTTTAGAATGGTCTGCAATTTTAATTAAAAAAGAATATAAAGTAAAATCAAATATAAAACTTGATCTAGAATTAAATAATTTTTGGATTAATGAAAATTATAAGTATAGTTATAACAAATCCCATACTCATCCCGGTGCTAATTTATCTGGTGTCTATTATTTAGATGTACCAGAAAATTCTGGTAATATTTTTTTTGAAGATTTTACTAAGCAATTTACAAATTTACACAGTTGCTTTGAAGGTGAGGAGTTTCAAAACTATATGTCCTTAAAAAATAATACAAATCAATTAGTAATTTTTCCATCTAACATTACACATGGAGTGGAAGCAAGTATGACTGACAAACCTAGAATATCTTTATCTTTTAATTTAGTATTGCATTATCAAACAAAATCTGTATAAAATAACTTATGAGTGATGATTTAGTAAAAATACCAGCCGAAGCAAAAGAAATAATTAAACATAAAAGATCTGGAAAAATTTATGCAACAAAAGCAGATTTTGATGCAGATGTAGCAGATCCAAATACTGATACAACTCAAGAAGACTTTAGACAAGACCTTGAGGTAAAAGTTACAAAAGTTTCAATGGGTGCTGCAACAAAAAAATAATGCTTCCAAGAGGTGCAACCGAATTACAAATGGAAATGCTTTATAAGCATGTTTCAAAAGAAATTTTAGATCAAGTACAAATATGTACGTCTATTCCTGGTAAAGTGCCATTAGACCCTAACAAATTAAATATTCTTTGGCAAAAAAATTCTTGGGATCAACCAAATCTACAACCTTTTTTTAGCGATAGAAAAAGACATAAAGAATATGATTGGTATGTTTTTAATAGTCATTGGAATTATGAAAAGTTTAGATACTTTCACAACATTCCACCAGAAAAATCTGTAGTAATTAAAAATGGTATTGATAAGTTTCCAAAGAGAAAAGTTTATAAAAAAGGAGACCCTATAAAACTTATTCATCATTGCACACCATGGAGAGGATTAAATGTTGTTCTTCGTGCTATGCAAGAAATAAAAAACCCTAATATTATATTAGATGTATATAGCTCTTCACAAGTCTATGGAGATGAATTTGCAAAATTTCACGATGAACAATTTAAACCTTTATATGAACAAGCAGAAAAATTATCTAATGTAAATTACATAGGTTATAAACCTAACGAATATATTTTAGAACAAATGCCTAACTATGATATGTTTGTTTATCCAAGTATTTTTGAAGAGACATCTTGTGCATCGGCTCTTGAGGCTTTGGCTTCTGGAGTTCATGTAATTACAAATAATTTTGGAGCTTTATACGAAACTTGTGCAGAGTGGCCAGTATATGTAAATTATACAACTGATTATGAAAGTATGGCAATAGCTACGGGAAATGCTATCAACACTGCAGCAGAATACTTGCATGAAGATTTTATACAAGACCACCTAGAAGAACAACAAAAGTTTTATAAAAGATTTTATAGTTGGAATAAAAAAGGAATAGAATGGACAAACTTTTTAAAAGGAGCTTTGAGTGAAAGAAACAGTAAATAAAGATACATACCAAACTCTTAAAGAAATTAAAGTTAATTCAGAGTCAGGAGAAAAAGCAGTTTTACCAATGTGGAAACCTAAAACTAGTCAAGAAGAACAATCTCCAATATCTATATTTCTAGCAACTCCAGTTCATAGTGAATGTTCAATTCACTATGCTCAAGCATTACTAGAGTTTCAAAAACTATGTTTTAAGAAAAAAGTTAAGGTTAATTTTTCTTTAGTAAAATCATCTTTAGTAACTCAAGGTAGAAACCTATGTGTTGCTGGTTTTTTAGAATCAAATTATACACACTTACTTTTTATAGATTCTGATATTTATTTTAGTGCAGAATCTATCTTTAAAATGATTGAAAAAGATAAGGATGTAATATCTATACCCTATCCATTAAAAACAATTATGTGGGACAAGACTATGGATAGAATAAAAAGTGGAGATATAAAAACTGTAAATGATTTAAAAAGTTCATTTAATACATACCCAATGAGAGTAGATGATGACAACAGTATTAAAATTACAGATGGGGTTATTGAAGTGACTCATAGTCCTACTGGATGTATGATGATTAAAAGATCTGTATTTGATAAGATGATTAAAGCATATCCAGACAAAAGTATTGTACAAAAAACTGTTATAAATGGTCAATATGTAGATAGACCCCATATGTGGAATTTTTTTGATACGCTTCACGACCCAGAAACAAAAACTTATTTAGGTGAAGATTTTTCATTCTGTAAACTTTGGAAAGATATTGGGGGTATATGTCATGCCTATATTAATGACCCAATCATACATATTGGAGAACATCAATATGAAGGACGTTTTGTTGATGAGTTGAAACCTAACAAGTAAAATGATACTATATGCTATTATTAGGAAAATAGACTATGGATCCATTTACAATAGCATTAGCCACATTTGGCGTACAAAAACTTAGAGGTAAATCTACAAAAAGAGCATTAAGAGATGCAGCCATTGTTGGCGGTGGTTCTTATGCTTTAGGCCAAACTGCGTTTGGTGCAAACATGGGTATAGGCCAAGGTTCAGCTTTTTCGTCATTAGGTTTTGGACAAACAGCTGCAGCTCAACAAGCGGCTTCATTACCACAATTAACTAATGCACAAGTAGCTGGTGCACAATTTAGAGAACCTGCTTTACAACAAGTTGCTTTTAATGAAGGTGCTATGGGTGCAGCTAAAAAAGGTGTAGCAGCAGAACCAACAGGTATAAAAGCATTAATGGAAAAAGCTAAAAATAATAAATTAGCAACTGCATTTACTGCAGCATCTGTCTTACCATTATTAGGTGGTGATGATGTAGAAGATTTTAAACCAGCATTTACAGAAGAAGATTATAAAAAAGCATACGAAGAACAATCAGCAAAATTAGATGGTGCTTTTGAAACTCCAACAAATATAAGACCATCAAGAGCCGACACGTTTGGTTCAAATATGTTTTACGCAAACGAAGGTGGCCTAGCTACAGCTTTACCAAAATTTAATAAAGGTGGTGTAAACTACCTACCATCTAAATCTGATCATGATGAAAACGATATGAATAATTATGTAAGAGCAGAAGGATATGTAGAAGATGGATCTGGTAACGGAGATAAAGATGAAGACACTATGTTAGCACAATTAGCTGACGGTGAGTTTGTATCTAGAGCTGATGCAGTGCTTGGTGCTGGTATTTTATCTGGTGGTAACCCAAAAGATTATAAGAGCATGAGAAAAGCTGGAGCAAGTTTTTTTTATGATCAACAAAAAAAATTAAAAAGAGTTTACGATTTAGTTAATGCAGACACAAAAGAAAGTTAAAAAAGGAGTAGAGGTAATATCTATACAACCTTCTCAAATAGAAGAGATATGGCCTTTGGTACATTTTATGATTTATGAAGCTTTAAATTACAGTGGTAGATATGCAGAGCCAAATGATATTAAAAAATTATTATTATCTGGAGACAATCAATTGTTTTTAATATTTGGATCTGAAGATGGCGTTGAAAACAAAGTATTTGGATTAGCTACAACTAGAGTATTTGAAAATCCAAATTTTAAAGAATTACAAGGTTTAATTTGTACTGGAAAGAAAATGGAATTATGGGAAGAAAAATTAATTAATATGTTAGAATCTTTTGCTAGAACAAATGGTTGTAAAAAAATTAAGGCTTACATGAGACCTGGATACAAAAAAATTATGCCGAAGTATGGCTATAAAACAAGACATGTTGAATTTGAAAAGGAGTTAAATTAAATGAGTATATTTGGAGGAGGATCCTCGGGAGGAGGAGGTGGTGGTAGTTCTACAGGAACACAAACTACTATTGCTAGAGAAGCACCGGGAGTAGAGGCTAGAAAACTATCACTTTATGATGAAGCTGCTGGTCTTGCGAAAACACCAGTTAACTTACCTGGTATACAAGTTGCACCAATTACTCCACTAGAACAAGCTGGTATAACTCAAGCTGGTACAACAGGAGCTGGAGCAGGAACTGTTACTCAAGGTATTGCTTCATTACAAGCTGGACAACAAACTCCAAACATATCACAATTTTTTAATCCTTATCAATCATATGTTACCGATGAAATTAACAGACAAGCACAAATGGCTACTAACCAATTATCTGCACAAGCAGTTGGAGCTGGAGCTTTTGGTGGTGGTAGACAAGGTATTGCTCAAGCAGAATTAGAAAGAGCTAGATTAGCTCAAGTAGGTCAAGCTCAAGCTCAAGGTTTTCAAACTGCATTAGGAGCTGCTCAACAACAAAGAGCTCAACAGTTAGCAACTGGTCAAGCATTAGGCCAAGCTGGTTTACAACAACAAGCTATGTTCCAAGCAGATATAAATCAACAAATGCAGGCAGGTGCTCTGCAAAGAGGAATTGGTCAACAGGCTTTAGAAGCACAAAGACAAACTGAATTACAAAGAGCTTATGAACCTTATCAAAGAATTGAATTCTTAAAAGGTATCATGACTAATTTACCAACAACACAAAGTACTGTAACCGCAACCACGGCTCCCGGCTCTAATCCATTAGCACAAGCAGCTGGAACTGCTTTGGGTGGTTATGCAGCTTATAATATGATGCAGCCGAGGTAACTATGGATAAAGTATTAACAAGAAAATTATTTAAAGATAGATACTTTAAAAGTTTAAAACCAACTATTAAACATTTTAATACTGGTGGACTTGGATCACTATCTTCAAAAGAGAAAGCAATCTATGCAGCAACTTTAGCTGCACCCTTGCTTCAAGCAAAAGGGGAAGGTATTGCTCCCGCATTATCTGCATTAGGTGAAGGTGTTGGAAAATTACCAGCAACTATTTTATCAGTAGAGAAAGCAAAAGGCTCTGGAAAAGGTGTAAGGACTTTATCATCAGAAGAAATAAAAGCTTATAATTTACCATCAGGTACTATTGCACAAATGAAAGCAGATGGAACTATTAGTGTTGTATCTAAACCTTCGGCTGAACAAATAAAACAAATCCAAGGTGGTAAAAGAGTAAGAAGTATTTTAGCAAAGATACAACAAGATTATTACGATTTAGGAAAACCAGTTGGTTTTGCTGATTTAAATAGAATTAGAGCAACATTAGGTAAAGCAGGTGGATCAAACTATTCAAAAAATTATGCATCAATGAAAGGTAAAATTCAACAAGCTACATCTTTCATAACTCAAGCAATTTCTGGTGCTGCTGTATCTGAACAAGAAGCAAAAAGAATTACAAAATTAATACCACAACTTGGAGATACTGAAGCAACCTTTGAAGGTAAAATGGCAGCCTTAGACGGATACTTTGCAGATGCTATCAAAATTGCAGAAAATAATAATGCAGACTTTACAACTGCTATGGAAATAATGGAATCTTCTGGAAGAGGAGCTGAAAATTATTTAGATATAGCTGGAGATGTATCTTTGAAAAAAGATGGAGATGTAATAGACGTGAGTGCTAATTAGGGGATGTATGGCAGAAGTAATTATACAAGGACAAAAATTTAGAATTAAGGGTAACGAACCTACTCAAAAAGAAAACTTAGCTATTGAAACTTATCTTTCAGGTAAAGAACAAAATACTAATTTTAATTTTGATAAAGAATTAGAATTAATGGTTTCACCAGAAGATATTCTAACTGATGCTGAAAAAGGAAAATATAATAAAGATACAGAAAGCTTTTTAAAAAGTCCAACTTTTTTTAGATTAGTTTCTGAAGTAGGTTTATCTATAGCTGGAGGAATAGCTGGAGCTGCATTAGCCCCGGTGACTGGTGGAGGATCATTGGTTGCGGCTGGTGCCTTAGCTGCAAGAACAGCTAGGTTAGTTAGACCTTTGTTAAATATATCTTCAAACACTATGCAAAAAATTGGATATGCTACTGCAGGTGCAGGTATAGGTGGTGCAACGGGAGCTGGTATTGCACAAACATTTGACCCTAGAGAAAGTATTGTAAAAGAAGTAGCAAGAGGTGCAGCTCAAGGTGCCTTTGGAGAAATACTAGGTTTTGGATTAGCTGGAGGTCTTTCAAAAGTTTATAACAAAATTACTAAAGGAACAATCGATACTATTACTGGTGCTGAAAGAGCTACTCAAATTCTTGCAAGAGATAAGGAATTTTTTAAAGTATTAAGAGAAATAGATCAATCTGGAAAACAACTTTCTGATGATGCTATTGAACAACTAACAAAAAAGAAACCTACAAAAGGTGACAAAAAATTATCTAAAGAATATGGAGATATTGAAATAGAAGGAATTACTGCAGAACAAGCAGCTATTTTAAGAGACCCAAAAAGAACACAAGAAATGATTACAAATATTAATAAAAGAACTCCTACGTTTTTTAAGGATATAGAAAAAGCAAATATAACACCTGGTTTTTTAACTCAGAATAATGCTGTAAATTTTATATCTAATGTTGGAAGAACAGCTTTAATAGGATCTGGTGTTGTTAGAACTGCTGAGCAAACTGGAAAAATGGCTACACTTAATGGAATAGATTTAATGGTTGAATCACTTTTAAAAACAGATATTCAAAAAGGTTTAGGTAAAATGGGTGCAGATTTTTCTGGGTTTGATGAGTTTGGAAATGCAGTCGGAAAACTTATACAAGATGGAATAACAAAAAATAGAAATTCATATGATGTTATCAAAAATGATTTATGGACAGATCTATACAAAAGAATGGATGAAACAATTTTAAATGCTGATGGTACATATAACCCTGCTTTTGATGTAATAATTAAAGGTGCTCCAAAAGAATTAAAAGTTTTACGAGGTACAGGTGTTAATAAAGTAGAAGAAATAACTTCTAATTTAGATGACTACCTAACAAAAACCTATAAAGAAAATGCAGTAATAAGAGATTCCGATGAAGGTGCAGATATTTTTAAAATGCTAGGTTTAATTGAAAGACTGGAAGGAAAAGCAAATCTTAAAGATTTTGGTAAAGTTTACTCAGCAATAGGAAGAATGAGATTTAATAATGGTGCATCTAGTGTTCAAGCAGAAATTTTAAAAAGAATGGAAGCTATGATGGCTAACTCTTCGTTACCACCAGTGTTAAATAATTTAAGAACTACTGCATCTCAATTTACTTCTTTTGGAGCAGAATTATTTAGAGATACTACTCTAAAAAGAATATTAAATAACGAAAGAGGAATTGAAAAGGTATATAAACAAATTGTTGCTAGTGGTCAAGAAGATTACTATGATGTTTTTTTTAAAACACTTGATGAAGCTAAAACAACAATTAACGGAAAAAAGTTTGATTTGTTTCCAAACAGAACTGAAATAAAAGCAGCAGTAAGAGGACAGTTTCTTACAGACTATTTAAAAAATTCAGTATCACTTAAAGGACAATATCCAACATTAACAAATACTCAAGCACAAAAATTTTTAAATCAACATAGATTCCTTTTAAAGAAAGATGGTTTTTTAAGTGGACAACAAGTTAAGAATTTAGAAGACTACACAGATGCAATGAAAATTTATGAAGGTAAAATTAAAAATGCAAGTGAAGCTGGTTCAAACCCTATGATGTTTATGCAGTTAAATGCTGCTGGTGCATTCTCTCAAGGACTAGGTTTATTTATGGGAGCCACTGGTAACTTTGATCCTGGTACTGCTGCATTCTTTGTTGCAGGTCCCGCAGGTATAGCAAGAATGATTTCTTCTCCTAGATTTACAAATTTATTAATTAAAGGTTTAGGTGGTAAAGGTTTAACAATAGATTCAACACAAAAAATGACAAGATACTTTTCACAATTAGCAAGTGCGGGTGTTGATGAAGGAATTTTTTCAGCTGAAGAAGCTACTTCTATGATGAACGAAATAGAGGGTAATAAATCAAAATATGATCAATTTTTTAAGACTGGAATTTTAGAAGGAGCTCAAGGAGAAATGAGACCTAATCCAGAAGAAGCTCCAGCAATTGAAGTGGTTAATAATAGAAGTCAAAGAACAATTGTAAATGAACCACCAGCAAGTGCCATAAACACTAGTAACATACCTTTACCAAATGTTACTCCATCTAACCTACCAATGGGTGGTCAATCTAATACTGAATTAGCACAAGCCCTTAACCTTTTTAATAAGGGAGGAATAGTAAGTGCCAAGAAAAA
>Ga0208899_1001024_pt1 | contig 20313 bp, 16 predicted proteins | sample VirMetDEL_Nov_24_FD_184518 | JGI IMG/M metagenome (GOLD analysis project Ga0208899, IMG submission 184518) | Aqueous microbial communities from the Delaware River and Bay under freshwater to marine salinity gradient to study organic matter... | ecosystem: Environmental > Aquatic > Marine >... | reverse complement strand
GTATAGCCTACAAGCGGTTAATACAGATAATACATCGGCGCATGATATAGTGTTTTGGATGCAGATTGATGGAGTTGATTTAGCAAACAGTGCGACCAAGTTTACAATAATTGCAGCTAAAAGTGCAAGTAATCCCTCATACCAAACATTAGCAGGGTTTATAACATGGGAAGCTACTGCAGGAGAAGAAGTCGCACTTTTCTGGGCAACTGAGAAAGCTTATTCAACATCAGGCCCAGTCAATGGAGTTTATTTAGAATATGAAGCAGCTCAAACGTCACCTTATGCACACCCAGCAATACCGTCTGCATATGGCGTAATACAATATATTGGGCGAGATTAAGGTTTATACGTAACACATTTAATGGTATTATACAACTTATATTAATGGATAAAATATGGATAATAGACAACTAGCACAAGGCATTGCTTCTTTAGGTAGATATGGCGATTCTATGCTTATGCATGTACGCCCAGACGAAGTTGCACAACTTCAAGCTATATCAAGAGCTAATGGAGGCGATATAACAATCAACCCAGAAACGGGGCAGCCAGAAGCATTTATTGGCGCTTTTTTACCCATGTTAGCTGGTCTTGGAGTTAGCGCTGCATTACCAGCAGGTGCTGGTATGTTTGCTCAGTATGGACTTCCAGCATTAGCAGGTGCTGCCGCTAAAGGTATTGCTACAGGTGATGCAAGTTTAGGTAATCTATTATCTGGTGCTATGGGTGGTATAGGTGGAGCCGGTATAGGTTCTGATTTAATAGGGTTTGGTGCAGAAGGCGCAGCTGCAGCAGTGCCAGAAACAACTGGAGAAATAGCAACTGAAATAGCAAAAAGTGGTACAGGCAATTTACCCGCTGGTGCTACAACAGCTACAATGAATTCAGTCCCACAAGCTATGGGCACAGAAGGTATTAGTATGTTTACTCCTGCTGGACAGCAATTTGGTAGTGCTGGTCAAGTATTAACTCAGGCTCCTGGAGTTACAGGTATGAGTGCTACTCCAGCATTTGGTATAACAGATACATACGGAGTAACTACAGCACCACAACCGTTTTTTGATGCAGCTAATACTTCAATACCACAAGCAAGTGCTATGTATAATGAACAATTAAGTCCTTACGGTAGGATACGTGTTGGTCAAACAGGGTCTTCTGCTCAAAATTTACAGATGGCTCCTAAGTTTGATACCCCTGCAGGAGGTTTTGAATCACCAAAAGTCAGTGCGTTTGAACAAGGTTTAAATCAAGGAAAAGCTATAGCAGGAGATACATTTGATACAATGGGTAAGAATTTTTCTACTATGGGTAAAGGATTTGAAAAAGCTCTAGATGACCCTATGGCTTATTTCTCTTATGCAGGTGGTGGTGATAGTCCTATGTTTGGTGCAGCTAAAACATTAGGTACTCCTTTGATGGCAACTGTTGAAGCTATGGCACCAGAAGTTCAACCATTTGAACTAGATAAAAGAGCATACTATGATCCTTCTAGAACTCTTAATTTAAATGCTGATACGGGTTTAAGATTAGTTGCTAAGGGTGGTCATATAAAAGGGTATAAAAAAGCAGGCACTGTTAGTGCAGAACCAGGTTCAGTTAGTCCTCCTACTTCTGGGTTTGGAGGGGGTCTAACAAGGCTTTTAACTCAAAAAGGTAATGTAAGTGCTGTTGATGGTTCTGGTAACCCTATTGATATGTCAAATAAATCTATAGTAGACATGTTAAGACAACAAGGTATTATACGATACGCTGATGGTGGTATAGCAGTATTAACACCAGATAATGGTAAAATGTTAAATGGTCAAGGGGATGGTGTGTCAGATGATATACCTGCTAATATAGAGGGTGAACAAGAAGCTGCTTTATCAGATGGTGAATTTATTGTACCAGCTAGAATTGTTTCTGAATTAGGTAATGGTTCATCGGATGCTGGCGCTGAAAAACTCTATGCCATGATTGATAGAATACAAGGTGTTAGAGAACAGACTATGGGTGATAATAAACAATACGCTAAAGATACAAATGCGGAAAGGTTTTTGCCAGCTTAATGCAAGTAACACTTGTTCCTAAAGAACATATAAATGATATTTGGCCTAGAATAAAAAAGTACGCTGAAAAATGTGCTAAATATACGTACGGTAGATATACCGCAGAAGACATGAGAAAACAAGCCATATCTGATAAAGCTATACAGTTATGGGTGCCATTTGATAAAGATGATGTTTATGGTTTTTATGTTACTGAAATAGTAGACTATCCTCAGATGCGGGCTTTAGCAATGCATTTTATAGGTGGTACTAGATTTAAAGAATGGCAGTTTGTAGGGTGGCCAATACTACAAAAGTTTGCAAGAGATAATAACTGCAAGGTTATAGAATCTTATGGCAGACCTGGATGGAAAAAAATGTGGCAAGGATATGGGTATGAAACTCAATTTATATTTTACAAGTTACCAGTGGAGTGATTAATTATGTGGTTACATAAACTTTTAAACATACGCAACTTAGTTGAAATGTTTACCTTTTATGGTGGAGGCAAAGGTGGCGGCGGTGGCGGCGGAGGTAATGAAACTAAAGCTGTTACTACTAACTTACCTGAATATGCTCAACCATATTATGAAGAGCTTTTAAAACAATCAGGTAAACAAGTTTATACTACTGATGCATCGGGCAACGTAACTGGTATCCAATCTTATACACCATACACCGGAGAAAGAGTAGCTGCGTTTACACCTGAACAACTAACAGTTCAAAAAGAAGTATCAGGCATGACCACTCCAGGACAGTTTGGTACTGCAGCATCACAGTTAGGAACAGTAGGTACGGCGGCAGGTACAGCTACAGCGTCAGGGTTAGGTAAAGCATTAGGGTATACTCCAGGTACTATAACACCAGCAGGGGTCACTACAGGCACATTTGATACCGCTGCAGCTAAAGCCTACATGGACCCATATACACAAGCTGTTGTTGATGTACAAAAACGTGAAGCACAAAGACAAGCGGACATACAAAAAGCAGGCGCTGCTATGGGGTCTATTGGTAGAGGTACTTTTGGTGGTGCTAGACAGGCTTTATTACAGTCAGAACAAGACCGTGCTACTCAAGACTTACTAAACAAAATACAAGCTGAAGGTGGTTCAAGAGCTTTTCAACAGGCACAACAAGCGTTCCAAGCAGATCAAGCAAGACAACTACAAGCATCCCAAGCAAACCAAGCAGCTCAATTACAAGCAGCACAACTAGGTCAACAAGCACAGCAGTATGCTGCAGGACTTGGTAAAGATGTAGGTTTAGCAGGTTTAGCTACTGGACTAGAAGGAGCTAAAGCATATGGTGCGTTAGGCGCTACAGAACAGATGGCAAATCTTGAAAGACTTAAAGCACAAGCTGCATCAGGTGCTGAACAACAAGCGCTACAACAAGAAATTGATAACCTTAAATATCAACAGTTTAAAGAAGCACAAGATTATCAACGTGGTTTGTTAGAATATCAATCAAATATTCTACGTGGTACTGCAGGTGCATTAGGTTCAACTCAAGTAGCTTATGCTCCTCAACCATCATTAGCAACACAACTTGGTGGTCTAGGGTTAGCCGGTCTTGGTTTATATAACATATTAGGTAAGGGTTAATATTATGATAGGCAATAATACATTTCAAATAGCAAGCCACTTAAGAGCTACTGATGCAAATGGTAACTATATAACTAGTAATGAAAAATTATTAAACTATCTACAAGATCCGGGTGTTGTACCTAGTATATTAGTATTAGGTGAAGTAGAACGACGCAACGTTGAAAACGCAACACGTATGGCTGCTAGAGGTAATCAACCACAACCACCTACAATAAAAGAACAAGCTGAACAAGCTATCATGGGGGGTATGCAAAATAATAATGTTGCTATAAATACGTTAAATAATAACTCTGCACCACAATCACCAGCAGAAAGAGCTAGTTCAGGTATTGCAAGCGTGTTTCCTGTAGCTGCTAAACAAGGTGGATATGTAACTAACCTTGCTGGCGGAGGTATTGTTGCATTTAGAGAAGCAGGCGCTGTTAGTAGAACTGACCCTAATGCTAGACCATTTACAGGCAGTGATGTTATACCTCTTTCAAGAGAACAGTTTGATAAATTAGATCCAACATCTCAAGCACAATATTTAAATATGCTTAAATACGAACAAGTAATGGATCCAAAAAAATTGCAAGATGTAAAAACTAGCCCACGTTCACCATCGGAAATTATTAGTTTCCCTGAAATGAGATTTGGAGATTTGACAGAAAGAGGTCAAGTTATGCCTCCAGAAGTATCAAATCGAGAAGAATTATTGGCAGAAAAAGAAAAAGAAATTGCAAAAACAGATGAAGACTATAATAAAACTTTAGAAAAAATTGCTGCAGACAATATCAAAGCGGATAAAGAAGAAGTTAAAGTAGCAGAAAAACCATCTGAACAAATAGACAAAGACTTAAATAAATTTTTTGAAGGTGCTTATAAAGATACAGATAAATTAGATACATCATTATTTGATGAACTAGGTATTGATCAAACACCGGAAGAATATAGAGCCGCAAAAATGCAAGAAAGAGAAGCTGCAATAGGTGAAGATCCTACTAAAAAAACTCTTGCAGACTTTGAAAAAAGGTCAGAAAAAAGACAAGTTGAGGGTAAACAAAAAATGGTAGGCAATTTCTTCTTAAATCTTGGTGAAGCGGTTATAAAAGCAGGTGCAGAAGGTAAAGGTCCGTTAGATGCTGATTTTAAAAAGGCAACTACAGATCTAATAAAAGATGATAAAGAACTTACAAAAATGCTTGATGATAACGAAAAATATAAAGCATTATTAAACCAAGCTTTGTATAAAGAAAAACAATCTAAATATGATTATGGAGATAAATCTGAACAATATGCTCAAGCACTAAATACAAGAGTAGGTTTAGAAAAAGCTAAACAAATTTATAACTACGATAAACTTGAGAATGAATTAGAAAAAGCTAATATATCTGCAAAAGCTTATAAATCTTATATAGACTATTCACTAAATAATGCTAAATTTAATGTTAATACAACAGAAGCTATTATTAAACAAGTTGATAAAGTTATGGCGCCTGAAATGACACAATTAAAAGCTTTAAAAATGAAACCTAAAAAAACTGACGCTGATATAGAAAAAATAAAACAATTACAGCAAGCTATTGATGAATATACATTTAGTCTTGAAAAACGCTACCAAGGTGTAGCAGGTGGGCAATTAAATTTACCAAACACAAAATATTCGCCAAATCAGTTTAAATTAATTCCCTAGGATATAATATGCCAGTCTACAATGTAGAAGCTCCAGACGGCAAGGTTTTAAAACTAGAAGGGCCGGAGGGAGCATCGGAACAAGACATTCTAAATGCTGCTGCAACTTTATATCAACAGCAAGCTCAACCTCAACCCGAAATACCTCAAGAAGCCCCAGAAGATTCTAGCGATTTTATTAGGGGTATTAAATCATATATTCCACAAACAAAAGAGTTATTTGGTGGCACTAAAGTATTAGCTGGTAAGATGTTTAACAATGATGAGCTAATACAATCTGGTGTTGCTACCATGAAAGAAGCTCAGCAAGAACAAATCCCACTATCAAAAACCACTGATTCTTTTACTACAGCGTTAGATAAAGGTTTGTTTACAGTCCTTACTGACTATGTACCTTATGTAGCAGGTCAAGGTGTAGCTATGTTAAGTGAAGCTGGTTTATCAGCATTAGTAGGGGGGCTCATTGGAAGTGCTGCTGGGCCCGGTGGTACAGTAACCGGCGGATTTTCGGGTATAGTTGCAAAAAATTTAATTAAGAAAAAAGTAAAAGATCAAGCTGAAAAAATAGCAAAAGAATCAGGACAAGAAGCAGCTGACAAATTTGTAGAAAAAGAAATTAAAAAAGAATTAGCAGAGAACCCTTTATTACAAAAAGAAGTTAATAGGTACATAGGTCAAGTTGTAGGTGTGGGACAATTAGCTGGTAGATATGGTACAGGTGAAGTTACAACTAGAGCAGTAGATGAAGCTATTGTAGGCATAGAAGACCCTCAACAACAAGTAGAAAAAATACAAGAACTAAGTACTTCTAAATTAGCAGGGTTAAGTGCGGCTCATGCGTTAGCAGACTTTATAGGTTTAAAAATTGGCTTAGGTGCTTTAGATGGACTAAACAAAGCAACACAAAGCATGTTATTAAATGTAGCAAAAAATGTAGGTGTTACAGGTTTAAAAGAAGCTCCTGTTGAAGCATTTCAAAGCGCACTAGAAAGATATGGTGCTGACTTACCACTAACAGACAGACAAGCTATTAAAGAATATATTGACGCAGCTGCAGGCGGATTCTTTATGCCTATTATACCTGCAACTATTGGTGGACTTAGAACTCCTAAACCAAGAACAGATTTAACAACAGAAGAAACACCAACAGATGTAACACCTGAAGAACAAACAGAACAAACAAAAGTAAATAAAGAAGAAGCTAATGCTGCTGAAGATTCTGAAGATATTATTAACTCAGTTGATGATATAATAACTGGTATAAACCAAGAAGTTCAAGAGCAACCTCAAGAAGTTATAACACAACCTGAATTTACTTTTGGTCAAAACATATATGGTGAAGTAGAAGGCGTACCTGCACCTCAACAAGTTATAGGAGTAGAAGATGTCAAACCAACTGTACAAGGGCAACAAACAGATAGAACTAGCCCTCCAGTACCTAGAGTGCCCGGAGGAAGAACTGCCGGAACAATTACAGGATATGTCCCCACTGGAGTGGTTAGCAGCGGAAGTGTTGTGGACACAGCTGAAAGAGGAACAACGCTACTCAATGCTACATTAGAAGATATTGTTAATTATTCTGTTAATACAGTAGCAACCTCCCCAGAAGTATTTAAACAAAGAGCTGACTATAAAATAACACCAGCTTTAATCAAAAAATATATCAAACAAGACTTTGGTCAAGAAAGACTAAAAGAAATAAATAATGAGTTAAAAAGTAAAAATATAGACTGGCAAGATATAGCTAATAATCTATATAAACTTACTCATACTCCATCAGGTGTTGTAGAAATAAGAGATGAAAGAAATAGAAGAGAAGCTAAGTATAATGAAATAATGACAGCAGAGGGTAATTTAGCGCCAATCAATATCATACGTGCTACTCCGTTTGAAAAGTCTGGAGCTATTGAAGAAGCTATACCTATGCCTGTAGAGCGTGGAGGTTTAGATGCAGCTAGAGATGAGGCTATAAAAGATGCAGCATATGAAGCAGCATATGACGAATATGAAATTATTAGCAAAAGTGAAATAGACAAAAAAGTAGTAAAAAAAGCACAAGAAAAAGGTATCCCAAAAGAAGAATTAGATGATGTCAAATATGACCCTTTAACTGTATTAACACAAGATGAATATAACACTATAGTCAATGAAGCTCCTCAAATAAAATCTAAAACTTTATTAGAAAAATTTAACGAGAAGAAAAAAGTAAGAGATACTTTTGTAAAAGATTTAAATGAAGAAGAAACAGGTAGGTACGAAAAACTTAAAAATGAATATGCTGGCATGGCTCGACGCTTAGCTAAAGATAGAGCGTCTGAAAAAGTTATAGGTCAAGAAGCAATTAATAAAAGAAAAGAAGCTAGGCAATTAGATGATTTAGTTAAACAACAAGAGGCTATGCGGGCTGAAAGAAAAACTCGTAAAGTATCTGTACCTAAACTTTTATCTGATACACAAATTCAATCTCAAAGAAACAACGAAATAAAAAAATCTAACAAAGACCTACACAGTTTTATTGGTAAAGGCATAAGTCTAAAAGCACTGTTAGAAAAATCAGGTTCAAACTTTAATGAAACTAGAATAGGCGCCCAAAAATTAGCTGAGCTACTTAGCAAAGTAATATCAAAAACAAGAGTAGACACTACTGTAAAACTAGGTAAAGTGCGTGGTGATAGGTTTGCTATGTTTAATCCTAAAACTAATACTATTACAGTTAACAGTAATGTTGATATATTCACACAAGCCGACGCTAACAACGAAGAAATATCATTAGATAGAATCATAGCTCATGAAACAATGCATGCATTGATGGATCATATTATTGATAATCCTGATGTGTTACCTCCAGATTTAAGACAAGAACTTAATAAACTAGAAAATATTTATAAAGATGTAAGTAAACAATTAGGTAAAGATGTATTAGATACCTTCCAAATAGACACGTTTAAAGAGTTTGTAGCTGAGGTATTTACTAATAAAGATGTTCAACAGCTTGTAAACACTGTAGGGCCAAGAATAAAAAGATCTCAATCATTCTTAAAAGACCTTGCTAAATTTATATACACAGCTATCAGAAGATTAACAGGCGTAGATCCTAATAAAACTTTAGTTGATGCAGTTACTGCTATTGAAAATATAATAACATCTAAAGAGTATATCCCTGCTAGTGAAGAAATAAAAGGTAAACGTATATCATTTGCACCAGAGAAAAAAGCTCCAGAATATACTGAAAGAAGCTTTGACCAATTAGTAGAAGATAATGTAGACAAAGATTATGAATACAAAAATTGGTTTACAAGATCATACACTACATTAAAAAATTTATTGACTGGTGGTCAGACAACTATTACTCAAGCAATAACAACATTCCAAAACGATAGATATGCCGTTAAAAAATTACAAGACGATTTAGAAAAAGCAGGACTATTAAAAAGATTTGGTAAAGGATTTAATAACATATATGACTACATAACATTGTCCTTTGGGCGTTCTGATAGGATAATGAAAGAAACTTTAAAACAACCTATGGAAGCTTTTGAGCGTACTTTTTCTGAGTATGTTAATTATGTAGCTGATAAAAAAGGTATTGACAAAAAACAAGCTGCAGCTGAATTAAAAATATTCTTGACAGCGATGCATGAGCCTGAAAGAAGAAAAGTTAAATTTATGAAGTTCGTACCACTTTCAACTCAACAAGTTATTAAATTAGCTAGTGGACAAATGATAAGTCCTGCCGCTATGAGAGAAAAAATATTTAATGTATTAGAAACAAAAACTAATATGTCAGATGCAGAGATACAAAATTTACGTAAAATGTTAGAATATTTAACTAACCCAAATACTGTACATAACGGAGTAAAAACTATAGATGCTACGGGCGTAAGTTTTAAAGGGGCAAAGTATAAATCAACTGATATAAACAACTTTGAATATGATGTTACAGCTTTGTCAGAGGCCCAGCAAAAAGATATTATGAATAGATATAATGCATTACCAGCTGAGCAAAAACAATTGGTAGATAGTATCAAAGAACAGATGAGAAACTTACAGACTGCAACACGTAAGGTAAATAGAGATTCAAACTATGTACCACCTCAAGCAGAAAATATTATTAAATTCTACGCTTGGAAAGATTACATACCTTTAAAAGGTAAATTTGAAAACAAGGGCGAGAATGATGCAGCATTTATAATAAATGGCCCACGTTTATCTGGTGATTTAAAACGAGTAGATCAGTCATTTGAAGGTGGTAGTCAAGATGCTGCTGACCCATTTGCACAATTAATGGTAGACGCAGCAACTGCTGTAGCTAGAGCTGGTAGGGTTGGTTTAACTGAATCAATTAAAAATGCAGTAAATCAAAAGTATATAAAAGGCAAAGTAGAAAAAACTTCTTTTACCTACAAAGATAGATATGAAAATAGTGATGAATTAAAAAAAGCTGCGGCTAAAAAAAATACTATTCTTAACTATAATGCAGATGGTTCAATTGATGTTATTGAAATTAAAGATGATGCTTTGTTAGAGGGTATTAGAAGAACCTATAGAGAAGGTCATCCAATGTTAGACATTGCCAATGGTATAACAGGCTTTATTGGTCAATTACATACTAGATTTAATCCTGCATTCCCAATACTAAACTTTGTTCGTGACGCTATAACTAATACCTATAACATATCAGCAGAGAAAGGTTTTAAACAAGGCTTTAAATACTTAAATACAATTGCTAACAGTGTTGTCAATGGGGGTATGAATGACATTAGAAAAGTATCTTTCTTGTATGTTAAAGGCGGTATAGATGCTATTAAGAAATATGCTGATGAGCAAGCAAAAAGAGGCAACATGTATCCAACAGCTGCTTACGAATATTTACAAGAGGGTGGTAACATAGCATACATTCAAGGGTTGTCTGTCGCAAACACAATGAATGATTTAGCTCTTAAACTAAATAAGAGTAAAGTATTAAATACAAAACAAAACATTACTGATTTCTTTGATAGTGTCATGTTAACGTTTGAATTAGGGTCTCGTGTTGCTGCATATAAAATAGCAAAAGAAGAATATTTAGCAAACAATTTATCTAAAGCAAAAAACCAAGCTGAAAGAGCTGATATAGAACAAGCTGCAAAACAACTAGGGGCAGCATATGCAAAACGATTAGCTAACTTTGAAGAGACTGGTAGATTAGGTCAACAGTTAGGTGCATGGTTTATGTTCTTTAGACCCGCTGCTACAGGTGCAGTAAGAGCACTAGAAGCTATAGCTCCTTTCTTAAGGTCTTGGGAATCAGTTAGTGCAGCTATACCTAAAGAAATTAGAGATAATCCTGAAGCTCTTGCAGAATACAGAAAAACATTTATGAAACAAAGTGATGCTGCTAGAGCAGTGGTTTTATCTACATTAGGTATGGGAGCTACTGTATATGCAATAGCAGCAGCATTATCTGGCGATGACGATGAAGGTAGAAACAGAACATTTAATGACGATATGAGCCGTTGGACTAGATATGCAAGATTTGATATAGGTGACGGTAAGGTCGTACAAATACCTTGGGGTTTTGGTAACGGAGGTTTAGCTGCGTTTGGTGCACAAATGGCATCTTTGTTTGTTGCTAAAGAAAATCCAGCATCTCAAACTATAGGTAATGTAATTAATATATTGATGGATTCATATTTACCTCTTCCAATATCTAGAATTAACCCTTTAGAAAACTCAGATAATACAGCAGCATTTATATTAGACTCGTTTGTACCGTCAGCTGTTAGACCATTATATGAATACTCTATGAACATGAATGCGTTTGGACAACAAATATATAACAATAGACAAAATAGAGTAGGAGATGCATATACTGGTGGTGATAATATACCTGACATTTATAAAGATGCAGCTTTAATGTTATTAGATGCAACTAACGGCGAGGTAGACTGGAGCCCTAATACTATGTATTTCTTCGCTAATAATTACTCTGATGGTTTGTCTAGAATGATACAAAACTTTTATGGTCTTGGCCTTACTATAAAAGGTGACAAACAATTTGATCCTAAACGAGACCTACAAGTATTAGATAGTTTCTTTGCAGAATATTCTAAAGTAGACCAAAGGGCTTACTCAAGAGTTAAACAAGAGTCTGAAAGAAGAATATCAAAATTAAAAGCTTTAGAAAATAGCCCCACTGCATATGCTAACTATTTACAAAACAACCCTGCTGACTTATTAATAGAAGAAAGATATAACCAAATTGTTAATACAGATATGAAACAAATACGTAAAGTTATGAACCAAACAAGAGGTAATAGAGAACTTACACCTAAAGAAAAGAAAAATCAGTTAGATGCATTAAAAGATATGTTAAATATTTTTAGTCGACAACTAGTTTATGAAGTAGATACATTATTAGAAACTTACGAATAACGTTCTAGATACCAAGCTCTAACTCCTAACATTCCTTTATACACAACTGTAAAACATTTAACTTTTTTACCGTCTTTCTTTGCAGCTGTTTCAATAGTATATATCATAGCTGAAGGTTTTAATGTTGGTATAAAAAAACTATCTCCTGGGTGCATAGCATTAAAAGGAAACAACCACTCAGGCTCATTTGACAGCAACATTCTCTTTTTCTTTTTCTTTTTCTTTTAATATATCATCAAAGAACTTATCTGTTTTTATTTCAATCGTTGATACAGCATTAATACCTGTAGCGCCTTTCCAGCCAGCGCCAAGACGTTTTTTATGCTTTCTACACTCAATACCATTTAAGTTCATACTATCAATAAAGTCATCTACATTAACACCTTTAGGTGTTAGCCATTCTTCAAATGATCTTGTTTCAAAGTTATATAGTTTATTATCTAAGTCAGCTCGTATTACCAAGTGAGGTGCACGTACATCTCCTACTGCGGTACCGTCTTCAATAACAAGCATACCATTATGATTATGGTTAATATATCTACCCATTAAATCTTCATAATCTGTTTTGTTAATTTCAACAACATTATTTTTAATATGTATCATTTTTTGTATTATGTCCTTATATATTTTTTCTAGATTAAAATTAACTATACCTATCTCATTTACTATCTCTGCAGCAGCAAACGTAGCTGCTATAGTATTATGATAAAACCTATACACACTTTCGCCAGAATAATCATTGATAACTTTTAGTCTCCACTTCTCTATACGACTTTTTATTTCATCTTCTGACATTTGTAATATATGTTTTATATACTCAGGCCCCGCCCAACCATGATTGTCTCGCATAGTTTGAAATATCTCATTACCTTTTGATGGGTCTTGTCTTAATAAAGGTGGTTCCTCTACTTTAAACTCTAATAACCTAGCTAGTTCTCCATTAGGGTTTGCGTTTATTGACATAAGTTTTCTATGAACAGAATCATTTGAAGTAAACAAAGCAATCATAGATGCTCCATCTTTGTAACCTCGTTCTTCATTGACTGAGCTTTTCATTCTAGCTTTACCTGTGCCTTGCGCTATACTATGTATAAACCCAGCAATATCTTCAGGGTTTTGTGAACCTATCTCATCATATAAAAGCGTTATATTTTTTAAAGCAATATATCTTTCAACAACAGATAGTGATGAAGCCCCAAGATTATCTGATTCTTTTTTGCCTTTTTTAATACCACTCAAATATAATTTAAATGGGTCACCCCATACACTTAAAGCAGCAAAGCCTGCTCCAGTTTTCGCAGTACCCGACAGCTTGTTGTACAAGCAAACAGTCATGCCAGGCGTAGAAGTATATCGTAAAAGCACAGAACCAAAAGTAGTTAAAAATACAAAAGCATGAAGCTCAAACCCATCTAAATCTAAATGCTGTGCTGCAGCTTTCCATTTGTCATAAGACCCAGCTTTTTTTACATGAGGCCCCACTAATCTAGCATTACCATTCAAAGCACTCTTACCCTCTACTAAAAGGTTGTTAACTATTTTATATTCCTCTGCACCTAAAACAAATGAAGTGTTATTAGAAGCCCAGCCTAGTTGTGTTGTCACTTGGTCTGCATCTACAGTATCAATCAAATAATTTGTCCATTCGTTTATATATTTCATAATATATTTTCCCTCTGACGTATCAGCTCTAAATGTTATTCCATTTTTTGTTATGTAATCTCTACATTTATTAAAGTCATAGCTCACAGCTACGGGCATTCTAAATTCTCTTTTTATTACACCATTTGTGGGTGATGGTAATACTACTCTCCAGTCTATCAATTCACCTTCTTCATTATCAAATAATCTACGTGTTGGGTAAAATAAATGTCTATATACTAAGGCTGGTGGTTGTTCATGTGCTACTCCATCGTCATCAACTATAGGCTCAACTTTATAATATATGCCCCCTGACGCCCCACCGTACGTAAATGGTAGTAGCTCTTTTGGTAAGCCTACAAATTCTGAATCTACTGGAAGACTAGCGTTCGGTATTGTTGCTGGAGGAGCAGCGACAAACTCTCTAAATATACTGATAGGAGATTTTACTTTATCTTTAAACTTACAACCCTCACATATACCAGGTTCTAATTCATTAAACTTAACACAAGTATAAGGTTTGCCTAAAGTTTCATTACGTTTAAAATCTGTTTCTTCTGCACTATAAGATGTTGCATACTTAGATATTTCATGCACTGCAGTGTCGCCGTCTGCACAGTTACCCGCTATAGATATAGCTGCAAACCAATCGTCATACCCAACCTTGTTAGGATCTGTATCTACTATAATTCTTTTTAACTGATTACAACCTTCCCCACGTGCGCTCTTGGTTAGCAATGTTGCAAACTTAACTTTGAAGTTATCTAGCTTAGCCGCTTTTATTTCATCCTCAGTCATAGGTAGTTTAGCTGCTTGTTGTAATATAGCATCTAAGTTAGTTACTTCACCTAATAGTTCTTTAAATGTTGAGAATGGGTAAGTAGGTAAATCCTGTGATAAGAATACACATTTTTGTTCTTTCCAAGCACCATTTAAATATTTAACGTTAGCCGTGCCGGGTACGCGCATTATCCTAGAAACATCAGACATAACTTGTTTATCAGGTATAAGCCCTTTATCTTGGCATACTTGTATAAACTTTTCTGCGTAGGTCTTCCACTCTAAGATAGACACATCTTCATCAAATGCATAGTATCCGTGTATACCATTACCAGAATCTATAATGATAGGTTGAGGAAAGCCAGACGTGTCTACAAAATTTAATAAAGCTTTTAACGCATTAGCTTTTGTATCATAGCCTTTGTTTTCTTCGTGTTTTGTAATATCTACGTCCAAGTCAATGTAGAAGCATCTTCGGTACTCAACATTTAATTCAGAGTTAATGTAGCCTCTTCTAATTTGAGTTTTATATGTTGATATACCATGATAAATATTACAGTCTTTACCATGTTTGGTTTGTATATCTAATATTTTTTTCTCAATATCATCTTTGGACTGCACCCACTCCTCGTTCATGCGAGGACGATAAGATACTTCTCCATTGTCATTTACTTTTTTTGTAGCTTGACTTTTGTTAGTCCAACTTAAAAAGTAATTAGTGCCTTTATCAGGTAGTACTTTGTTGTAAAATTCTTGTCTCATTATTCATAGTCTCTTTGTTTATTGAATCTAGATAATCTCTAGCACTTTTTATATTGTCAGCGGGTAAGCGACTCTTTTTCAAATCTAACTTAACCAACTCAATAAACTTTTTGATCTTTATGTAGTTTTTATTTCTTACATATTGACCACGAAACCAACTATGAATAGACATGCGAGAGACCCCAAAAACTTTAGCGATATGCGACGCTGGTAGCTTTGCTTTTATACAAACTCTAGCAAGCTGTACGCCAATTTTTTCAGGGTCGGCTCGATCTACTTCTAATAAAAGCTTTCCACTGTAAGGTCTTGCCATTAGTGCCTCCTAGTCTTTTTTAGCCCACTTGTTCATAATATCTGCTACGTCGTTTATTTCTTCTGTTTCTTCAGTTTTATTAACGACAACAGGTTCTGCTTCTTCAACCGCCTCTGCTTTTACAGGTTCAGCTTTAACCTCTGTCTCCTGAGTATCAGTTTGATAAACAGTTAACTTGATAGCTTGTTCAGCAGCAGTACACTTAGATTGTTTCTGAAGGGCTTCAACCTCCTCTGGTTTGACTGCAGCTGCGGGTGAGAACAATAACTTTGGCACTGATGACTTAGAGTCAAATTGCATTCTAGTTACCACTCTACCGGCACTAACATTGTTATTAGCTAACATTTGAACGTATGGACGGAAAGGCCATTTACCACTTTCTTCTTTACCAAAACATGATGTGGCAGGTAATACCATTTGCATAACATCACCAGATACATCATTAGGTAAAACAACAGCAATCCTCCAAGAAAGCCTACATGCGGAGCCTGTGCCTCCCATACCTGAACCTTTAACACTAAACTTACATTCACTGCAAGACTTAGCTTGAGGTATAGGTACTTCTGCATCAGGTGCTTCCGAGTCATTTGACCAACAAGTAGGGCTTACTTTCTCTCCCTCTTTGTAGGTCGATGCATAGAATGTCCTAGATGCTTTGTGAGCCATCTTAACTATAATGACATTCATATGATTATCCTCAATAGTAGCAACTTCTTTACCATTAACTACTTTGTGAAAATTCTTACCTCTAATAGAAATACGTTTATTACCACCGCCAGCATTACCACCAGCGACGGCAAGGGTATCTTCATCTAATCCTGTTTCTATAATAGCTGGATTATTTTGTAAAATGGTTTGTAATTCAGTAGACATTAATATCTCCTCTAATTTTTATTTGGTTTACGAACAACAACTTTGAATTCTCTCATACTACTTACACCAGGGGGCAAGCCTTCACCCTCTCTACTACTCAAAAATTCTTTTAAATTTGATTGGTGTATACGTTGTTGTAATAACTCAATAGCATCATTATCTCTAATAAACTTTTTAAAGTTATCCCAATCACCGCACACAAAATTCTCTCTTGTAGTTTTGATAATTGTGCCATGTCCTGTTCGGATACTATCAGCACTCATCTCATTACATGAGTTCAATAATACTTGCTCTATATGAACCATGTCGTTAGCTAGTTCTTTGTCTTTCAACTCAAACTGTCTAGCCAATTTATCACGCTCATCTCTAATAGTCAAGTAAGTTTTTACTAAGTCATCGAGTTTAATATCTTCACTCATAGTCCTAACTCCTCTTTATATAGATCAACTAATTTAGCATGCTGGCTAACTTTGCCTCGTAGCATAGCATACATCCTCTTTTCAACATCAGACCCTTGTAGGTGAACCACCGTCATCTTGTTCTCTTGTCCTACCCTATCCATCCTAGCCACACACTGCAAATAGACTTCAACGGACATAACAGGAGACCAAAACACAACTGTGTCTGCTCTAGTCAATGTTACTCCATGAGAAGCTGATTGTGGTTGTATAACTAAAACTCTAGGTTCGTCCTGAGTTTGAAACTTGTTGATAATGTTGGCTCTATCCGATGCACTAACATCACCATAAATAAGTTCGCTAGATATATTATTTTCTGTTAAGTGTCTAGCAACTAAATTGATTGTATGACGGTATGGTACAAATATTAATAATTTATTAACTGTCTCATTAACCACACTCATTAACTCTCGAAGTCTAGGAGATACATCAAATTCAACTGTTTCGTGATTGTCAGTATATACTGCACCCCCTGATATTTGTAATAGCTTATTCAAATTAGCCGCGGCATTTACTGAAGTTATTTGTTCTCCCGCAGCTTCAATTAGCATTTGATCTCGTAATTGTTTGTAGTACCTGTTAGCACTGGAGGTTAGTTCTACTTCTCGTGTCTGATAGGTAACGTCAGGTAAATCAAGACATTGATTTTTAGAAAATCTAATAGCAGGGTTTAGTGCTTTGAATACATCATTCTTTGATGTTGGTCTTGGTAGCCATTTAAACCTAGATACTTGGTACATTACTTTATCTCGCCAAGCATTTTTAAATTTAGGTACTCTATCAGGACAAACTAATTTAGCTAAACCATATGCATCTAAAGGTGATTGAGAAGCTGGTGTCCCTGTCAACATCCACAGTCTTGTATCTATACCAACTATTTTATTCATTATTTTAAATCTAGTAGTAGATGTAGACTTATATGCATTACACTCATCAACAACAATTAGATCAAAGTTTTTCTTTATTATTTCGTCTTTAATTATGTTAACACCATCATAATTAATAATATAAAAGTCGTAGTCTCCATCTATAATTTTTTGTCTTTTACTAGCGGTACCATGACATACTATAGAAGTTCTGTGCATACAAGTATTAAATATATCTCCTTGCCATGCTGAGTACATAATAGATAGGGGACATACAATTAAAACTTTTTTGATTTTACCTTTGTTCATTAAATAATCGGCCGCCCATAATACAGATGAAGTTTTACCTGTACCAGCTTCATTAAAACAAAAGGCTTTTTTATTTATAGATAAGAACTCTGCTGTAGTTTTTTGATGGTCAAATGGTTTATATAAGCCTGGCCAATCATAATCTCTCACCATAGGCGAAGGTAAGTTCTTTTTAAATCTCATAATTTCACTTAGCCTAGTCATTTCATCTAGACCCCAGTAAATTATAAGTTCAGTAGCGGAATTATCTCTCTTAATAATCTCGCTTTTGTTAATGTGTTCTAATATTAAATCTGCTGATTCGTTTTTTAAAGTAAGTTTTAATGCTTGGTTATCTATTAATTCCATATTGTGTATACATTTAAAAGAATATTTCTAGTATACAGGACTAATATAGATAGTCAAGTTTTATTTTACTTTCTTTTTCTTTCTCTTTTACTTGTTTCAGAAACAAGTTTACCTTGGGAGTTACGGCGGAAAGAACGGTTTTTAGAAGCTGACTGAATAGTCACACCGTGTTTATTTTTACCACCTTTTGATAATGCTCTCTTATGTGCTATATCCTTACCTTCTCTTTTATCTGCTTTACCATTGCCATTAGCATCCTTACCTGTCTTATCTATTTTACGACGAGCACGTTGACGCTCCATGCGGTTTTTATGTTCGCCGCGAGCTTTTTGCTGTTCGTATTCTTTTTTATAGGGTCTGGGTTTGTTCTTGTATGACATGGTCTATTACCTTATTACACCAATTAATAAATTCTTCTACACTCATATTGCCACGAAAGGAATTCACGGCTCTACAAACGATCTGTATATTTTCATAATTATACTCTTTTCCAGCATTAATTCTATCTATACTTGCGTTAGTTTGTATGATATTACCTCGATCTCTAACACACGTAAGTTCAACTCCAGACAAAGCACATTTATAATCTTGCTCTGCTACTTTGTATATTAATTGTTCTACTGTTAGTGGTGAATCTTTTTTCTTTGAGAGTAAGTGCTTGAAGTATGCTTGCCAGTCGTTGTTTTCTCTTTCATATCTTTTGTTTACTTTGTTTACTTGAGTGCAGTTTTTAGAGCAACAAAGATAGTTAGGGTGGTTAGTTTCAAACTCTGTATTACATATAATACATGTTCTCTTATACATTATTTATTCCAAGTAGATTCATACTCCGTAGATAATTTAGTCTTAGGTATCTTTTTTGCATATATTAATTTAGGTATAGTTTCAACTCGTTCAGATTTTTGTGTCATACCTTTTGGGTGAGCTTTTGTACTCCCTGCAGTTTTACCTAAACATACCCAATTATCTGCTTTGTACAAAGTTCCTTTTCGGTAGTCTGTTTCTATTACAAATGTTTCAAATCCATGTGGGATTACGTTATATCTTTCTAACCAGTCTTGTGCACATCTTCTTCTCCACATAGACAAAACTTTGGTTGCTAAATTTGGAATGTGAACCTCTAACCTAAAAACAGTGTTATTAATAATAGATGGTAATCCTTTTCGTTTGTTTTCTTTGTTTAAACCAAAAAACTCATCTCTAGCTTTTACTGCCCACACTGAACTTGCACCACTAATAATACCAATAATATTATTATCTAAACTTATTTTATAATGCATCTGTTGACCATGTGTTCCTTTGTTAGGAATATAATGTCTGCTTCTTATCTCTTGATATGTTCTGTCTGTACGTTTACACTTAATTAATTCTAAGTTCAAAACTTAACTCCGGTTAAACTCGCAAGTCTTTACTGGACACCATTTACATAATGGAGTAGGGTTAGCTTGCCATTTATCATTATCATAAGATAACTCAAGTCTTTTTAATGTTTGCTCAAACATACCCCATGATTTATCCATGTCTTTTCTAAGATATTCTTCACTGACAATACTGTTATGGGCCACAAATAACAAAGCAGCTTTTACTTTTTGTATGTCAGGGAAATGAGTAAATGCCATTAAAGACATAAGGCGCAACTGTTTTGGGTCAGGATATTTATTACTTCCAGTTTTATAATCAACTATAAAAGCATAATCACCATCAATAATAAGTAAGTCAACTATACCCCTTACCCATCTATCCTCTGATTCAAAATCACAAGGTTCTTTGTTGTACGTAAGTGCCATTTGATATTCAGGATACTTTGTTCCTTCCATAGATTTTAATTTATTTACGTAAGGTTGAAATCTTTTATAGTTTTTAGGTAATGGTTTATCTTCTTTTATATAAAGTTCTAGAGCTTCATGAACGTCTTTACCATATATGGTGGCTTCTGTTTCTTTTGATTGATAGTCTTTTAAAACTCTAATGTGGTGATATTGTTTAGGGCAGTTTTGATATTGTTTGAGTGATGAGTAGCTCCACGTAAATTCTGCCATTATCTGCCCTGTCCTCTATATTTTTTAAATGAACGTTTTTTGTGTTTGTTCATGGTTTGTCGTTTGACTTTGCCACCTTGACTTGTGCGTTTGTTAATTTTGACGTGAGGCTTACGTCCTCCTAAAGACTGTTTAACTTTAGCCATTGTTGCATCCAATTAAATTTTTCTTAGCTTTTTCCATTTGTCACCTTCCTTAATAA
>Ga0208899_1001023_pt1 | contig 20313 bp, 21 predicted proteins | sample VirMetDEL_Nov_24_FD_184518 | JGI IMG/M metagenome (GOLD analysis project Ga0208899, IMG submission 184518) | Aqueous microbial communities from the Delaware River and Bay under freshwater to marine salinity gradient to study organic matter... | ecosystem: Environmental > Aquatic > Marine >... | reverse complement strand
TAGGTATTTACGATGTACCAACTGGCAAATGGGAAGTTTCAAGCAATTTAGGTGAGCAGTACCCTGTTCATTTTTGGTTTGCAGTACCAAACCTTTAACACCAAAGAGAGATGAAAACACTCGTAATAATTTTAGTTATTGGCATATACTTAATAGGTGGTATTCTTATAGTACACCAAGTAAGTAATAAAGATAATGACTAACTGCAATTGCAACTGCACATGTAAACCTTATACTCCAACAATAATAGAGTTGTGTACAAAGGACAGAGATGAGCACGGTATAGAGTCTGATTAACCACACAGACCTTTTACGACATTTATTTTATAATTATCTAAATAAAATTTAATTGAGACAGCTAAAAATTACCCAACAGATAACTGTTAGGGAAAGTAAATCTATTACGTCGTACTTTAACGACATAAGCAAGTTCGATCTTATCGATCCTAGTGAAGAATCAGATCTTGCAGTACGCATACAACAAGGTGATAAACTAGCTCTTGAAAGGCTAATAAACGGTAATCTACGCTTTGTGGTATCAGTCGCTAAACAGTATCAAAACAAAGGCATGACGCTTGAAGACTTGATTAGCGAAGGTAATGCAGGTCTTATAAAAGCAGCTAAAAGATTCGATCACACAAAAGGCTTTAAGTTTATATCTTACGCCGTATGGTGGATCAGACAGTCTATAATGCAAGCGTTAACAGACACTGCAAAAGCAATACGCGTGCCCTCAAACCAAGTTCAGCTACAAAGAAAAATAAGTGTTGCTGTTTTAGAATTCATGCAAGAAAACGAACGCATGCCTACTGATCAAGAAATAGCTGTGGCTGTAGATGAACCTGAACATAAAGTTTCGTTTCTAATGAATAACAACTTTAACAGTAATAGTGGTGATGCTACTATTTCTGAAGACTCTAAAGCTACCATGTTTGACCAAATGGCTTCATCAAGTGTTACTGATACAAGTTTAATTAACGAATCACTATCTAAAGATATTGACGAGATATTAAACAGACTTCCGTACAAAGAATCTTATGTAATCAGGCATTTTTTTGGTATTGGCTTAGACAGAACATATACTAAGTTAGAAATAGCAGATAACCTAGAAATGAGTATAGAACGTATAAGACAAATTAAAGAAAGAGCTTTAAAACGTATAAAGGTAAATGGTTGGACTAAACTACTTATAGATTATGTATGATAAAGTATTAACTCAAAACAGCAAGCTTAAAAAGACTAGTCAAATAGCTGGTAAAAGAGTTGTAAATTTTGGCATACCAGCTTACAAGTCTGAAACAGGTAAGATCACTTGCCCATTTGCAGATGAGTGTATCAAGTATTGCTACGCTCGTAAAGGCACTTTTCGTTGGCCTAATACTGTAAACGCTTACGAAAAACGTTTCCGCATTGCTCGAAGTCCAGATTTTGAAACTATAATCAATGCAGCGTTAGTTCTTCAAAACCCGCATTATGTTCGAGTACACGATTCAGGTGATTACTTCAGTGAAAAGTATATGGATCGTTGGTTCAGTATTATGCGTGCTAATCCAGGTATAAAGTTTTACTCTTACACTAACAGCGTACTCTTAATGAAGATGTATGACAAGGGTATACCTGATAACTTTGACTATATACTAAGTACAGACGGTAAACAACGTAAGTATGTAGACAAGTCTATAGACAGGCACGCGGTTATATTTAAAACGGTAGAAGAATTAGAATCAGCAGGTTATGTCAACGCCTCTGAAAACGACTTACTAGCCACGCGATGGTACAGTGATAACATTAAAGTTGGCCTTATAAAACACTAGACATTCATGACTAAAAAAGAAATGCAAGAGCTTGCAGAGTTGATAGTTAAACTAATGTTTGAGCAAATCGACGCTCAATCAAAACAGAACGATAGCTTGCTAAAAGATATCATTGATAAAGATGATATTATAAAAGAAATAGAACGTTTGCAGTATCTTGTACTTGAGTGCGAAAAAACAGAAGACTACGAAGAAGCTATCCAGTATATGGATAAAATAACAGCGTTAGAAGAATTACTAAAATCTAAATTATGATAAAGATTTATTTTAAGAAAAGACGTCATCTTAGATTTGTACATAGCCGCTTATATGATCTAAAATATGAGATGCTTAACATGTCATTGAAAATGACTTCAGTAGATGATTCGGTGGATTTATATCAAAAATTCGATAGTATCAGGCTTAAAGCAGAGTTGTTTAAAAAGTATCAAAGAAGATTAAAATTGTTACGCTTTTAAAAGTGTGACAATAGGGTGTTAATAGTATCTAGTAGGGGGCTAATGTCACAGTTGAGAACTGATAGACTTAATAGGATGAAGATTGTGTATCGTAAAGACCCACACTCTGATAAACCAACAGAAAAATTTTGGTGGGGTAATTTTTACGAATACGGTACACACCAATGCTTCGACTTATTTAGGAGTAAAGCTAAGATTACAACTTACAAGTCTTTAAAATGGCACAGCATCGTACTACGTTATCTTAACCAAGATATTTCAGAAGATAAGTTTAAAGACGTGTTGCTTTATATTTCAGATCCTTTAAATGATTTTATTACTTTTGAAGTAAGCGAGCTTATTATAGATACTTTGATTAACGATTTAAAGTCTTATGATTTTAGAATTGTACCAAAAAACAAAGCAAGGAAAATTATATTTAATGACGGTGTACCTTTAAGCGTAAATGAAAAGCTAAAAATCGTAGGTAAACTAATTGGTAGAGGTAAAAGATTTACTGAAGAAGATATTTACGAGTCAATGCTATACATCCATGCTAACGGTGACAAAATTACGGTAAGAAAAATAGCTCGCATGCTTGGTTGCTCTGATCGAACTATACATCGTAATATGAGTGATCAACTTAAAAACGAAAGAGATCTACTTAATGCGTCATTATGAAAAAATACAACTCGCGAACCTATACTACATACAGGGATAGTATAAAGGTTGCAAGAGCTAGAATAAAAAAAGAAAACTTAAAAACTTTATCGAGAGATGAAGTGATTACAATGTACTTACCGCTCGTTGAAAATATAGCCAGAAAGTTCTCAACAACCACACAAGCTAGTGGTATAATGAGTTTAAACGATATCATACAAGAGGGTTCTATAGGTTTAATAGCATCGTATGATAATATCAAGTGGGATAAAATACAAGAAAGTACAGATCCTGAAAGAACAATAAGATCTTTCTTTTCTAAAAGAGTAAAAGGCGCGATACGTAGAGCTATTGATAAGAATAGAGGAGACATACGTATACCTGAACATAAGTTGAATGAAATAAGAAGAAATAATGGTAAGGATAAAAAGCTAATGCAAATGTTCTTTAACAGTGTCTTTTTATCAATAGACGAAAAAGCAGAAAACGGAGAAGAAGATTATGCTAATAAAGTTATTGATGAATCTAAACCTTACGTTATACACAAGGTAAACAACTATATAATGGATCTTATGTCTAGATTTTTAGACGAAAGAGAATACGAGGTTATAAGATTATCTTATGGTTTAGATTGTGATAAGCATTCTGCAAAACAAATAGCTGAAATCGTCGGTATAAACGTTAATACCGCGCACGTACGCGTGTCTCAGATCAAACGTAGCGCACTGGAAAAATTAATGGGACGCGTAGATAAAAACGTGTTGTTAGAGTTTATGTAATGTAAAAAAAACGCGCTTGTAGCTCAGCTGGATAGAGCATCTGCCTTCTAAGCAGACGGTCATAGGTTCGAATCCTATCAGGCGTACTAAGTAATTAATTATGAAATTAGAAGTTTTAAGATTTAGTAGTGAAAAAGACAGTACAAACGGGTTACTATTCGATGTCACAGACGGGCGTAGATTCTTATGTTACACCCTTGAGGACGAGTATAGAGAAGAAAAAGTTTATGGTGAAACTAGAGTTCCTGCAGGAACATATCGGATTACTCTCAGGAAGACTGGAGGATTTCATGCTAGATATTTAAAGAAATATGGGGAAATGCATAAAGGAATGTTATGGGTGCGTAAGGTGCCTAACTTCGAATATATTCTTATCCATACTGGCAACACTGATGAGCATACCGCTGGGTGCTTACTTCTTGGTAATAGTCAACAAGCGAATTTTGGTGATAGTAATGGGTTTGTTGGTTCAAGCGTTGACGCATACAAAAGAGTGTATCCTCCGATTGCTAAAGCGTTAGAAGATGGAGAAGATGTTAGTATAACATATACAGATTTTGACCTATAATGTTAATAACCAATTAATTAGAATTTTTTTTCTTCGCAATATTTGCGTACATTTATATATAATAACAGTTTAATCAAAATCCCATGAAAATGACTTTACATGAGAAGCTGTCAGCGATACAGCAGGGCTTTAAGTCCAAAAAAAGCCGTTACAATAGTTTCGGTAAGTACAACTACAGAAGTGCTGAAGATATTCTTGAAGCGCTTAAACCAGTTAATTCAGAGTGGGGTGTACACTTCACAATAACAGAAGAGTTTGTACCGGGTCAGGTACCTATTATAATATCAACTGCTACTATATCTGACGGCAAAGATAAAATATCAGCTACAGCGGTAGTTGGTGTTGATCTACTACAAAAGGGTATGCAAACGCCTCAAGCTTTTGGCTCTGCAAGCTCTTATGGTAAAAAATACGCTTTAGGTAATTTATTACTTATTGATGACACGGCAGACTCAGATGCAACTAACACGCATAGTAAGTCTAAACCTGAATTATCTGGTGATGCTTTAGACAAAGCCAAAGCTTATATCGCTAATGGCGGTAGTTTAGAAACTATTAAGACAAAGTACAAAGTATCAACAGCAGTAGAGAAAGAGCTGCAAACGCTATAGTATGAATAAACAAGAAGTAATCGAAACGCTACGCTTAGACGAGCATTACTACGGTGATTTTGGTAAACAGTTTTTAAGTAACTCTGATATAGGTGTTTTACTTTCAGACCCACTTTTATATAACAAGCCTAGAGAAAAAACTGTACCGATGCTTATAGGTGGCTATTTTCATACGCTTGTTTTAGAACCTGAAAAATTAAAATCATTTAAAGTCGTAGAATCTAGTACTCGCAACACTAAAGTCTATAAAGAGATCAGCGATGGTGAACTTTGTATGCTGCAAAAAGAAGCAGACATGTGTGAACTAATGTCAGATGCTTTATTAGACAACGACGTTTGTAGGGAAATGATTAAGGGTAACGGTAACTCTAATATAGAGTATGAAGTTCCAGGATTAGCGGAACTTGGGGGACATACTTGGAAGGGAAAAGCTGATATTCTTAATCATGACCTACAATTAATTATAGATATAAAAACAACTTCTGATCTAAATAGATTTAGAAAATCTGCTTATACCTATAATTATGACTCTCAGGCTTATATTTATAGAAAGATGTTTGGTTATGACATGGTGTTTATAGCTATAGACAAGAAAACTAGACATATAGGTGTGTACGATTGCTCTGAAAGCTTTTTAATTAGTGGTAATGATAAAGTTTTAAGAGCAATTGAAGTTTACGAGTTATTCTATCAGAATGACTCTTTTGATCCAAAACAGTATTTTATTAACGAAACACTCTAGCCATGGCAGGTATCGTAAAAGCGTCAATAGATTTGACGAAAATCCCTAAAGAAAAAATTATTCAGGGTAAAAAAGGTCAATACATCAACATTGTAGTCAATGTGAATAATGATGTTGACCAGTTTGGTAATCAAGCATCAGTAGTAGTAGATCAGACAAAAGAAGAGAGAGATGCTAAATCACCTAAAACTTATTTAGGTAATGGTAAAATTGTTTGGTCAGACGGTCAGTTTGCTGACCCTGCACCAAGAGACAATGCTCCTGCAAAAGCGTCTAAACCTCAAGAAGTCACAGACGACCTACCGTTTTAACTAATGCAAGTTAACACGACCGAGATTAACGGTTTTGAAATAGATAATTTCAACCGTTATAATCTTGAGACTGGCAAGACACAGGGGATTTGTCCTCTGTGCTCTGCCGATCGCAAGAAAGAAAATCAAAAGAAAGCTTGCGCTTCTTACGATTGGGAAAGAGGTCTTGGTACTTGCCACAACTGCGATGAAACATTCCAACTACATACTTTCAAAAGAAAAGGTTCAGCAACAAAAGTCTATGTAAGACCTGAAGCTGAGGTTATTTCTCCTGTAAGTGAAAAAGTTGAGACCTGGTTTAGCAAAAGAGGTATAAGTTCTAAGACACTGATTGACTTAAAAGTTACGTCAGGTGAAGAGTTTATGCCTCAAACTGGTAAAACAGAAAGCGTAATAAAGTTTAATTACTTTGTAGCCAACGATCTGGTAAATATAAAATACCGAGATGGGCGTAAGAATTTTAAACTATACAAAGGCGCTGAAAAAGTCTTCTACAATATAGACAGTATTGCTAACAACAATAGCTGTGTTATAGTTGAGGGTGAAATGGATGTTTTAAGTCTGCACGAAGCAGGTATTAAAAACGTTGTATCAGTACCTAACGGTGCAACACTAGGTAATAATAACCTTGATTACTTAGACAACTGTGTAGATTATTTCCTTAATATGGAAAAAATAGTTATTGCAGTTGACAATGATGAAGCAGGTCAAGCCTTACAATCAGAATTAATAAGACGTTTAGGTGCTGAGATTTGTTATATAGCTGATTTTAGCCCATTAAATGATGCTAATGAGTATCTTACTAAGAACAGTAAAGAAGAATTAGCAGAGGTAATAGCTAAGGCAAAACCAGTGCCTCTTGAAAACGTTACTACGTTTAGAGATATTGAAGACGATGTTATTGATTTTGTAGAAAACGGTTTTAAACCTGGTTATCAAATTGGTTTAGAAAACTTTGATGATATATTTAGCACATATACACGTCAGTTTATAGCGGTAACTGGTATACCTTCAAGTGGTAAATCAGACTGGGTGGATCAAATGTGTGTTGGTTACAACCGTAACTATAATTGGAAAACAGCTTATGCATCACCTGAAAATACACCCACGTACTTACATGCACATAAACTTGTGAGGAAACTATGGGGTGGCATGCCTTCAAAACACGATATAGGTACAGAGCAATGGCAAAGCATAACCGAACATGTCAATGATAATTTCTTTTTTATAGATATGGATAGATATAGCTTAGACGCTGTTTTAAAAAAAGGTGCTGAGCTAGTTAAACGTAAAGGTATTAAGTGTTTAGTTATAGACCCTTACAATAAAGTTAGAGATCTTGCTGGTAATCAAAGCGATGTAAACATGTACACTATGGAGTATCTTACCAAAATAGAGATATTCGCTAAAAAATATGATGTACTTGTTATTATCGTAGCTCACCCAACTAAAATGTACAAAGATCAAAACGGTGTTATACCAGAACCCACTATGTACAACATAAAAGGCGGCGGTGAGTGGTACGATGCTTCTTATCACGGTTTGCTTGTTCATAGAGATTATGAGCGAAAAACAGTTAAGGTTAAAGTGTTAAAAGTTAAGTTTCAGAATTTAGGGGATAATGGTGCTGAGGCTCATTTTAAATGGGAAAAGAACTCAGGCTTATACCAACCAATACCTGATATAAATGAAACAAAATTACCGTGGGAATAGCATGGGAGAGTATAATTTTAATCAAAAAGAGTACGAAGCTAGGTTATGGTGTAACAGAAACAATATATGGATGTCGCCATTTGCTAAAGACAATAAAAGCTGGTATATTGACGTTATGGTAAACAACGAGGTAAGAAGATCACCGGTTGCTTATGGTAGAGTTGAAATATGGAAAAAATGCTTTGAGTTTTATATGTACTACTATAAAAAGTTTAATAAATGAAAAAAGAATTTATAAATGCAAACGAAGCGTTTGAGTATTATTTGTATTATATCAGACACAAAGGGTTTCTGGCAGATAACGGAACTAAAAAACTACAAAACGTAGGCTTTGATATTAAGTGTCCAATGCTTAATAAGATAACAATGGCTGAACGTAATTGGAGTGAAGAGTACGCAAAGGCAGAATGGCAATGGTACTTAACTGGTGATCGTAAAACAAGTAAGCTTGGTGAGATATACGGTAAAATACCAAAGATATGGGCGCAAATGGAAAACAGTGCTGGCGAAGTTAATTCAAACTACGGCTGGCAGTGGAAACGCGGTGATCAAATAGACTATGTTGTCAGTGAACTGCGTAATAACCCAAACAGTAGAAAAGCAGCTATAAGCATTTACGATGCTAAAGAGTGGCCTCAGTACCGTAAAGATACGCCTTGTACCTTTGCTATACACTTCGCTATAAACTCCGGGCATCTAAATATGACTGTTATGATGCGTTCTAATGACCTCTGGTTTGGCTTCTGCAACGATCAGTACTGTTTCTCAAAACTGCAGCATTTAATATCAGAGAGATTAAATTTACCAGTAGGTAATTACCATCACTTTGTTTGTGATTTACACTTGTACGAAAAACACTTCTAATTAATGTATTATATTTATCATATTCCTGGTAAAAAGATTGGCGTCGCACGTAATCTTAATTACAGAGTAACTCTAATGCAGGGTTACGAGCCTGACGAGTATGAAGTTCTTGATCAAAGTGAGGATATAAATTACATATCCTACAAAGAGATAGAACTTCAAAAGTCTTATGGCTACGATGTAGACGTTACGCTTTATAAAGACTTATTTAAAAACAAAAAATCTAAAGCTATGACAATAACTTACAGTAGTCAAACAACTACTTTTCCTTACAAAAAGGCAGAGTTAAGCCAAAAACTAAAAACACGTATAGGTCACAAGTGGACAACAGAACATGGCGTGTTTGAAATAACAGAAGATAACATAGAGTGGATAGCTAAAAAAGCACAACGATCTATGTTTAATGAGAATAAAAGCTATATTTATAATAAAGCTTTTGCTGAGTATATTGATAGTCAAAGTAAAGACACTTCTGAGGTGTTTGATAATATCCGCAAATGGGCCAAAGATCGAGGTCTGTATGAAAAAGGCGATGTTAAGACGCAGTACGTTAAGTTAATGGAAGAAGCCGGAGAACTAGCGCAGTCTATTATAAAGTCTAATGATGCCGAATTTGTGGATGCTATTGGAGACATAGTTGTTGTACTTACAAACCTTGCGCATCTCGGTGGACACAACATCGAAGAGTGTATTAATTCAGCCTACAATGAGATCGCCAACAGAAAAGGCGCGATGGTCAATGGTTCATTCGTAAAACAAGAATCGTTATGAAGCAAAAAACCATCAATTTCAGAGACCCTGTTGTCGAAAAAGTAGTCGACAAGTTTGTGGATCGATCTGATGTAGGTTACGTTAAATATGGTGTAACGCTACACGAAGAGCGCTTAAAAGGTATCAAAGACTTAGCAGACTACTTGAATGATATTCAGGAAGAACTAATGGATGCCATACTGTATATTCAATCAGCTCGTGATGAGTTAAATGATTTTATTAATGAAAAAAAGGAGGTTTAGTAAAAAAAGAGGACCTGTAGTAGCTAAAAAAGTAGAATACGACGGTATAAAATTTCAAAGTGGACTTGAGAAAAACATGTACATAGCTTTGAAAAAAGCAAAAATAAAATGCCGTTACGAAGTAGAAAGCTTTACGCTTATAGAAGGTTTTAATTTTAATAACACATCATACGAAAGACAAGCAAATGGCAAGGGAGGATATATACAGAGAGGTAATAAAAAGATTCGTCCAATCACCTACACACCGGATTTCACGGGACCAGGATTCATTATCGAATGCAAAGGAAGAGCAAACGAATCATTCCCCATTAGATGGAAATTGTTCAAGCGATACGTCGCGCAAAACATGCCAGAAGTAACACTTTATAAACCTCAAAATAAAAAGGAATGCGAAGAGACAGTTCAGCTAATTCTAGCAAGCAGAAAGGCTACAAAATGAGGCAAGTGGATCAGTATGTTAAACAACGTATCAACACTAAGGGATATATAAAATACGAAGAAATAATAAAGCAAGTTAAAAATCAAGATTTAAAATGAAAAGAAATAAATATTGGGAATTTAGTTTTGGTTTTTACCCAGGCATACTATTTGGTTTTAGAACATACCAACAAGAACCAGAAGAGGTTAAATGGGAAGGAGACGATGCTTATCTTACCGAGAGAAATCACGTGTTTTACATACCCTTTGTAGATGTATGTTACAAATTAATGATTTTAGAAAAACAAAAGAATGACTGACGATTTTGAAGATTTCGTAGATGAGCTCACACAAGCAGAGCAACCAGCTTGTAGTATAGATAACCCAGAAGACTGCGAAGCCTGTGGCTCGTAGTAAAAAAAAGAAAAAGAACGAAATACCAAAGATAATTTGGTGTTTAACAGCTCCAAAAGAATGCACATGCAAGAACAGCTGTAATCAAAAATAATCATTACATTAGCAAAGTCATTGCTCCCTATAGTTTTGATTAAACACTGTTAGAAAGACCGGTACTTAGTGCTGGTCTTTTTTTATAAACCTCATTTATTTTTGTAAAGTATCCACCATCTTTGAGCTGTGTAACCTATAGAAACTAAAAGTAAAGATATTTTTAAAAACATCTCTACTTGAGACATACTTATACCCATTGCGGTTATATTTAAAAGTAATAACCTTACATCTTGCTCTGACATTGCTTATCTATTTATTCTTTTCTTTTTAATTTTACTTTTATTGACTCGAGTTTTCTTTACTCTACCACCACCTTCAACAGGTTTTTCTCTAGATTCTCTAGAATCAGGAGCACCTGGTATTTGGTAATCTGGCCAACCCATAAACATTAAAACTCTTTCATGAGCTTCATAATCAGCTGATAAATCAAAGGTGTTGTAGTAGTTTTGGAACAACTGTCTGACACGATCAGCCGGTATATTAGCTAGAGATAATGCTTGTACAGCTATTTCAAAATACTCTGGACCTAACTCGTTTAAATTATAACCTTGATTGTATTTGTTTTCAGCCTCTCTAATCCAGTAAGACATTTGTTTTTCTCTTCTAGCTTTAGCGTCTAACGGAGGTGCCATTTTAGAAAAAGCGTATACGAGCTTTTCATTATCAAGGTATTCAAGTATACCATTTTTAACACCACTTACCATGTGACCAGCTATACCAAGACCACGTAACAATGAATCAAAGTAACCATTAACCATGTTTATCATTTTCTTGTCTTTCTCTTCATCATCATCTTCTAAATGAATTAAGAAACCAGTTTGCTGAAGCATATTAAACAATAAATGCTGAAGCATGCCGTAATAAACCATTCTAGCCGCTAATACTCTTCTATCACCAATACCTTTTTTAAATCTATTAAAGTCTTTCTTAATTACACGCGCGTACTGCATTTGAGTATTAGCAAACATTAAAAAGAAACGACCACCTGTAGAAGCTTGTTGTTCAGATATTCTTTCTGGCCTAGAAGATTGTTGTGACTCATCTGTTTTTAACATGAACTCTTGAAAAGCTTTTTCTTCAGACTCTTTAACAGTTTGCTCTTTATCGGATATTTCAGACTTAGCTTTTTCTAACTCTTGTTTAGCTACTTCTAAAGATTCTTGAGTATTACTAAGCTCTTCTTGAAGTTTGCTTAGATCTCTTTTAGATGCGTCACCATTTACAATGTCCTTTTTAACCTTATTAATTAAGGTTCTAATATCCTTTATTTTTTTAGATATATCAAAAGTGTTTTGTTCTTTTTCAGCAACAAGCATTCTACCGTTTTTCAACTCTTCAACGAACTTATCAACACCTTCTTGATCAAGACCAGTGTAAGCTCTTAGGTATGCGTTAACCTTATTTCTGTAGTAAGTAGCACCACCAAGAGCGATAGCTGTAGAGTCACCGTATTTAGTAAATACATACCCTTTTGATAGTATAAGCGCTAACATAGCTCTAAACTTATTAGAAGCTGTCTTAGTCTTATCTATGATCTCAGATTCATTGATGTCCATCTGAAGACCGTTTCTACGCGCTAATAAGAAATCACTGTTCATTATGTACATAAAGTCATTAACAAACTGAGGGAAGTTTGCCATTGCTTTAGTAGCAGCTAGTAAGTTGTTATCTGAATAATCGATGTAGTTTGTTGATGATATTAACTGTAGAACAGCCGATCTAACGTTACCAAACATAACAACACCAGCTGTACCGTTCATAAAGTCAAAAAGAGCACGGGTTGTTTTACTTAATTGTTCAGTTCTGTTGCTACCAGCTTTTATTCTTTTTAATGTACCCTCAAGTGCTTTAGTGTATTTGTAACCAAGAGCGTATTTAAGTTTGTTCATATTATCCTCACTGAACATAATCTCAGCATTTCTTATAAACTCATCGTAATAAACTTTTCTACTATTACTCTTTAAAGCTGTTAGTATATCCTCTTGTATACTACCAAGCCACCAATCACCCTTAGGCTCAGCGTAGTTATGCTCTTTAGTTATCAATATAACTTTTAATGCTATGGTTTTTAAATCTGGATTTTTTATAATATGTGCATTAAAGGCTTTCCTAACTTCAGGGTCTAAACCAGTGTCGTGTCCAAGTCTCTCAAATATATACGCTCTAAGCACTGATTCACCAGAGTATTGCATTTCTACACCATCTGATCTCTTAAAATCAACAGCTGTTCTTTTCAAGAAAGAGAAAGTCGCTTTATAAGTGTCTCTAATGTTTTTAAACGCTTTTAGAAGTCTAATTCTTTCTGAATCATAATTAAAGTTAGCCATCATTAAAGGCTCAATAAGGTACTCGTACAAGAAAGACAAGTGTTTTTCGCCCTGCTTACCTTTACCGACTAAATAGTTTTCTAGTAAACCAAAGAAGTCTTCAGCGGCAGGTGGTAACAATTCTCTTCTAGTTGTTTTCTTTGATCTCTCATCAGCTGTAATAGCATCTATCACGCTTTCTGATTTAATACCAAATAACTCCTCTATCAAGTCGTTCATCTGCTTGTTTAAAGCAGCAGCCTCGCGCTCTTGTTCTTCTAGTTTTTGCTCTTTGTCGATCTCTTCTTGAGTAAGCATTTTACCTCTTACTTTTTCTCTAGTCTCATCAAGTATAGATGCTAATTTGTCAACTGTTTTGGCTGTAAGTCTTTTTTTCTTACGTTTAAACGTTTGTTTATTAGCTTTTTCTCTACCTTTCTTTTCGTCACTTGATTTTTTCTTTCTCTTAGAGTCTCTTATATCATCACCTAATATTTTTAAGTCAGCGATAACACGTTGAATTCTATCATGCTCATTTAGCTTGGAAAGGTCTAATGTCTTGCTAAAATTACCTGTGCTAAAGTCATATAAAAAGAAATCATTAGACGATGTTTGGAAACCTGGTTTTGATGTACGCGGTAAACTAGGTCTAGTCATATTGATAAATCTGCTAAATGGCGTGACATCATTGAATGACTTCTCGTCAATCATAGATAACTCCATTTCGTTTAGATAACCAAGCTTTTCTAGTTTAGTCTTGTATTTCTTGTTAGCTATTATAGAAGCGCCAAGTACGTCAGGTGACATTGGGTTTTTATTAGAGTAAACTCCATCGCCAAGTATGTATTCGGCTATAGATGAAACCATGTACTCATGTGTAGTTGAAGGTATAATGCCCTCATTGTTTACACCTATAACACCGTCGCGATCAAGGTTTGTTATTTTATTAACCTGCTCAGATTTAAAAGCTAAAAACTCTTTACCAGGTAAAAATTCAGCTCCACTAGCAATAGGGCTATTAAATATAATACCGTCGTGTCCTAAGTTTATTAACGTTTGCGGCCTTAATCCTCCTATAACAGCCCGCATAAACTCCATTTTATCAGACATCTCATACGGATTTTTCATCTGTACAACGTAAGCCTCTGTTTTGTCTCTATCGTTTCTACGACCCTCTTTTCTTAAAACTTCTTGTTGTGTGAAAACCCTGTAGTTGTTAGAGTATATTTCAAACTCTGCAAAGTAATGACCTTCTTTATTGTTTTTTTGTAAATACGCATCATCAACAGGTCCAGTTCTATAAACAATGTAAGAATCTTCACTAAGCTTATGTTTTTTAAGTACAACGTCAGATTGAACAGCAAATGGCAACATACCTAGTTTAAGTAAATCTTTATTGCTGTTTAAAGATTTAAGTATGTTTATTACGTCATTATAGTTTATAAGATTGTTTCTGTAAGCTTCTGATGTTTCTTCAATTATACTGTTTAGTATATCACTGTATGGTTTCATTCTTTTTCTCACCTCTTGAGCATAACCAACAGTTGATTTGCTAACTTGTTTTGCGTCAGAGAAAGCAAGGCTAAGCTCAACGGTGGGGTTGAACTTAGGTAACTTTTCTTCAAAGTCTATTCTAGCGTTTAACACAGAGTTGGCTATTAACGTAAGATCGTTTGACTCACCGATAGCAACACTATTGTAAGCGCCATATTTATAACCATAATCATCATCAAGCTCTTCACCAGTGATAGATCTATAGTCTTTTTCAAAACCTATTTCTCTAGCAATGTAACCCTGATAATCACCAGTTAAACCGTAATTTTTTCTTATTCTTTCGTTAATAGACCTTACACGCTCAATGTAGTTTACAGGATCTATTATAGAAAGTACATTTTCAACAGCAACTTTAGTTTGCAACACATCAGATAACAAGTCAACATTTTTGTTACCAAGATCCATAGGAGTTGCTTCCTTTAGATATTTTTCCAAAGCGTTAAAGAACCGTTGTGTTACAACGTGTGTTAAAAAACTGTTATTGACTTTAGTTGCGTCAACGATAGATGAATAACCAGATACATTCAAGTAATTATCTAAACCATTGTTAAACACTTTGTTTTTAGCTGCATCAGTCAAAACATTAACAACGTGGTAACTGTAAGCATTAGAAACTTTTTTGTTTTGCTCAACGTTGTATCTAGTTTTATTAGCGTGCAAAGACATTATGAAGTTTGCTGCTTTTTCAGCCAAGTATTTTACAGAATTAGGATCTAAAACTGTAGGCATAGTTTGTTCTATAGCGTCTTCTATAATAGTTGACATGTAATCTCTAATGTCTTCTTTAGTACGTGTGTTAACACCAGCGTTTTTAGCCATGTTTTGAACCACAGCTGGGTTAACCATACGCTCCATCAAGCTTTGTATCTCTTGATCTCTAGTTATCAAGTCAGCTGCATCTCTTGGTGACATACGGCTGCTAAACTTAACATTTGGATCTCTATTTATAACCTGAGCTATTCTAGCAACAACAGCAGAGCCTTTGTATTTATCAGAAGCTTCTGCTATTTCACCCATCACGTCCATTGGATCAGCACTACGTTCTTTACCTCTAGCTGTAAAAAACTTCTGAGATGGATTCTTAAGCACCTCTAAAGCCGCGTCAAAACCCAGCGTCTCAGCCATAGCTTCAACAATAGACTTTTTACGTTGAAACCACATGTTTTGAGACATACCTACAGCGTTATACCAATTCTTAAACTCTTGATAAGTTGGTTCTCTTTTAACAACCTTAGCGTTACCAGCTTTAGGATCATCAAGCATTAGCTCGATTGATTCTTTGTAATTGTATCTAAGAGGTTTACCTGTTTTAGGATCTTTTAGCACTTCATAGAAAGGAGTTATTTTTCTATTTGTTAATGTTCTTATATCAAATATTTGAGGTATCCATTCATACGCTTTATCTAAAAACTCTCTATAACCCTGTTTAGTACCAACAACCTCTTCAAGAAGGTATTTATACAGGTACTCTTTAAACACGTTTTTAAAGTAGTTTCTAAACAAAACAGGTTGCTCCATAGCCATTTCAGCTAGAGTACCAGGCCCAGAAACTTCTTCAAGAGCAAGCATACCGTCCATAACGGCTTTACGAACCATGTTCATTTGCTCTTCATTAAGGTTTAATATACGACGTAGCTTGCTGAATGTAACCTCTTCTGTGAAATCAAGACCTTCACTCATACCCATACCGTTGCTATCCTCGGATATTGATAAATCGTAAACATCATCAACACTAGATTCAAATCCTCTACCAGAAGTAGCTTGTAGTGCTTTATCAATAATACCATAACCATTCTGCGTGGTCATATTTAGACCAAGGTATGTATTTATGTAAGCAAGTAATGAATCATTTTTAGACTCGTCATAAGACATTATTAAACCTAAAACACCATCATTACCTATTTCTCTACGAGTATCTTTTCTTTGATTCCAGTTGTAAAGAGAGTTAGCTATAACATCCTCTTCCATCTGTTTAGCGTTAGGTCTTTCGTAGTAATTGTGTTTTTTAAGTATGCTTCTAACTAAGTTTCTAAAATAGTTTTGACCTTTTGAAGATTGATACTCTAAAACTTGAAATGCCCAAAACTCACCGTATTCTTCCCTATTGTTGTATATCTCTTGTATTTCTTTAGAAACTCTAGCTTGATCTTCTGTTGGAACTGTTCTTTTAGATTCCATTACAGATTCATCAAACTTAGCAGTGTATTTTGGCCCTTTAGATTCCGTTAATTTACCTTTAAATCCTTCTTTAGCACCTTTAACAGTACCTGCACCAAGACCTCTATTTAGAGCTATATTTCTCTTGTACCCAGATATCCATCTAATAACATCTTCTCCAGTGTCTAGATTAACTTCTGTGTTGTATGTTTTACCAAACCACTCGTTGATATGTCTACCTACTTTTTGAAGTAAATTTTCATTCCAAGCAAGTCTAGAATCACCTTCAACCATAAAAGAATCACCAATTATGTTAAGCAACTCATCACGTTTGTTTTTGTTGTCTTTTAATTCGTAGGCTTTCTCAAGTGATTCAAGCACGGACTTAACATCTCCTTTAATCTTTCCAGATCTAGAAAGTTCTATCAATGCGTCTCTTGTAGCGAAATATAGGTTATCAACTATAGCTTGGTCATTATTAAGAGTTTTCTTCCATAAATGATGTTGAAGTTCGTGAGAAGGAGATTGGGTGTTGTACTCAGGATCATTTATAAGTGATGTTATAACATATTGCTTGCCATCTTTACCTAAAAAGAAAGCATCAGAAATATACCCTTGAGTTCCATCCATTTTAGCAACTAGCTCTTTAACAGCTTGCTCGTACTCTTGTTTTTGTTTATCTGTCGCGTTTTTACCAGGTTTTAAAATACCTTGATCAGCTAACTTAATAATAGCAGCTTCTTCAAAGGTGTCGATTTTAACTATATCTGTATCTATTTGCCTAGCTGCTTTTAAACTGTTGTTGAATACTTTAGTAAATCTACTAAAGTTCCTATCGTAAACTTCAATATGACCTAACGCTGCAGTTGCAAACATGTAACCGCTTATGTCGTACCTTTTAACCTTGTTAAGCCTTCTTTTTAATTCTTTTATTCTAGCAGGATCAATGTCTTTTTTTTCAGACACTTTAACTAGCGCTTCTAAAGCTTTTTTATGCGTAGCCGCAGCTGCTAAGCTAAACATATCATACTCTTCGCCGAGTTCTTCTTTAGCTTGTGTTTTTCTTTTTATTTTTTGAAATTCAATCTCAGCTTTAACCCATTTATTAGCTAGATTTTTATCCTGTCTAACTTTGGAAGGTATAGACGTATTAGCATTTTGAACGTACCTAAGATCTTCCATTTGTTGATCAAACTCATCTTTACTTATTTGACCGTTTTCAAGTTTAACTCTTATTCTTTCAGAAAACCAGTTATACATGGCTTCAGAACTCTTAGGATCAAACCTACCTCTAACCATGTTAAAGGCACTCTGCATTTCGTTTAAAGTGTAAGCACTTACAGATCCATAAACAGGCATAAGCATACCCACCGTAAAGCCCATACCAGCAGATTCAAGCAACCTGTCAGAACTAAATTCACCAACATGTGCTTGTGTTAGAAGCTCTTGTGTAAACTCCGTCCAAGCTTCGTCCCAACCTGCCCCAAGAGAAGCTCTACCTTGCTTTAAAACACCAACACCGGCTTTTTTAAGTGCTTGTCTAAGGTTTTTTTGCATTACACCTCTAAGAAGTGAAGACATGGCGTTTCTAGATGATTGTTTTAAGACGTTTACACCTAACGCAGCTTTGCTTACTGATCTAGCACCGATGTACTCTGCGGCACCGCTAAAAACACCAACAGCTATAGAGCCTTTACCAAGTTCGTTTGCTGAATCTGATTCAACTATATCTAACAACATAGCAGATGTTAAACCTTGATCGTCTACACCAAACTTATTTTTAGCTCTATCTGATATGACAGAAAAGTAATCATCACCAGCCATTTGAGCAGCTGGTAAAGAACCGTAAGATATTAAAGCGGCAGCCATTTGAGGTATTTGCTCAGCCACCATACCAGCCGCTTCCTTCATTGTACCAGCAAAACCCTGAGCACTGAACACATCGTCCATCGTACTAGTATCAAAAGACATATCGATAGCCATGCGTTCAACAACCTTGTTGTATCTTTTAACCCAATCTCCTTGCTGAGATTTTATCATCTCTTCTTGTTGCTCTCTAGCTTCTCTCCAAGTCGTTAGCTTTGCGCCTCTAGAAGGGTTTATTGAAGGATATTGTTCACCCATAGGTTGAAATATACCATAATCGTCAATAACACCTTTTTGATCTTCAGACCAACCTTTTTCATCAGCAAGCCTAAGCATTTTGTTATGGTTGTAACTTACTTTTTGTAAGTCTTCGTCCATTAAACCACCTTTTTGTATACTTGTATTCATACGCCTAAGCATAGAAAAAGAGTTGATGAGATTTAATCCCGAATTTTTAAAGGGCGAGTAAAGCTTAGAGTTGTTTATATAAGAAACCCAACTAGGTGTATGCGCCTCAACATTGTACGCTGAGTAATTATTATCGTGGTAAAAACTTAACTGGTTGTTAAAATTAGTAATGTCTTTAGCTATTCTCTCATCTTTTAAGAAATTAGAGTAATAGTAATCATTCATGTCTTGAATGTAGCGTTCAGCGTTAGGACTGTCGTAATCAAAAGAACCGTCTTCTTTTACAATACCGTACTTTTTAGCTAGCTGATCAGCGTATTCTTTAGCTTTAGGTTTAAAGTCTAACTCAAACTCTTTTCTAGCTAAAGCAAAGTCCTCGTCGTTCTCCATGTAGTCAACTAACACAGCGTCGTTAAACTGCATGACCATTTCTTGACTAGAGTAATCTAATATTTGATCAGTCTGTAAACCATAGAAGTCTTCCTTTTCGTCAATCAAAGCTTTTCTATCAATCTTAGGAAGGTTATCAGATTTAATAACCTTGTTGACAGAAGACATTACTTTATCACTATACCTAGTTTTGTTGTACATCTCATCAACAAACTCGTGGTCTATTATATGAGGTGTAAACTCGGTTTGATCAATAGGTTGTAAAGTGCTGGGTGTTTGTAATTTAAACTCACCCATTTGATTCTGGCTATCTTCTGTACTCGATTCCGATGAATAATTTTCCGAAAACGAAGCCATATCTTGCGCTAGCCCCTCGGACGGTTTTATTGGGCTTTGTGTGGTCACGTCCTGCTGATCCACGCCCTCCATCTTTGCTGAATCATCAACCTTTGCCATACCTGCCATAGACACATAGTCGTCTACAGTGTATGAGGTGTTGTTTTGAGCGTTGTAATCACTTACAATAGCCTGAATGTCATCAAAGCTATATGTTTTTCCTTCGTATTCAAACATGTGAAAATATTATTATTTATACTGACGGCCTATTAAAAGCTCCTCCATTGTAGGTAATTGTTCCTCTACATCACTAAGATCACCTGATATTAGCAATGCTTTATCAGAAGCGTCATCAGAACCAAAGCGGTATCTAATTATTTGGTCTCTTAACATTTGTTGTTGTCTAGGATCAGAAAGATCGATATTAACTACATCTGTAATTTGGTCGATCGTAGTAGTACCACGAACCGTTTTGGGAGGAGTAGTTTTAAGTAAAAATTCAATTTCTAAAACTTCTTTTGACTTCCCGTTTTCAAGAATTTGTCGCTTTTTAGCTCCAAGAACTTCTTTGCCTTTGTATTTACTACCAACAAGTAAAACAACGTCTTCATTTGGTTTCATATTAATAATATCCTGAAGATCACCTTGTACTTGAGATACTATCCTTTCAGCTTGCTTTGTTTTTTGCACCTGCGCGGGTGTTTCATCTGCACCTGTACCTATACCAGCTTCTTTTTTCTTTTTAGCTAAGTTTATACTTCTTTCCAAAGCTCTATTATCTGCTCTGTTTTCTTCTTGTATAACAGCTTTGTAACCGTTTTGAGAAGCTGTTTTCATCACGTTGACATATTGGTCAA
>Ga0208899_1001021_pt1 | contig 20354 bp, 20 predicted proteins | sample VirMetDEL_Nov_24_FD_184518 | JGI IMG/M metagenome (GOLD analysis project Ga0208899, IMG submission 184518) | Aqueous microbial communities from the Delaware River and Bay under freshwater to marine salinity gradient to study organic matter... | ecosystem: Environmental > Aquatic > Marine >... | reverse complement strand
GTAGACACCTGCTGTTTCAGTCCATACAGAACATTTGCTTTGTACTTGCCCTTGTATTGGTGAGTCCACCGCTAATGCAGAAGACGCTGACATTAACAGTATTGCTGTTGCTAATCTTTTTATCATGATATCTCCATTTTATTTATCATATTGTGAACGAACTAATGTTCTGTGTAAATTATCTTGTGCTAGGTTTCTTAATGCTCTAGTGTTATCTTTTATCTCTGCGTCTTTTAATTCTATTGTATCTTCGTAGCTACCACCCTCTATAGTTGCACTGTAGTAACTATCCAGTGTACCTGTAGAAGCTAACTGTTGCATCATGGCGAGTTGTTGCATTGGGTTAGCTATTTGTTCTGCTGCACCAGCTACAGATAGTGCTTTCTCTAGCTTTAACTCTTCCTGCTCTTCTTCTTTAGCCTCTTGTTCTTTTTTCTCTTCTTCTTCCTGTTCCTCTGTCTTACGATCCATTTGGTATTGTACCCACTCATCGTAATAAGGATCAGTTATATCTGGTTCATTGTCTAGTAATCCATTATCTAACAGGTATTTATATAAAGCATCTTTAAAATCTGGGCAGCTAGGGTCAGCTAGTGGTATAAAGCAAGGATCAAACTTGTAGTTGTATGCTACGATTACATCACTAAGTGTAGCTTTTCCTGTTACGCCTATGTTACCTTCACCCCATGATGTTCCTAATGAAGGTGTAACTAAGTCAAATCCTATTTTAGTGTTACTAGGTAATTGATTCCAGTTATCGTGTCTCTCGTATATATTACCTGAACCCTTTAAGTTTTTATTTGTAATAGATACTATAGCATCAGAGTTAGATTCTTTAGTAATTGTATACTTATGAAAGACACCCTGTACTTGTAATCCTGCTTCAGGTGGAAGAACCTTTGTCATATCCCATTTGTATTTAGTTTTAGCTACATTGTCTGTTCTACCGTATATTAAGTCAGAGGATAAGTAAGAGGGCCAACAAAAGCCCACCAACAGCACCAGCACCTGTAGCTGTACTCTTAGTATCTTCATCCCATTCCTCCTTCTTACCTGTCTTAGCACCAGGTATTAGATGTGGGTTATTCTTCCATGCTTCTTTAGCTGGTGTACCTACAAGTCCATCGTATGGGCAAGGCGTACCAGCATTCATCATAGATTCAAACACTCTTTTGTCTTGACAGAGTACTGATACAGCAGCAACCTTCATACCCATGTCATACAAAACTTTAGCATTCTTCAGTCTTTCACAGTTCATATCTCTAGTTGTAGCACCTGCTGAAAAACCTAGTATCTGTGTCTGTACTGCACCTGATACACCTACTGTACATAAGTCTGAGTTAGAGTTATTAATGGTAGGTGACATAGCTGAAGGTGGTGGTGATTTAACTGTAGTCTCAGAATTTAAGTTAGAGTTAACTGTAGAGTTTGTGTTACTGTTTGTCTCTATACAATTAGAATTAGTAGTGCTATCACAACCTTCAGCCATAACCTCTTTAGCCATTAGCCATACAACAATTATAAATATTGCCCAACCGCCATATACTAATACTTTTCTCACAAGCTATTCCCCATTAAATGTCATCCAGACTGCACCAGCTATAAAGGTAAGTGTAGCAACCGTAAGTATTCTTACTGTTGTATTCCATATAGACTTACGTGTATCTCTCCACGCATCCAGTAAAGATCTCATCTCTTGTATATCTTTAGCTGCATTCTCATCCGTTAAACCTATGCTCTCTAAAGCACGTTTAGCTGATCTGTCTAGCATAGCTTCTAGCTCTTCTGCAGAAATTTTAAGATCTGACATTTACCAAGGCATTCCTGTTGAACTAGCTGCTTTATCAGCTACTTTTGCGGTTACCTTGTCTTGACGTACTTTCTCAACACGAGCTTTAGCTTCAGCAGCAGTTTCATTTGAACCGTCTTCTTTTTTCTCAATTAAACTACTATGCACCCATCCAAGAACATCAGATTCTTTTAGTGATGCGTAAGCTATAAAATCGCTAGAAGATGGGTCGGGATTGCATTTAAGTTTACCGCCATCTGATGCTACACAATCAGGTTCATCATTGTCACTGACGATGCAACTCCAATATACTAATTCAACACCTCCTGTTGAGGTATTACGTTCCATATTACTAACGCTCCAAGTTGTTGTTTGTGCCATTTATTTATCCTTCTAATGTTGTTATTCTAGCTTCTAATTCTTGTATGGTTTTTACAAGTAAAGGTACAAGTTTAGAGTGATCAATACCTTGTGGGTCTATTTGTCCAGCTTCGTGATGTCCGTCAGGATGTACTGCGTCCTTCTCACCAGCAACCGCTTCTGGTACTACACTACTAACTTCGTGTGCTAAGAATCCATCAAGAGGTGTGTTAGTGTCGTCACTTATCCAATTAAATCTCTTTGGTTTTAGTTGTTTTAGTCTAGCTGTAGCACCTGTCATGTCTGCCACGTTTTCTTTAAGCCTGTAATCCGAAGATGTAACATAAGCAGTTGAGCCAGAGCTTGTAGTAATACGACCAACAAGTGACCCTGTGGCATTATCAAATTCTATTGCATTATAACCATTAGTTCCTATTTTAATGCCCATTGCTGTAGATTCAGCTTTACCAGTAATATAAAATAAATCTGTTCCTGTATTGTCTCCTACATAAACACGATCATTGCCACCATCAACAAAAAATGTATTTGAAGAATTGTCTGTTTCAACACGGAAATTTATTGATACTCCATCTTGATTAAACACTGTTTCAGTGGGAAGTATATCTAAACGATTTCTATATGTTGAATTAGTTATGGTGCCAAATCTTAAAATACCATCTTCTGTGCTAGAAGTTACATCATCAATAAAGCATTGTATGCCAGCATATAGCTCAGCGTTACCAGCACTATCCCTACCCAGAAAATCTAGTTGTGCTATTTCGTCATTATTTGCTGGATTAGCACTAGCTTTTTCAAATACTACTCTTACACCATTTGCATCATCGTTACCATTTCGAAATCTTGAGTTTACAACATTTGCCCCAGATTCTACAACTGAAAAAGTATCACCAGACTCTCCAGAAGCACCGCCAACACGAACACTATCATCACCACCATCCACAACTAGCATATTAGCGTTACCGTTAGACTCAACGCGGAAGTCAGCGTCTACAGAACCTTCGTTAATAATAACCCCATAGTTTGCCGCCGCTCGAATATCGAGGTTTCCAGTGCTTGTCACATACATTGTTCCTAGAGTTTGTGCCCCTGCTGCCGTATCCACTACTATAGAACCAAGAACGTTAGAACCGTTAGTAAAGGCTAGCATACCTGCATCTGCTCCATTAGATGCAGTAGAACCAATGTTTAATCTACCTCTGTTCGCTGTTCCTATTATTCCTACATAGGTTCTTGCGGCAGTGCCGTCACTTGTAACGTCTCCGTCAGCTACTCCGATTCCAACGCTGCCTACTGAGTTAATACGCATACGTTCCTCAATAGCGGCACCAGCGGCTTCTGTTTTAAACAACAATGCCCCAGCAGACGTTGAACCATCTGCAAGTCCATTAATACTTGCTAGTGAACTGTCAGTAGAGTTTCCAAAATGAAGTATTCCCATTGACCCAGTTGTTGAACTATCAGACGATGTTAATCCTAAACTAGCACCACCGTTTGCAATAGTGTCTGTAATATGAAGCTGTCTTGATGGTTCTGTTTGATTTATACCAATTTTACCATTAGCAGCGTCAACAAACAACATATGGGTGTTGTCATTTGATTCAACTCTGAAGTCTACATCAGCAGAACCTTCGTTAAACACCGCAGCACTAGTACTAAGATCTAAAGCTCTGACTCCTCCTACATAAAATGTCTGTTGGTCAGTACCAAAATCTAGTGAGGTATTTGTATCTCCTTGGTGAACTAGTCCACCAGAACTTGTTAGAGTGCCATCAATGACTGCGTTGCCAGCAACGTCTAGGTTACCAGCCACAGAAGTTAAAGAAGAAGTTCCGTTTGCAATATTTACATCTATTTCATCTTCAGCACTGCCGTCTATTATTTCAAAACCCGTTTGCATTTCCCCGTCATGGGTTGCAACTCGCATCCGTATTTTTCCACCTTCAGACCCGTCAGCAGCAGAGGCTATAAGAGCTTCAATTCTACCAAAGGTAGTTTGGTTTTGCCCTGCATCGTCACCAATAAAATCTATTTCAGCAAGGTCATCACCATTTGCTCCATTTCTACCGCCATCTTTAACAAAGTGTAAACGTGAAGAAGTTCCATCAGATGTTTTTTGTTTAATGATTAGTACAGGATCAGTTGTGTTTGTTGACTGAATAGTAACAGTATCAGAATCAAACGTAGCCGCCCCGTCTACCGTTAATCCATCAGATGTTACTGTGCCTGTTACATTAATTCCTGTGGCCTGTGTGTTAAGTTTGGATTCGTTGTTGTGAAATAGCGTTACTGCACCATCAGCATACGCACTAAACATTTCTTCGTTATTTGCATTATTTTTTACACGAAAACTATCTGAGCGTACTGTTAAATCACCAGTATCATTTTTTATAGTTGCACTTCCGCTTGCATGGTAAAGACTTAAATCGTTACTGTCGCCAATAGTTAAAGCATCTGTGAAATCACCTAAAGATAAACCATCACTAGTCACTGTGCCTGTAACTGTAACACCACCAGAAGCTGTTGCTAGTTTGGCTGCGTTATCGTGATATAAAGTTACGGCTCCGTCAGCAGCAATATTAATAGCGGCTTCAGATGTTTTAGCGTTAATAGTTAAAGAACCTGTTTGACTAATAATTTTTGAATTACTACCATCGTGATAAATTTGTAAATCATCACCAGCACCAAATAAAGCTTTACCGTCATCTGCAAATGAAGCATTGCCAGTTATTGAAATACCGCCAGAAGCTGTGGCTAATTTAGCAGAGCCATCATAAGATAAACCAACAGCTCCATCAGCGTTAGCAGTTATCATATTTTCTGAAGCATCTGCTTTTTTTACAACAAAACTAGTTCCTGCCAATACTCTTAAATCTCCAGTTCCTTGATCAGAAATATAAGAGTGACTACCATCGTGATAAATCTGTAAGTCAGAGCCAGCACCAAAGATAGCCTTTGCATTATCAGCAAATGTAGCGTTACCAGCGTGAGCTGTAGTAGATGCAAAATCCACAGCACCATCTATGTCCACGACATCAAGGTTGGTTGTACCATTTACATCTATGTCACCTGAGATGTCTAGTGAACTAAACGTACCTACACCTGCTGTTACATTACCTGCTGTACCACTAAAGACTTCAGAACTATTTGTAGCAGCAGTTAAGAATGTAAATGCAGATGCACTGTCATCATAACCAAAGAAGCCTACTCTCGCTGAGGAACCATCGTGGTATCTAAACTCAATACCTCTATCTTTATTATCATCAGATCCCGGAGCAGAGTCTCCACCTAAAGTAAAGATAGGATCATCTATAGTAACAGTAGTACTGTTTACAGTTGTAGTTGTACCATTAACAGTCAAGTCTCCTGTAACAGTTAAGTTATCATTTACTGTAGTTTCAGATGTACTGTGACCAATAGAAATAGGTACACCAGAGGTTGCTGTACCAATAGTAATGCCATTTGTTGTGTTTGAATTATCAATGCTTAATGTAGATGTACTATCTATATCTATAGTAGATGCATCAATATCAACAGTTCCATCAACATTAAGATCTCCTGCTATGTCTACATCTGAACCAAATACAGCATTACCAGTAAGTGCCATTCCTCCAGTCATAACTGTACCATTTGATGCATTTATATCTAATGTAGCTGTATCTATTTGTACTTCTGAGTCAGCAGCAATGTCCATTTGACCATCTGCACTTGAGTGAATAGAAATAGCACTGTCACGGAACTGAACTTTTTTTGCTGCACTCATTAAAATGTTTTGACTTGCATCTACGGTAAAAGATGTAGTACCACCTGTTGCTACAGTAATAACATCTGAACCACTAAATGTAATACTAGTGTTTGTGTCTCCGTCACCAGCTATAGAGTCAAGTTGAACTGCACCTACATTTGAAAGAGCAGCGTCACCAAAGTCTACAGCACCTGCAACTGTTAATGTTCCAGATACATCTACGTTACCATTTATATCTATAGTAGTAGCTGCTATCTGTATTTCTGTGTCAGCTACAAGATCAAGCTGTCCATCTGTAGAAGAGTTAATGTAGATTGCTGTATCACGGAACTGTATTTTTTCTGTAGAGGCTACAAGTATATCATCAGAAAACTCAAAGTAATCTTCATCTTCCATCCACTTAAGGACACCATCATTTGATTCACCATCAAAGGTTACAGTTATATCTGTACCTGATGTAGCATCACCAATAGTAATAGATGTACCTAATAACTTAGTTATAGGTCCACCTTCATTGGCTGTACCATCGTGTGTATGCCCTGTGCTTGCTTGGAAAGCAGCTAGTAACTGATTAAATTCATCATTAGTATGTGCTGCGGTAATTACATCGCCATCAGCATAAGATGATTGTCTTGTATATGTAGCACCCATTTATCTTCTCGCTCCTATTTGATACTCTAACTGAAAACCTTTAAGAGAATATGGGGCAGTAGTACCCCCATCATTTACTCTTAATGCTACAGTAAAACCTGATCCTTCTACAGACTGTCTAATTGAAGGTTGTGATGTTCCTCCGTAAGTACCACCACTACCGTATGTAGCTACTGCATACTGAGCAGCAACGCTTGATGAATCTAATGGATATGCAGCAGGTCTAGGTGAATCTGCTGATTCCTGATCATACCTTAAAAATAAATCTGCGTCAATAGCTGATTCAGGTTTATAATTAATTATTACTCTTTGCATATGTTTTCTGACGCCTAGGTCATTAAAACTTAAATCTGGACTTCTATATTTACCAGATATAACAGTACCATCAAAGTCATTACCCACTTCTTGTCTATTTATATAACCAGAAAAATCTCCATGTAATACTATAACGTCACCTGTGTCAACAATAGTATCAGTACAAGAAGGTTTTATACCTCTTGTTTCAGAGAACTCATAAGATTCTCCTTTTCTTACACAAATAACACCTTTTGTTAAAGTTTGTGCTTGACCATCTTTTGAAAAGAGTATTCTGTATTGAGTTTTATCTGGTATTACAACACTTTCAAAGATTGAAGAATTAATAATTTGTTCATCAAATAAAGGTTGTACGTTTTTACTAATTGTACCTAATTCTACGTCACCAATTCTAGCTGTACCTGCAACAGTACGTAAACCATCAGGTCCAAGAAATATTAAATCACCAGCAAATTCCTGTATCGTGTTACCATTTACACACCCAATGTTTCTAGTTACAGGGCTTATAGCAAAGTTTGCGGAAGATGTACCTGATAATTTAAATATTCTATTTTCACAAAATATAAATAAATCTTCACGGAATGTTTTCATTCCTACAATAGTGTCATCTACTTTAATACTACCTGCACCTGATCCACTATTAAAAGCATCTTCATCAAAAGGTTGACTAAATACTAATTCTTCAGGTGTACTAGACATACCTGAATAAAACATATGTCCTTTAAATGAAGTTACGTGTTTAGCACCAGCAACACTGCTTTCACTTACATCCGTAGCAGATAAAGAAGTATTAAAAACTGTAGGTGCATTAGTTTGATCAACTACAATTATTTTATCATTGCCGTCAAAGTTAAATTTTTCAAAAGAATACTTTGCTGCATTTGTTCTTCCTGTATCTCTTACAGTCCAACTTTCAGAAACAATATCTTTTACAGCATGGTCAGCAGCAGATGTACTAGAAGTTGCTCTTGTCACACCTGTAAAGGTAGTAGATGTTACACCTGTATATGTAAATATTTCACTACTTATCTGTAACGTACCACTAGATGAAAACCCTGAAGTACTAGCAACAGTTAGTGTACTTGAACCTGTCATACCTGTTCCTGAAGCTATAGCAGTAGATACAGTTGTAGATGCAGAACTCCATATTTTTTCACCTCTAGCTGCTAGTACTTTATTAGAAAATACAGTACTCATTAATATAGCTTCAGAAGAAGCAGACGTTTGAGGGACTATATGGTTAACGTATTTTTTAAAACCACTTATTCTTCTGTATCCACCACCAATATCAGGTTCAAAGTTTTGTAATTCTAACGCTTCCCCAGGTTGCATTAAAAAGGTAGATCTATTTAAAATTAAACCTCCCTCACAATTAAATGCTACAGGATTTACTTTAGAACTATCTGGCATTTAAGAAACTCTTATTGCAGTTAATTTAACATTATTTGAACGGCCTAAAGGATATGTTGATCTTAAATATTCAAACCTATTAACTAATAAAGTTTGCATATTTTTTATGCCTTGTTCAAATCTTTGCATATTTAATTGATATTGATCTGTTTCACCTCTGTATTGATAAACAAAAGCAGTAGCTCCAGTTACAATAACATAACTAAATCTATCAGGAATAGTTGTTGTATCATCATGTGCAGATAGATCAGAAGCAAATGTATAATAATCAAATTTTATATTATAAGATTTTAAAGGGTATGGGTAAATTAAATAATTATTATCAGGTGTTCTAATAATATGTGTTGGTATACCACCTTTATCAAACTGAGCTACAGTTACACCACTAGAATGTGCTGCAGCAGTTGTACTAGATGCACCTCTAGTAACTCCTGTAAATGTAGTACTAGAAGTACCTGTATAAGTAACTATTTCATTTCCAATATATAAAGTACCACTACTGTCAAAACCTGAAGTACTTACAACGGTTATAGTTGTTACAGAGTCAGTATGTGAACCATTTAAAGTAGTTGTATCTATTTCATCTTCTTGATCTACGTGTTTATCTATATAATGGTTATAATTCATTTGTATTAGTTTATAACCTGAGTTTCCTAAAGTAGAATCTTTAACAAGTCTAACAGTGTTATAATCTATTAATTTAGTAGAAGTAGGTGCTGTATATCTAACAACTCCTGCTGTTAATGTTTTTGTAGCAGTTGCATGATTAAAAGGATAATTAAAATCTTTTTGATTGATATACCTAATAGCTTCATTTATAGCGTTTTGACATTGTATTTGTATACCTCGTGCACTAGAAAAATTTGATGAAGTTAATGCAACCTCATTTAAATTAGCTATTACTTTATTAGTCAATGTTAAATATGTTTCAGCCATTTATAATTCCTATATAATAGAAGGGGCAAGTTTCCCTGCCCCCTCATTAAACATTTATGCGAGCAAGTCTCGATCAACTTCTACTGGAGAAGAGTCGCCTTGATCACTAACGTCAACCATCCAAGCGTAAACACGAATCTTACCTGCTGAGAATGTAGCACCATCACCTGCAAAAGTCAGGTCTAGTGTATCTGCAGAGGCAAGAGTAACGTCTGCTGCTGGAGTAGCTGAAGGAGCATAAGCACCATCAGAAGCACCATCAATATCGAATGCAGCAACAAATTCGTCAGCATCTGCTGCACCAAGTGTTGCCGTAGCATTCGTACCTGTGTTCATAGTTGCAGAAGTTACAACTTGAAAACCAGCATGAATTACTCGTGTGTTGGCAGGAATAGTAAGGCATTGAACTACATCACCAGATGAACAGTCAATAGCCTGTGCAGTTAGGTCAATAGTTTTTTGTACCATGTACGGTGAACGTCCACGTTGTGAACTTCCATGTGCAGGTAACAATAATGAAGTAATAGTAGCCATTTATTAAACCTCCCTTACGCTGCGTTGTATTGTGCAACAGTGATAGCTTCTGGACGAAGTACCTTTCTGCCGTACAAATGCATCCCACGAACAATATCAGCAAAGCTATCAGGATCTCTGTAGGTTTCTGTTTTATTGATCTGTTCTGCGGTTGCTATAGCTGAGTCATGTCCAGCTACGATAACACCATAATTAGCAATTTGGTTTGCAGTACCTGTAGTACCTGGACCTGTGCCAACTGATGGTAGGTTACTAGAAACATACAGACGGAAACCACCAAGATTATTGACAGCTAGTCCGTTACGTATACTTCCTGACTCACCGAAGTCTGCATTATGAAGACGTGAATCTTCGTCTCGCAAGATTTCCATGAACACTGGATCTACTACAAGCCAACGACCTGCTGTATCAACTTGCTGTTGATCAAGCAAACGAGCCATACGAGCTACTACCATAAGAGGTGAAGCAGTCGCTGTTGGAAGTGCAGTTGCACCAGGTAATCGAGCAGCAATCGGAATTGAATGTGCTCCTGCGGAACTTGTGGTAATGTTACCAAAGTCACCTTTTTGCAGTTTCATGCTATCAAGCAATTCGTCTGTACCTGCAGTAGAAACAGCAACAGTACCACTTGTAGTGGAGTTTACTGTGTCAGCAGAAGAGTGCAGAGCTGATTGCTTAAAGCCTGATAAGTAGCCAAGAACTTCTTGGTCGTACTGATCTGCTAAACGATATGCAGCACGATCTGTTGCAAGCTGCATGAAGTTAACGTGTGAATGAGCTTCCTCAATGTCGTCCATTTTAAAAGCAAAGTAGTTTGCTTTATCGACTACAAGTGAAAAGTCTTCATCGTCAAGATCTTGTGCTGTAACAGTTGTGCCACGGGCGTATGAACTAACAGAAATTTCTGGCTCTTTGATGATTTTGACTGTATCACCTTGAGCAGCTATCTCTCCGAAATAGTCAGAGTTAGTTATATCACCCACAACAGTACTCTTGCGAAACGCAAGTTGTACTTTTTTAGAATAGATTACAGGACTAAAATTACCGTTAGGTAGATTCCCATAACCTGCTGCGGTTGTAAAAGCCATGATTATGTCCTCCTTGGATGTTTGGCTAGTAGCTAAACATAATGACAGAGAGGCTGACATTTTCTAGGGTGCGAGTAATCTTTAAGTTGGCCTACTTAAAAACTATCGGGCCTATACTTGGCAGGTAGTTCTTCTTTTATTGTTTAGACTTATTGGGTTTGAATAATAAACAGAGGTTGTCCTAAAAGGGGCTTTGTTTATTATCCCTAGTTATACTGTTAATTTTTTATTTGTCAACAGCTTATTACCGAGCATTGCCCGATACATCGTAAATAAATTTACCTGAACGCATTGCTTGGGTAATTTCTTCCGATTTCTCTTCAAACTCACGGTTAGACATTTTTGCTACATCAGACTCTTTAATACTATTACTAGAGTCATCTGCGTCTACCTTAGTTTTAGAACCTTTGCTTACCATAGAGGCAGCAGCTTTAGATTTAGCTTTTTTATCTTTAGTAGTTAAACCTTTATCTACTTTATAAAGATCTATAACACGTACTACAGAAGCTGGATCATCAGCATTTTCATATAAAGCATTTTGAACCCATTTAGGTTGAGCATCTGCCCATGTATGGAACTCATCTGCTTCTCTTAGCTTGTCAAAGTCAGGGTGACTTTCTCGAATTACATTTTCAGCTTTAGTTCTAATAGCTTCACTTTGTACTTCATCAAGCTCTTTAATTCTATTTTCTGTCTTACTAAATAACTCCTGTGCTTTTTTTTGTGCAATAGTTTCTACTATTCCAGCTACATCAGGATATTTTTCTGCCCATGCTGCTATATCTTCATCAGACTTAGGTGGTGCAATTACTTCATTACTAAGACGTTCTTCAAGTACCTCAAACTTTTCCTTCCAAGATTTTTCTTTTTCATTCATATGGCGTCTTAAATCACCGTATCTTTTCTTAAAAGATTTTTCTTCTCCAGTAAGCTTACTATCATTTTCTTCAGGAACTTCTTCAGCTTTTACTTCTTCTTCCTCTGTTTCTTCAGAAGTTTCTTTCATAAGCTCTTCAAGTTCTTTTTCTTCTTGTTCGATTCTTTGTCTATTTTTATTATAGCTTGAATCTACAAAACCAGCTATTTTTTCTGATTTTACTTCAGTTTCTAATTGAGGCATATTTATTCTCCTTATGTTGGGGTCAGCCGTAGCTGAGTAGCCTTATAGTTATTTTGAGTTTTTCTTTTTCTGAACTAAACCTCTAGTGTTCATTTTCTTTTTAGTAGAGTAACCACCTTTATTATAAGCTTTCTTTTTAGATTTCTTAGTTGCTAGGCCACCTTTGTTCATAAAATCTTTATCCCCTGGATCTATATTTCCTATAGAAGAACTAAAGCCTCCTGATGATATTCCTGATCCTACATTACCCATTGATCCATCTGGATCCATTTGCGTACCACTAGTAGATTCACCACCTGTAGTAGATGATGAGTTGTTATTACTCGATGATGATGAGCTACTACCACCTGACATAGTATTACTACCCGATGGTCTACCTGCTTCACCTACACTTATAGTTCCAAGTCCAGTATCTCCAGGTGTTGGTACACCAAAACTAAATCCTGTGTCACCTCCAGAAGATCCTAAAGCTGCATCTCCTTCAGGTTTTGATATTGTTCCACCAACATTATCTGGAGTAAAGTTTTCCATTTGTTGTGTTATATATTTATTTCTTTGCTGTGGGCTTAAAGTAGTAAATAAACTTTTTATTTTTCCTGTAATACTTTTAGGATCTGATGTAAAGTCAGCTAAATAATCTTTCATCATACTTGCTATTTGTTTATTACCAGATACTTCTGCTAAAGAAGCAATTACTCCACCTCTGTATTCATTATTTATATTTGTAGCTACCCCAATAATTCCTGGTATTTTTGATTTTTGATTATTATCTATCCAATTTTGTACTGCGTTTGGATCATTCATATTTAAATCTTTAGACCAACCTGTAGTATCAGGTGTACCAGTATCATCAGGTCCATCTCTATCTTCTACTTGTGTTGCAGTAAGATTATCCATTTCACTTTCTGATGGTGTAGTTATTAATTGATTAAAACCTGCTGGTAATTCTAAAGGTGGTATACTAAACTTACGATCTGGATTACTGTCTCTTGTATAACCTGTAAGCATTTTTATACCATCAACTATTTTATAATGTTTTGTTATAACTTCTCCTGATTCATTGGCGTATTTTTCATCAACAGTATTATCCTCTTTAGGTTTTTGATAAAAATATGGGTTAAATAAATCACCTTGATAACCACCATTACTATAACCTATTAATCCACCTTCATTAGCCGTAATTATTTCTTTACCTGTTTCTATATCAAACTTAGGTTTATTTTCTTTAAGCATTTTTTCTGAGTCCATAGTAGCATTTGTCTTATCTAATACTACACCCTTACTAGCTAACCTTTGAAATAGTGCTGGATTATTTTTAGCTGCTACTTGTACCTCTTTTATAACTTCATCCATCTTAGTAGGATCTTGGTATATATTAGAAGTTACTAACCCACCTGGAGCCATCTTTATAACAACTCCACCTTTAGCTAATCTTTGATTAATTGCACTATCAGTTTTAATTGTATGTGCAAGTTTATCTATTAACCCACCTTTAGCCATTTCTTGAATGTCACCTTTTGAACCATTCTTTGCATTACGCATCATGCTTTCTAAAGTATCAACATCTGCATCACTTAAACTTTGAGATTCTTCTATTGGATCTCCACCTATTCTACCTTCTTGTGACATTCTTGCTATTTCTATTTTAGCATTTTCCCTAAGATCTTCAAAGAATTTTAAACCATAAAAACGTAATACATCAGCAGGTACAACATACTCACCTTCACTTAACATTGCAGGTACATCATCTCTCACTTCATTAGGAAAAGATCCCTCAGGTACTTCATTTCCACTTATAGGATCTGTTACTTCACCACCAATAGCAAAAGCTTTGACCATTTGATTATCCATTATACCACCTTTATTCATACCTGATAATTGTTCTTTAATTTCTTCATTTGTTAATTTACGCCCTTTAGTACTTAACATTGGTTTTATTTCTTCATCTTGTATTGCAAATGCGTTTGGTACATCAAAACCAGCTGTTTTAAATTGTTTAGAGTAGTTATTTAATTTACTCATTAAACCACCTTCGCCATATAAATAATCTTTTATTTGTTTTTGATTTTCACTACTACCTATATCAACAGAGGCAGCTAACATTTTAGCATCTTCAAGAATTTGTTCTTTTAATGCATCTCCTCTGAGCTCCCCACCTTCTTTACTTATACGAAATTTAGCAAGTATTTTTCCTAGATTATTATTATTTATATCTATTTCACCTTCATTACCTTCACCTAATTCCCTAAAGTTTATTAAACCACCACCTATTCTTTTTCCTATATCAAAACCACCTTCTGATGTAGTATAAGCACCTAATAATAAATGTCTTAAAGTATCTTCATAAGCATCTTGATTTAACATACCCATGTTCATTCGTGTTTGAGCAGAATTTCTAGCTTGTTCTTTAGCTAATTTTCCTTCATCTGATATACCAAGTATATTAGCTATTGTGGGTTGAACATTATCATTTAAAAACTTTTTAGTTTCATCTATACCTGGTATATAATTACCCATTTACATCATCCCTTAATCTCATAAAAGCTCGTAGCGTTCTCGCTACACCTTGCAGTCTATGTAGTTCTTCTGTTTCTGTTATTTGTTCTAATTGTTTGTGATTAGCTTCAAGACGCACTTCTAGTTCTTCAACAAAAGATTCCCAAAGTTCTGGATTGTTTACAAACATTTTTAATTTATTCATTGTATTGGAGGTTGCCCTGTATTAGCTGAGAAGCCTTGTTCTCCTGGAGTAGGTACACTACCTGTACCTATTTGACCTCCACCTGATCCTTGAGTATCTTGAACTTGAGCACCTGCTGGAGGTTGTGCTCCTGGTGCTGGAGGCTGAGGTGCTCCTGCTGGAGCTTCAGGTGGTGGATTTTCTTCTTTAAACTTTTTAAGTATTTCTGCTTGTATTGCAGCATCACCCATAGAGTTAACTAATTTATCTGGATCAAGATCCATGCTTTTTGCTATTTCACGTATTATATAATCCATCTTAGCAAATGGAGCTAGTACTGGATTTTGAACTACACCTAAGAATTGCATTAGTCTTTGTGATCTAACTTCATTAGCCATTAATGATTCTGTACCACGAGCTTTAACTTCTAAGTCACCTTTAATATTAGTATCATAATCAAACTGCATATTAAAGTTAAAGAAAGCTTTACCAAGTGGAGCTAGTAAATAGTCATCGACATTTTTAACCACGTTCCGTATACTGCCATTAGCAGCAGACATAAGCATACTAATACCAGAAGCGGTTCGTCCCACTCCTTGGACACCAGTTTGACCATGAGCAAAGCTAGGAAAGCCTGTAGACTCATCAGCCAATACACGGGCTTTATCAAACATCTGCATATTTTCATTAGATACATTAGGAAATTTAGTTCCAAAAATTGCCTGACCAGGTGCACCCCCTTGGCGTCTAAAGACTTTTCCGGGGTACACACTTAAGTCTTGACCAGGTGTTAGATTAGTTTCATCTACTTCTATTAGCATATTACCAGATAATGCAGCATTGTCAACAGCCATTCTCATAAAGCCATTCATTAATGTCTGAGTATCATCCATGTTTTCAGCTATACCTACACCAAATAAACTGTAAGGATTTACTTCATATGGTACTGCATAATATGGTATTAAGTTAGGAGTAAACGGATTCATTACAAGTCTTAGTATTTGACCATTACAAGTCCATATGTTTACACTCACTTGATCTAGGTCTTTCATATCATCTGGTATATCTACATCATGTCCTTCTAAAACTTCAACATCTATATTACCCCAGAACTCAAGAACTTCATATCTTTGGGCTTTAGCTTCTTGGCTTTCATCTTCCATAGCCTGTTCCCACCATTCTTTGGTGTAATTTTCTCCCATAGAAATTGCCATATCAATACAGTTAGAACGAAAAAAAGGTCTACGTTTTAAAGCCCGTATTTGACTTCGAGACATTTTATGTCTTTCTACTACATACTCTGCTTCATCCATATTAGCTGCATCAGGATCTGGATAAAAATTCCATACAGATACACTTGAAGTTTGTGGTATAGTTTTAATTGTAGGTGAGTATACACCATCTTCATCCCAATTAGGATACTCTTTATCTATAGCAAATGGACCTTTCATAATACCAGTTCCAAATAATGCAGTTTCAAAAGCAGCTACTCGTAATTGTTTATTAGCATTAGACTCTTCTAATTGATCATGGATTTTCTTTTCCATTTTCTTAGAAGCTACTACTGCTGGGTGAAAAGTAATTTCTGTTGCAGTAGAACCAGTACCTTCTTTTAATCTATCTGCTACAGGTTCTAATTTACTTTGTAAACCAGCTAATCGTTCTTGAAGCTGTGGCATAGTTTCACCAGGAAGAAGTTTTTTATCTTCTGGAGAAATTTCCTGTGCCTTAACTAACTCAGGATTACTTTCAAAAAATACTGACTCAGCCACACCTTCTGGTAAAGTAGTAGGATCTACTGTAATAGGAAATTTATTATTACCAAACAATACTTCTACTATCTGACCATAAGCTGCTAGTACTTTAGTCTTAGTAACTTTAACAAATACTTGAGATTTTTCAGTGCCTGAGAATTGTACATCAGGTCCATAGATTCCACGGTAATTTCTATAGGCTTGTATCCAACGAGTTTCATCAATTTCTCTACCTGTAGAAGCTTTAGAATAACAACTTTTTACTAATTCTATAATTCTGCCAGCAGAAGGATCACTGTAGTCTTCTTTATCATTATCATCTAATGCAGAAGACTCAGAGGAGTCAAATAGCATTTCATTATCTAGTGTATCTTCTTCCATATTTATTCCTTAATATCCAAAAGTTGGGTCACTCATTTGAAATCCATCTTTTTGTGCAAAAGGATCAAAATCAAATAAGCTACTTCTTGGTCTTGTCATAACACCGTATCTAAGTGCATCATATAAGTGATCTTCAGAATTAGTATCTACATCTTCAGGGTTATTTTTATCTAAAGGTAACGCTGGCATTTGTGCAACTGTATTAGTGCAGCTATTAAAAAATACAAGTCTAGGTTCTTCAGTGTACTCGTCTACTTGTAATCTTCTATGTAATTCGTTTTTACCTGCTACTCTAGATCCCTTACTACGGTCTGCTGGTCTCCATCTACAACCACGCATAATCATTTGTTCAGCTAATGATGGCCCTGTATCTCCACGTTTATGCCACAAAGAAGAGTCAAGAACTCCGTACCTAATGTTTTCACCTTCTTCTAATTCCATTATTCTATCTGCTAAGTCAGTAGCAATAACTTTAGTTACATACAGTTCTCTATATACAACTAGCTGTTCTGATGGTGATACAGCAATCCATACAACTCCTGTATGAGATCCATAACCATAGTCACAAGCACGAAACTTTACCCAATTACCAGGTATATTAAAAGGACTAACAACGTGTATGCTCCTATTCCATTCAGGAAATGCCGATCCTTCATTAACATCCCAATCACCTTGAAGCAGTTGCTTACGCTGGTGTTCAGGTAATGAAAGTAAGTTAGCTTCATATAATCCATCATCAGATAAATAAGGGTTATCAAATAACGTAGCAGGTATAAACCTTCTTTTAAATAAAGGTTCTCCTTCACGAGAGTGACCTTTAGGCCATTTTATTGTTTGACCTGTTTCTGCATCAGTAGCCCAAAAAGGTTTATTGATTGGAGAAGGATCAACAAAAAGTTTTTTTACCCAACTATGTCCTGGCCCTCCTGGGTTAGTAGTAGCTCTTTGGTATAATTTTAAATTACTATCACGAGTAGTTCTTAATCGTGACCTCATATAATTCCAAGGGTAAGGAGAAGGCCATTGTGTAAGTTCGTCAAAACCAATCCAAGAAAAAGCCTGTCCTTGATAACGTGTGACATCATCATCCCTATCTAGATAAGATAACCAAAGTGTTGCACCTGATGGTGCTACCCAAGTTTTATCTCTTTCCATAAACTTTATACCCGGTATTGCTTTTGGATATAATTGCTTAGATACAGAAATAAGTTCCCTTAGTTCTTCCGTTGTCCTACGTACTAACAAACCTCTAAATGCAGGATTGTTTAAATAACGTACTGGATCTGCAAGCATGGCAAAACTCTTACCACCACCTGCTGCACCTCCGTATAAAACCTCTTGTTCTGAAGCAGAGAGAAATTCTGTCTGTGGTCCAGGGTTTGGTTGAAAAATTACTTGTTCAGCTTTTTCTACTTCAAACTCTTCAGGTCTAGGCTGTGCTGATACTGTACTCGATTCTTGTATTACCGATACGTTCTTCTTCAAGCTTCCTTGCTTTTTCTGCCGCTTCTTTATACCGTTGGGCATAGTAGCGTTGAGTTGAAGCTTCTTTTTTTCTTTTTTGTTCAAGTTTAATTCTCTTCATTAAACCCACATGAGAGATATACCTTTGAGATTCTTCGCTTAACCAGTCAGCTACATTCCTAAGACTGTACTGTTTAAGGTATACTTTTGCTTGCTCTAGCAATTCTAACTCTTCTGGGATTGGAAGTATTATATCATCATCTTCTGGGTCTTGTCTATACCCAAAAGGAATTATTCTTCCTACTCTTACTACAGGTTTCCAAACAAGGCCATCTTCAGTTTCTTCTGGCATAGGTATCTTCCAAGTTTTAATCGTCTTCATCTTGTTTTGGTGGTAGAATAAATAATGGACTTTCTGTTTTTATTTCTACCTTATCTGTTTTTACAAAGCCAGCTCGATCTAATAGATCTTTAGCAGCTATTATTTTTTCCCTGTTTCCCAAACTTGTAGGGTTTGAAAGAACTTCTAACATAGAATAAGCAGCACGAGTTCCCGTAGCAGATAAAAACTTATACGTTAAATCTTTTACTTCTTCTTTTAAAGCATCCATAATAACAGTAGAAGACACACCATCTGCATACCCAGCTAATTTCTTAGCTGTTACAGGGTTGCCTTTTGCTTCATCAAAAAGAACATCTAGGAACTTTTGCTGCTTTTCTGTAAGTTGCCTACTCACTATCTACCACACTGACATTTATCACAACAGTTGCAAGGCATAGCGAGTATTGCACGTAGTATACGGTTTAGGTAGGCCATTAAGATGACCCACCCTTTTCTTTAAGAACGATACCAAAGATACCGCCTATAATTCCTGCCCATGTTAATAGAGGCATACTAAACATAAACCCTAGTCCTACACCTGCAAGAGCAAGTGCTAGATAAGTTGTAGGCTCTTTAAGTCTTCCAGTAATCCAATCCATAGTTATTTCCCCCTATTTAAATTCTATAGCGACACCGATTGACAGGTCACTATATTTAAAGTCTTTATCTAAAGATAGTTTAGAGTAAGCAGATAAACTATTACTTATAGTCATTGTACTCTTTACTGATGCACCAGAAACACTAAAAGAATCTCCGCTTGAATATCCCCAATCTAGTGCTGGTCTAATAGATAATCTGGAAAGGTTAGCCGTTACACCAACATCGCCTGACCATTTTTTAGTTTTAATACCATACTCTACAGACGCATCTGGTTTAAACATGGACATAATACCACTCTTTATAACTCCTTCAGCTTGTACTGAAGCTGCTGATAAAGCAACTATTGTACCTGCAAGAAATAATTTTCTCATATTGTTATCTCCCAAATCCTGTTAGTCTTCTAATTTCTCCACGAGATATTCCTAGATCTCGTAGCTCTCTTTCTGACATACTCATAAGTGTATAGTATGCAGATCTATTTACCATATAGTTATGGTATTTTTCTAAAAATTTTTTAATCATTTTATAACTCCTCTGTTAATGACTGAGAAGTTATACCACAACTAGTTATAACATAAAAGAGATAATAATGCAACCCCGTTATGCATTTTTATTCTTTTGATTTAGTTTTAGTTAAAGCTGTAGCACCCATAAATCCTAATACAACACCCATCTGTGCTACAAGAAAAGTGTTAAGAAACCCTGATGCAGACTCCATACGAGCTACATTAATGATAGGTGTAAGTAATAGTATTACAGTTACGATGGTTGTACCCATAGCTAACCAAGCCATAGTACGTTGTGTATCCATCATCTTGTCTTCGTTTTCTAGGCGTATCCATCTTTCGTGACGATCCATCTCGTCATCTGTTATGATGCCATCACCGTCTGCATCTGCCATTGCATACTTGCTATCTGCTTGTAGTTTCTTTGACATTACGCTTCTTCTCCATAAGGATTAAATGCAAAACATTTAGCTTTTACATAGTGGCCTGTAGTTAGTAAGCCTTTTGCCATAGGTATTATTTGTTCTTCACACTGTATTTCTGACTGAAACAAATGATCTCTGCGTACCATTACATCACAGGAAGTAGCATCTGTAGGTATTGCACAGTAAAGTATAATGG
>Ga0208899_1001020_pt1 | contig 20354 bp, 20 predicted proteins | sample VirMetDEL_Nov_24_FD_184518 | JGI IMG/M metagenome (GOLD analysis project Ga0208899, IMG submission 184518) | Aqueous microbial communities from the Delaware River and Bay under freshwater to marine salinity gradient to study organic matter... | ecosystem: Environmental > Aquatic > Marine >... | reverse complement strand
CTAAAGCCGTTGTAGAGAGAATAGGTGAACCTTATAAAATGACTAATGATGAAGAATAATTCGCTTGGCAACTTGCGCGCGTTTCGCGCGGCGGTCGTGGCCGTAATCTTTTTATTTACACACGCCTGCACCAAAACCGCCCTCCTTCCGTCCCCTTGCGAAAGCGGACCATGTGAGGCAGTAATGTTTTTTCCCGGCGATAGGGATATAAATGGGTACTACAGTATTGAATTAGATTGGTCTAGAGAGTACCTACCCTATTTCGATGTCACTATACACGCAACTAAAGTAGATCCAGTATATAAATACAATGGGGTTGGGTCAGTATCGGCACAGTTTAATAGCGATGCTACTTGGATTTTAGAAAAATCAGGTGTAGAAGTCAATGTAGTTCAAGAAACAACAGTGTACTTTCAGGAAACACCGGCGAGATACGAGTCAAAGCGTATAGTTGGACCGTTTCCACCTCAAATGATAGGGGATACTATTAATATCAACATGGAGGTCTTTTGGGATATAGGTCAAGAATCGGTAATTAAAAGTTATTCTCAAAAATTTATTGTGAAATAGTTGATTCTTTGAAGAAAAATCATTATCTTAATTTATATATTAATAAAATATATATAAAAAGTATAAATAATAATATATAAGTATATAAATATATATAGTAAATTATAAAATTAATCTAATATGGCATTATCAGCGGAAAATATATCAAAAAATTGGGATAAACACCTTAAGATAGTCAATACATACATCACAGATCGTAAAGATCAGGTGCTATCTATGTTAAATACTATGGAGGATACCTACATAATGGCTCCTGCTAGTGGTAGAAAATGGTACCACAATGCATTTGCAGGTGGTTATGTTGATCATGTCAATAGAGTTGTAGAATATGCAGTAAAACAATCCAGATTATACGAGGAAATGGGTGGGTCTATAGATTATACCGAAGAAGAGTTAGTCTTTTCCGCACTATTTCACGATCTAGGGAAGATTGGTGATGGTGAATCACCGAACTATATACCTCAGACGGATAAATGGCGTCAAGATAAGCTATCAGAGATGTATACTTACAACCCAGACTTAGACTTTATGCTTATCCCAGACCGATCCCTGTTTATATTACAGAAATTTGGTATAAAAATCAATCAAAAAGAGTTTTTAGCTATAAGACTACACGATGGAGTGTTTGATAAGGCTAATGAAGCCTATTTCTTTAGTAACGTTGAGTCATCCAGACAAAAAACATCTATTATATCAGTACTACACGCTGCGGACTTCCTTGCATCCAAGGTAGAGTACGATATGTGGAAGAGAAATGGCGGTACTACCGTACCTAAAACGAATAAATCCAAGAGCACTACGGGAAGAACAGTGAACTCCTCGGAAAGTCTTGCGAAAACACTAAAAAACTTATAATGACAGAAATTTTTACTACTTACAACATAATAATTGCAGTATTAGTTGCCTTTCTGGCAATTATGTTCTATATTTTAAGAAACCTACTGATTAAAGTTGAAAAATACGAAGAAGTTACAGAAGATCAGACTAGATATCTTCAAAACATCTCAAACGCAATCGGTCAAGGCAAACAACACTTACAGAAGTTAGATGAAAAGGGGGTCTTTCAAAGCGACGACGAAGTTGGTGAATTTTTTAACCAAATGAAATACGTACAAGACGAGCTAGACAGGTATATGCTCCCCGAAAATTATGGCAAGGAAGAAATCAAAAGCTAACTACTTTACAACCGAGACAGAAGAGTACATAGTTAAATTTAACACATCAACAGACCAGGAATACAGAAATAACATCTTTTCTGAACACATCTACTATCCTTTCTATAAGCTAGCAGAGAATATTATACATACTTTTAAATTCTACTATACAGATGTAGATAAAATAGAGGATTTAAAGCACGAGATAGTATCGATGTTATATGAAGAGAAGATTATGAAGTTTGATTCTACTAATGGAGCAAAAGCCTACTCTTATTTCGGTACTATAGTTAAAAGATGGTTGATTAACTATAATAATAAAAACTATAAGAAGCTAAAACAGATAGGTTCCTTTGATGAAATAGAGGAAAGCTATGACCAAAATATAGATTTAGAATCTCCATCTGCTAAAACCCTAAACAACTTTATGAACTCTTGGATAGACTCTGTTTATATGAAAATAGACGAGATGTTCGTAAAAGATTCAGATATAAAAATAGCAGATGCCGTATTAACAGTGTTTAAAACAAGACACGACTTAGATATATTTAAAAAGAAAGCATTATACATCTACATTAGAGAGATGACAGACTGTGAAACACCTCAACTTACTAAAGTAATCACAGTTCTTAAAGAAGACTTTAGAGAAAACTATCAAAAGCTTTACGATCAAGGATTACTTTCAAAGAATAGTATCTAAATCTATTTATAATAAATAAAATATTATGAGTTTAGATAAAGAAATATTCAATGGAAAGACTCTATCCGATCTTTTTAGCGAAATACACGACAATTCTACTAATACAAGAGCACAGGTAAAAGCCCTTATTGGTGAATTAAAACCTTTAATAGAAAACATTGGAGATGCAACTCTTATCGTTCCTATGATTAAGGAATATATGGAGATAGGTGTAAAGAATGATGAAGCTTTAATTAAGTTAGCGACGGTAATTCAACGTATAGAAACAGCACAAGCTAAAGGAGATAGCGGTGATATGTTTGACTTCTCAGAGCTTCAAGAACTTTTAGAAGAGTCAGAACAAGCAGCAGAAGAAGTAGAGAATGTAGAGAAGACGGAGGAAGAGGATGAATAAGTTATCCACTAATTTTATACAGTCTAGTAAAGCACCTCAGAAAAAAGAAGGAACGCAGTTCTCACCAGCTAGAGTTAAAGACATTATTCTTAATGACTCTCATCCTGAGTACGAAAAACTAGGTGGCCCTAATTCTATAGGTGCAATAAAGTATGAATTAGTAGGTAAAAACACCAGCTTTGATACAACAGAAGAATTAGCAGTAGCATTCCCTATAAATAACAGTATAAGAATAACACCTCTTATAAACGAAATAGTACTTCTCACATCTGCACCTGACAACACTTTAAATAATATCAAAGGCAATAACAAAGTAACCTACTACCATACGGTTGTAGGACTCTGGAATCACCCCAACCATAACGGATCGCCCTCTTCTACTGAAGACAGTCTTAGTTTAGGAGAAGAAATAGAAGAACTTAGTGATGTAAACCCCTTATATCCTTACCCTGGTGATATAATAGTAGAAGGAAGACAAGGACAATCCATCAGGTTAACAGGTTATAAATCAAATCAAAACAGAATCACAGATGACTCTAATAACGGTAAACCTTTAACTATACTATCCAATGGTCAAAAAGAAACTGAAAACGGGTATGAGCATATTAACGAAGATATAAATTTAGACAAGTCATCGATCTATCTAACATCTGACCACATTATTCCTTTAGAGCAAGTAAGAGATAAGTATGATGCTTTAAATGAAAATCCAATAAACGCTAATTCGTATAAAGGAGCCCAAGTAATTGTAAACTCTGGAAGGCTGTTTTTTAACGCGTATGATGAAGATATAAATTTTAGTAGCAATGAAAAATTTAGTATTACTTCTAAAACTTTAGGATTAGATGCTGTTGAGTATATAGGCTTAGATGCAGAAAAAATATACCTTGGTAAATTAGCAAGAACAAATGAACAACAACCAGTAATATTGGGAGACGAACTAGAAAGCTGGCTGAAAGAAATGTCTGATATACTTATTAAAATAGGAACCGCTTTTAATTCAGCCACTACAACAAATGGAGGCTCAGTTATTAGTCTTATACAAGCCGGGCAAAGTATTATACAAACCGGACAATCGTTAGGGTCTAAAATTAACCCCGGAGGACAGTCCTTATTAAAATCTAAAAAAACATTTACTGAGTAATGCCACACGGATTAATACAGGATTTTAAAAGTCAACTACCTTTATTTGTAGCACAGCAGCTATCTAGAGTAGAAGCAGCTATATATACAAAGATCAATAGTGAAGTAGAAAAATTACGCCAGAAATTTTCAAACTCCTGCCCACCTCCGGAAGAACTAGCACAAATCTCTACATCTCTCATAACCTTAAAAAAGCTATTGGGAAGTTTCGATAAAAAAGTATCTAAGTTTAAGGAGATACCAAAGAAACTCGATAAACCTATTATAGCAGGTAAAGCTATAGTAGAGATACTTTCACATATGCCCCTGCCTTCTACTATCGGTACTCCACCAGGACCAGCCGGGGGAGTTATAGTATCCGTACCCGTAGGCGTTATACAGGCTCAATCTAACACCTTAGTGTTTGCAAGAAAAATGGTCGAAACATTAGAGACAGATAAAAAATCTTTAGCAAGTATATTTTCTAATTTAGATGGTGTATTTAACCCCCTTTTAAGTAAGGTTGAACAAATAGAGGGACTACTTCAAAGGTGTACTGAAAATCCAAACTTATCTGATGATGATAGAAGAAAAATTTTAGGAGCAGCCGGAGCATTAGAAAATGATAATACAATCAGCGATGTAAAATATATAGGCAGTAATGGGAACACCTATACTATAAAAATAATCAACTCTGAAGAAGATAGTCTTATTGCCCCTAAAAGAAGAGCAATCGCATTAGATAATAGAGGAATAACAATACTTAAAGGACCACTATCTTTTGCAGGAAACCCAGATATATTAGCAGACGAATTAAAACTTAGATTAGAAAGAATTTTAAATCCTCCTACAGAAACAGAAAATAGACTTATTATCACCACAGCACAAAAAGCAGCTATACCGGCAACATCCATTCCACCACCTGCTGAAGATACAGTAGTTAAAACAACCATGAATTTTACATATGATCTATCAGGATTAGATTTATCATTTAAGACTTTTTTAAGAGAAAAAGGATATAAAGATTATGTAAGAACAGGTCTATTCCAAAGAAAAAGAGCTAAAACAATCCAGAGAGCATCAGATAAAGAGAAGAGGGAATACAACATGTGGACAAAGCAGAAGGAGGAAACAGAGAAAGAAATACAGAGAGCACGACAGATGCTTAATAATTTAAATACATAATACTTAACGAAAAAACTTTATAACTATTTATATATATGAAACTCGATCAATTAAGAAAAATCATACGAGAAGAAGTGAGAGCAGCAGTTAAGGAGGAGTTACAAGACGTACTCACCGAAGCAGTTAAAGTTGCTAGTACTCCAAACAATCAATTTAAACCTATACCTAAAGGACAGGAAAAAAAATGGTCTGTAGGTAAGAGTGCAAGTTTAGATGAAATGTTAACAAACAGTAAACCTAAAGAGACTAACATAAAGTTCTCTAAGGATAAAAACATACAGTCTATGTTAGAGATGACTAAACAGTCAATGACTAACGAAGATTATAAACAAGTATATGCAGGAGATTCAAGCATGGTTAAAAAACCTAACTTTGCATCATCGAACGCTGCTAATATGGGAATGACAGGAACGCAACCAGGAATAGATATTTCTAAATTAGACTTTGTTAAAAAAGCTAAATCTGTTCTAGATGCTTCTTATGCAAAAGATAAACAAAAGTAGATAAATGGCTTTTAACGTAAAAAGAATAAACCCGTTAGATCTACAGCCTAGAAAAGCTGTAGGTATAGATATACCTTTATCCGGTAATACGGTGTTTAACTCTACTTACGAAACTAAGGATGCATTAAAAGCTAACTTACTTAATTACTTTTTAACTAATAAAGGAGAGAGATTTTTAAATCCAAACTTTGGATCTAACTTAAGAAACTTACTATTTGAAAATATTAATAATAGTAAATTACTAGAGATAGAAGAATTAGTCAAAGAAGATTTAAAGGTATTTTTTCCAAGAATAAAACCAACTCAATTACAACTTTCATCAGACCAGGATACAAACACAGTAGTATTTTTTTTAAAATATGCCTTGATAGATAGTAACATAAATGACGAGGTAGTAATAAATTTTGAACAATAATGGCTGAACAAAGAGAAATAAAATATATAAATAAAGAGTTTTCTGATTTTAGAACTCAATTAGTAGAGTTTGCTAAAAACTACTTTCCTGACTCATATAATGATTTTTCAGGAACCGCTCCCGGTATGATGTTTATTGAAATGGCATCCTATGTAGGAGATGTACTCTCTTTCTACCAAGACACACAGCTACAGGAAACCTTCACTACTTACGCAAAAGATCCAAAAAATCTTTTTAACCTCGCCTACATGATGGGTTACAAACCAAAAATTACAGGAGTCTCTGAAGTTGAACTAACCTTCTCTCAACTTATTAACGCAGACGGTTCTTATAACCCAGACTGGACAACAGTAGCAAGTATTAATGAAAACTCTACATACAGATCTACAGATAACTCCCAAACTTACTTTATAGTAGATAAACCAGTAGATTTTAATTTTTCTAGTTCGTACGATCCAACAGAAGTAATAATAAATGATTTAGATGGAAGTAATAACCCATCACAGTACCTAATTAGAAAAAAAGCAAAAGCATTTTCTGGAGAAATTAAATCAAAAGTTTTTACCCTTAGTAATATAGAAAAGTTTAAAACTCTATCAATTTCTGATACAAATATAATAGGTATATTAGATATTACAGATGCTGACGGAAACATATGGTACGAAGTACCTTTTTTAGGACAAGACACAGTATATAAAGACAGTAGTAATTCTACTGCAGACTCTAACCAGGTTCAATACTCACTTAGTTTAAGAAAAGTACCAAGAAGGTTTATAACTAGATTCCTATCTAACGGAGACCTTCAACTACAATTTGGTGCAGGAACTTTATCTCAAGACGACTCAGAAATACTACCTGACCCTACAACAGTTGGAAGCGCTACAAATCAAGGTATATCAAGACTAGACTACGCTTTTGACCCTTCTAACTTTCTATATAGTAAAGCATACGGTATTGCACCAACCTCTAACTTAACTGTAAGATATTTAGTAGGAGGAGGAATAAATGCTAATGTTCCCGCTAACACCATAACTCAAAAAATAACCGTAGCAGGGACAAACACAGCATCTATTACAGTTACTAATACAACCCCTGCATCTGGAGGAAGAGATAAAGACACTGTAGAAGAGTTAAGAGAGAACTCTTTACGTGCATTTAATGAGCAAAACAGAACAGTTACCCTACAAGATTATACAGTAAGGGCTCTTTCACTACCCTCTAAGTACGGTAGTATGGCTAAGGTGTATGCTACTAATGATCAACTTACTAACTCTAATCCAAGCGGTAACACTTTAAAAGAGCCTACTAGTACATCGGTAGGGATGTACGTTCTTGCTTACGACAGTAACGGAAATTTAACAACAGCATCTTCTACTTTAAAACAAAACTTAAAAACATATATATCAGAGTATGTAATGCTAACAGATAGTGTGACTATAAAAGATGCATTTATAGTTAATATAGGAGTAGAATATGAAATAGTAACTAGACCTAACTTTGCAAATAGAGACGTTTTATTAAACTGTAATTTAAAAATTCAAGAATACTTTAAGATACAGAAGAGAAATATTAACCAACCTATAAATTTATCTGATCTATACAAAGAGCTAGACAAAGTACCAGGAGTACAGACAGTACAATCTATACAGATTAATAATAAAGCAAGCGGTAATTACTCCCAATATGCTTATGACGTAAAAGGAGCTACTAAAAACAACGTAGTCTACCCGTCGTATGACCCTTGTATTTTTGAAATAAAATACCCAGAAACAGATATTAAAGGTAGAACAACATCACTATAAAATGGCAGTATATAAATTATTTCCCGACAAAGACACCTACATATTTACAGAAGTATCTATAGCTAATGCCGGGTACGATGAAATGATAGAAATAGGAGGGTACCCTGTAGTAGGAGTAGGACAAGCAGCTAGAATACTGCTACACTTCAAAGACACTGAAATAGCTAATGTAGTAGATAACAAGATAGGTAGTACAAACTTTAGTGCTAGTATAAATATAAAACTAGCATCAGCTTATGAAACACCAGCATCACACTCAGTACATGCCTACCCTATATACGAATACTGGGACGGAGGAGTAGGAAAATACGGAGATGAACCTTATGACAAATCTGGATGTACTTGGAGATATGCAGGAGCACAGAACTCTAACTCATGGACACTACCTCACAACACTGTAACAATGCCTGTAAACATTACAGGATCTTATAACTCAACACACCTAGGAGGAGGAAACTGGTACACAGGTTCTAATGGATACGACCTACATACCTCACAATCGTTCGAGCTAAATGATAATATAGATTTAAATATAGATGTTACGAACGGAGTACTTCTACACTATACAGGGTCTATAACGAATAACGGATTTATACTTAAGTTAGATGACTCCTATGAATTTAATACAACTTCATCCATAAGACATAAGTATTACAGCTCTGATACAAACACAATATATCCTCCTACTCTAGATATAAAATGGGATGATAGCTCATATGTTACAGGAAGCTTAACACTACTAGATACATCGGATGCTGTAATTAACTTAAATAACAACAAAGGAAGCTACCCAGATGTAGACAGACAGAGATTTAGACTACTAGCTAGACCTAAATACCCAACAAGGACTTACACCACAGGTTCTATATACAAAACAAATTACGCTCTACCTTCACAATCATATTGGGGACTAAGAGATGAATTTACAGAAGAAATGGTGATAGATTTTGACAACCAGTTTACAAAAATATCATGTGATAGTACAGGCCCTTACTTTGATATATACATGGACGGACTACAACCTGAAAGATACTACAGGATATTAGTAAAAACAGAATTAGATGGAGCAACAACAGTAGTTAATAATAATGACACTTTTAAGGTTGTAAGAAATGGATAATATAAGATCAAATAAAACTGTTTATAAAAAAGAAGATTTTGAAAAAGCAGTAGAAACAGAGTTTTCTACCTTTGTAGAGGAGACCACTGAAGTAGAAACAGACACAGTAGAAGAGGTTTTTCGTCTATACGATAAACTTTTTTATGAAATACCAGTAGAGGGAGGTAATAACAGCCATGAGTACATAGTAAAGAAAAGCTCAGAGCTCTACAAATTAACTACAAATACAGAAGACATACAGCCCCTATTAGATGAAATAACACAGCTTAGAGAACAGTTACTATTACTTAACCAACAACTTATAGAAGAGCGTGTAGACGCTGTAAATAATGTCGCAGATAACGTATAAAATATCAAAAGTAGATCCGATTGGATTTAAAAAACTAGATTCTACTGACAATCAGTTAATAGATTCTTTCGGTATTAATACTACGTTCAATGCAGACAGACACATTGTAGAACTACACATATACTCTCCAGACGGCCAAATATTAAATTCTGACTATAACTATAGAAATGAAAGTATTTTATTAGCAGGAGAGTCTGCAGGTAAAGAAGGAGCAAGTCAGCTTTCTTTAGATCCTCAAAAAGATGCTATATACTATAATTATGAAAATGGAGGAATAATAAATGTATATAATTTTCTAAAAGACCTATATTCCGAAACATATAAGTCTGTATCCTTCTACATTAATAAGATATCTCCTGATAGGAAAGAAGTTACCCTACTAACCACAGACCTAACTAATGATCAAGTAGTAAAATACACAGAACAAATACAAGATAAGCTAGAAAGTTTATCCTATTTTAACGAATTTAGATTAAATTTTGGCGAAAATGATTTAGCTATAGGAGTAAATATAAAGACTCAAGATTTTAGAGACTTTAAAGAAGTGGTAGTTAAACTTTATAAACCACTTTCAGAAAAGTATACTAATAAATCATTATTAAGTGTTCAAGAAATAGTATTAGATTCTGTAGGATTTCAAATCGATGCTGAGTTTACCGGAGATGAAATACAGGTACCGTATCTAAAAGGTCCTAATTTCGGGGTAGAGAACGAAAATAATAATACCCTTATACCATCTGAGTACTATAACTACAGTGAATTATTTGACTACAGCAATATTAATTCTTACAGAGAGCTTAAATCAAATTTTGAAGAAAAAGGAGTTAACTTAAGTATAGATTATACTGATTATACTGATTTTGTAAATTTTGGATCAGCTAACGAAAGACTTAGAAACTTTAAATATAAATTAGATCTGATAAGCTCTTATCAAAGTTCTATAGATAGTATAGAGAGCTCTTCAAATAATCAAGGAGGTATAACAGGTAGTAGAGCCTACTACAAAGATTTAATAGACAACATTGTAGGTAATTTTGATCACTACGATAGGCACCTTTTTTATGAAAGTGGCTCAACATCATGGCCAAAAGAAAACACAAACAGGCCGTACCTAAATACTACCAGCTCAGCAACAAGCTCGTGGTACGGTGGTCAACTAGAATCATCTTCTAATTTTGACGCTTCTAATAATAATCAACTTCTAAGCACAGTACCTAGCTACTTAAGAGACGATTCTACTAATCAGCCGTATGAAAAGTTTATACATATGGTAGGTCAACATTTTGATAACTTGTGGGTATATACAAAAGCTATTAGCGATAAGTACGATGCTGATAATAGAATTGATAAAGGAGTATCAAGAGATTTAGTAGAAGACTTATTAAAGAACTTTGGAGTTAAATTATACTCTAGCAACAGGTCTACTGAACAATTATTTAAAATATTTACAGGAGAGTTATATGATACAGGAAGTGAAAATATAAATAATTTTATTAGCGCTAGTTCCAACCCAACATCAGAGGAAAATTATAGAAAAGAGATATACAAAAGACTATATCATAATTTACCTTTAATACTAAAATCTAAAGGAACTGAAAGAGGTTTAAGAGTACTTATTAATTCTTTCGGTATACCAACCTTACATAGCTCAGGATCACACACTGGTTTAAAAGTAAGTAGCGTTGGAGGGTATAACACTACTAATAATGTAAATTTAGGACCATTTAACATATATACGTCTTCTCTGAGTAAAGTACGTGTAGACGATACTGGTAGTAATGTAGAAGGAAACACATTATCTACTTATACCTCCATAGTTAAAAGAGACGAAAAATATAACAATGATATAAACTCTACAGAGATAGGTTACTCACTTACCGACGACCTTAACACTCAGATTATAAGTAACCTTACAACAGGTGGGTTTAATATTGACGAGTACATAGGAGATCCGGCATTAGCAAGCTCCAGCAGTTATTCTAGCTTAATATCTAGTTCTATAGGAATATTAAATTCTATATCAGTAACAGGATCTAACGATTACCAAGATTTTACTAGAATATTAAAATTTTATGATAATGTAGTATTTAAGACTGTAAAAGACTTTATACCTGCTAGATCCAATATTAATACCGGTATAATAGTAAAGCCTCATTTATTAGAAAGAAATAAAGCAAAACAGGTAACTGGAACATTTTCTTTTAATGAATATTCTGGGTCTATAGCTAGCGGAAGCAGAACAGGAAGCGATGGAGCTTCTTTCGGTGGAAGAGACCAATATACGGCAGCCTATTCGGAATCTATTATGACCCCAGACGGTTTAGCTACCTATACATACCATAATCAAGAAGAACCTAAATACGATGGTGAACTATCAGGTAGTTATATAGTAGCCTCAACATCAGAGCTAAATGATGAAAATATATATAAATACGATCAGACTGGTAATGCCTTATTTAAGTATAGTTTTTTATCGGATGATTGTGGTTTTGTAATATCAGCAACACTTACTCCACCTTCTCCTTCAGTAACTCCTTCAGTAACACCGTCTATTACACCATCAGTGACTCCTTCTACCTCTACTATAACAGATTGTGGCTTTACTTTATCAGCAACACTTACTCCACCTTCTCCTTCAGTAACTCCTTCAGTAACTCCTTCTACTACACCATCAGTGACACCGACAATAACACCTTCTCCTTCACAAGCAACTGACTGTGACTTTACTATATCAGCAACACTTGTTCCACCTTCTCCTTCAGTAACTCCTTCAGTAACTCCTTCAGTAACTCCTTCAGTTAGTACCTCAGGACCTGCTGCATCTCCTTCAACTAGTCCTGTAGTAGATCCATCACCATCCGTCACTCCTAGCGTAACTCCTAGCATTTCACCTAGTTCGATACCAGCTTCTAGTCCAGCTCCATCTACATCACCATCTGCTACTCCTAGTGTAACCCCATCAGGTAGCCCAGCTGCATCTTCATCACCGTCTGCTACCCCTAGTATAAGTCCTTCAAACAGTACAGCTGCTGATCCATCACCATCTGCCACTCCTTCTAAAACACCAAGTGTCACTCCTTCAACTAGTACTAGTTATGACTTCTACACAATTTCACCATGTCCATCAGCAGGAGGTGCTTATAGTGATGTTAGAGTGCCAACTAGTGCTACAGGAGTAGGAGTAAGTAGTGTAGTATTAATGCCTGATGGATGTTATACGATAGATGATGCTCTTGCATTAAATAGTACAAACGACTATTCAGCAGTATATAATAGTTGTTCAGAATGTGAGGTAGCACCTTCACCTTCATCTTCACCAGATGGTTTAACTCCTTCTAAAACTCCAACAGCAACTCCTTCAAGTAGTCCGGTATCACCATCTCCTTCTGCAACTCCTTCTGTAACTCCTACAAATAGTCCACCAAACTCTAGCCCGGTACCACCATCTCCTTCAAGTAGTCCGGTACCACCATCTCCTTCAAGTAGTCCGGTACCACCATCTCCTTCAAGTAGCCCGGTACCACCATCTCCTTCTGCAACTCCTTCTGTAACTCCTACAAATAGTCCACCAGCTTCAAGTCCAGCAGCTGCATCTCCTTCTGTAACTCCTTCAACTAGTCCACCAGCAGTAGATCCATCACCATCGGCTACTCCAAGTGTAACCCCTAGTAGCAGTGGTAACCCATGTAGTGGTTTAACAGCACACTTCCTTGACTATGACGCAAGTAGCTGTGAGTCAGCATGTGGTAACTCAGTATCTATATACTCTGATACGGGTAATTTATGTACAGCTACAACACTTAGAAGAGCAACAGACTGTACAAGAGGAGCATTAGCAGGGCACTATAACAGCGGTTCAGATACAAGATACTGGAACGGTTCAGCATTTACAACATCATGTTCAACATGTAACTGTCCATAATATTAAAAAATAGAAAAAAGATAAAAAATATATATTTATAACAAATGGCACAAACGATTTTTATAACGATGACCGCAAGTGGATCAAGCCACAGTGGTACAACAACAACATACGCAGCTACAGTACCAACAGGAACTGTATCTCCGAATAGTGGTATAACCGCGGCAAGCCTGAACTCAGGTGTATCTTTTACATTTTCCAGCGATAGTGTGAGTGAAATTACATGTAGTGTGGAAAACGGAATTTGCGCAACAACAGAGTCTTATGCAACATGGGTACCAATTTCACCTTCAGCAACTCCTAGTGTAACTCCTAGCGAAAGCCCAGGTGTCCCTGCCTCACCATCAACCACTCCAAGTATCAGCCCATCAAGTGCAGGCCCAGGAGCTTCACCATCGGTTACGCCATCGATTACTCCTAGTAATTCAGTAGTATGGTATGAATTCCAGGCATCTGAGGCTAACGGTGACCCAGGATCAGTTTGTGCTATGCCTACAACAACAACATATTATAACCTTACTGCTTCTAATGCAACAGGTTTAATGAAATTATATAACAGTAAAAACCTTGCAGATCCTAACACAGATACAGGGTACATTAAATCAGGTTCTAAGTACATATCTATCGGTGCCGGTACATTAGCATCATTCCAACCAGAATGTTCGTCTATATCTGAAACACTTCAGAAATTCTATATATCTTCTCCAGCAGGAGGTGAGACATCAGCTGGTGCACTATGTGACAGTAGTTATGCTGTAACCACACCAGCATATGCTTACCTATCAACACCGTTCACGACAACTACGATCCAGGCAGGAAACAAAACTATTTATAGTTCTACCGGATCAGCCGGTAACACAGACCCATCTAACTTTACAAAACTTGCTACTACTATAGTCGGATCAGGAACACTAACACGTTACTGGGCTATAAGTACAACATCTGGAGGTACAACAGACGACGGAACTAACTGGAATACTATACAGGTGACTAATACGGATGTTAATAGCTATGCATCGTCTGGTGCAACACTAGACTGTAGTGACCCAGGTGGAGAAGGACCTATTCCATAGTAGAAAAAAAATAGATTATGCCCACATTAGCAGAATTTGCAGACATAGCGCCATCTAGTAACTATGCTACATTCTTTTATGAAATCATAAGCAGCAGTTCTGAAATAAACCTACAAGCTGTTAATATGTCCACATCAGATTGTAATAATAGAAACCTATACGGTACTTTATCAGAAATTACAAGTTTTTCTTTTGTATACGATGATGAAACCTATATAGCTAATATTTCACAGAGTACATATAAGACAGATTATTTTCATTTTGTAATTGAGCCATTTACTCTACCTTCTTCTGGACTAAGTAACTTAAGTGTAGGAACCTGTATAGATACAACCCTCTATCCCGGACCAGATCCTGCTAACTTTACTAATAGTGTATATAATGCCGAGTTTGCAAATGCAACTACCGGAAGAAAAAGCGGATATATTTACGACGTAGATAGAGTAGCAGACCAGATTGTACCAACCAACTATGGTAATATAATTTCTGAATCAGCAGAATACGCTAATGTAGCAGATTCTAATTACTCATCAGTAGGGCTAACAAATAGTAGGTATGCAGGTAGTAAGACTAATAAAGAAGAGTATGGAGTAGATTCTATATTTGGACCTACACTTGTACAAGCAGAGGTATATGAACTAGATAAGAATCCTTTAGTTAGTGCTGATCAATCTAACTCTACAATAGTAGATATATGTTCTAAATCCTTAGCTGATAGAGAATTTGTAGATATTTTATATGCACCTTCAGTACTAGATTTATCTGGCTCAAACCAGCAACTAGCAACATCACCCGATATAAGATTTATAGATACAGTAATAGATAAAGTAAGAGTCTACCCAGGATGGAACTCAACACAGACTACAATTACTTTTAACGGGTACGGTCCCACCCAACTTCTTACAAGTAGTTTTGACGGATACGCATTAGATCTAGAAGTAGGAGATATATTTACAACTAATCGCTCATCATACCCTGAAAGAATGCAGGTAACCTCTGTCAACCTAGAGGTTGGACCATCAGGAGGACCATTACCTAATATTACAGCAAGTTATGGAGTAGTTAGAAACTACTACGGTAATAGAGACCAACTTTCATTACTTACAGGTGCTACAGGTTACACACCCTCATTACCATCAGATATAATAGAGGTTCGAAAGGTAGTAGGTGATACCATACTAAGAGCTGATACTACAAAAGCAGAAAAACTCACAGATAAAAAACTCTACATCGAAAAAACAAAAAGTATACTGTATGTAAATGATGAAGGCAGGGTCATATGGAACATTCATACGTGTACTACATAAAAACATTAAAACAATATATTTATATAAAAGAATAAAATTATGGGATATTTAAATAACTCGGTCGTAACAGTAGATGCGATCCTAACAAAGAAAGGAAGAGAGCTCTTAGCAAGAGGAGACGGCTCTTTCAAAATCACACAATTTGCCCTTTCGGACGATGAAATTGATTATACGCTGTATAATACTACTCATCCATCTGGATCGGCGTTTTACGGCGAGGCTATAGAAAATATGCCTTTACTAGAAGCTTTCCCTGATGAAAATCAGATAATGAAATATAAGCTTTCAACACTGCCAAGAGGTACATCTAAATTACCTTTACTAGAAGCAGGGTATGCAGCGATAACTTTAAAACAAGGAGCATCTCTTGCAATTACTCCTCAAACTTTAAATTATTTAGGAGCCACTTCAACTTTTGAAGCAGGTGGATATACAGCAACTATTGCTGATGTAAGAGTACTTTCTAACTTCACAGGCGTAGGTGTAAACACAGAAGAAGCAGAAAGGTTAAATAGTACAACTACAATAGGAACTAACGTCTCTAAGACTGTAATAGGAACTTCTATTAATCTTACTGCAACGACAGTCAACACATTATTCGGTGCATCTAGAACACAGCTACAAACTACTATCCAAATTATAGGAAGAGACTCAGGAGCAAGAGTATCTATACCGGTAACTATAATCAAAGTAAATAATTAATTATGTCATTTAAAAGATTAGATCAAGAAGATATCGTAATAAGTGCTGACTCAATAACAGCACCAGCATGGTCAGATAACCTTACCACACTAACCACTTTTTTTACTTCTTCAGCACAAACTGCAAGATTAAGTGGGGATTACTATTTTAACGTATATAAAGATGACTATGCACTAACAAGCTCAGCTGACATACAATACTCTATAGCTTATGGACACCTTAAAGGAAGCGGTTCAATTCCATTTAACAGTAGTGTAGCAGGAGCCTCTCCATCACAGGTAATATATAAGACATATAGAAACCTTGTAAATGGAACAGAGGAAACAAATTTAAATTTTGCAGGAACTACTGTAGAATCGATATATGCTATCTCTATAGAAAGAGCTAGGTATAAAGAAAAATTACTACCTGGTTCCTTAACTCTTACACTTACTAACGGATCAGAAACAGTAAAACTAACTGATGATAGTAACTATGCCTCTACAGTAACTTTTGGAGACTCCGGTAGAGAGTTTAATATAATTAGTGGATCAGCAGGAACTAGATACACGGGAACAGGAACCGACGGTACTTATGGATATTCAAACGGTTCAGGATCGTTTGGTAAGTTTTTACCGGATATTGGGACTATTATACTTAACGGAGACGCTTTAGATTTAACACAAACCAACGGAGGTATTACCCTTGCAACATCTACAGGGGTAGGAACAGACGGTGTAAATATTGAGAAACTTCACAATACTATAGGAACAGGAGCATCTTTCACACTTAGATCAGAAGAAACAATTTCTTCTAATTATATTTTTATTAGAGCAAGAAACAGTGAGTTTAATTACTCTACCAACCCTTCTAATATCACAGGCTCAGGTGAATTGAGACATAATGTAATGATTGACTCACCTCAATCTTATGTTACATCTGTAGGTCTATATAATGATAACAACGATTTATTAGGAATAGCTAAACTATCTAGACCCTTATTAAAGGACTTTACAAAAGAATCTTTAATTAGAGTAAAGCTTGATTATTAATGAATGGGAGCTTGGAAAAAATTAAATCAACAAGATGTATATATAACATCTTATACTGCTAAAAAGTCCTGGTCTGTTAACAGTGGATCATTAACACAAAGTAGTATACAGGTTTTACAGGCTAATACCAGTTCAGAAAATCAGTTCTACCTATCTCAAGAAAGTACATATTCAGGTTCGAATACTGGAGACGGACACTACCCCACATTAGTGTATAAGAGTCTCTCTCAACTTTACTTTAAACATCATAATACCTCTTCAGGTCTATTAGAAGAAAGTAGCAGCTACGACTTTTTCGAAGAATCTACTATTGCTACTGGTTCAAGAGCTTTAGGTAGTAATGCTATGGTATACTCTATACCTAGAGTTAAAGTTGGTAATAGAATTGAACCTGGTACCTTTGAATTTGGAGTTAATAATCTATACGCCTCAGGCGGCTATATACCCAGCGGATATACATATGAGTCAGAAAAACTATACGATGATGGTGAAGGTGGGATAAGAGCAGGATCAACAACAGGGTCGCATGTAGGAAGTATAGTTTATTCACACGGACAAGCTATTATAACTGATAGCACTCAAGAAGGATTTTACAGAACTAACCCACAGCAAGACATATCCTGGAAGTCAAACGTAGATGTATACACACACAGTTATACTTTAAGACTATCAGACTACGAATATAACTTTACTCAAAACCCAACTGCACTTACCGGCAGTGATAATAGATTAAAGGATAACGTAACTGGTTCATACTTTCAACCATATATAACAACAGTGGGACTATACAATGATAGTAATGAACTAATAGCAGTAGCTAAACTAGGTAAACCATTACCTAAGTCAAAAAATACAGAAACAACTATACAGGTAAAATTAGATATATAAAATGTCAATAACTTTAAGAAGTACCAAAGGTACTGAACTAACACATAATGAATTAGATGCAAACTTTACTACTCCGTATATTTCTAGCTCTATAGACGGTAGTACGTTAAAATTATTTACTCACGGAACAGGTAGTTTTTCTGCTACAACTCATTCATTAGAAGTAGGATCTGCACTATATAAAGAAAGTATAACAGGATATTCTTCTTATACTATTACACATAATTTAGATGAGGATTACCCAATCGTACAGACTTATAGCGGAAGCAACGAACAGGTTGTACCTGCATCAATAGTCTCAACCGACTCAAACACTACTAATATTACCTTTGATACTACGTTTGTAGGTACTGTGGTAATTAAGAAATAAGTTGGTAATAGTCTAATTTTTTCGTATATTAATATAAAGTTATGAACCAGTTACAAGAAATTTTTACAGCTTGGGGTATAGCTTTTAACCCCAATGACGAACAAGCTGAAAAAGCAGCTAAGCGTATTGAAGTTTGTAATTCATGTGATAAGAAAGTAACTAACCTAGGAGTTCATAGATGTTCTGTCTGTGGATGTGCTCTAAAAGGTAAGGTTTACTCTCCTATAGATGGGGCTTGTCCTGAAGGTAAATGGGATGAAATTGACGCAGAACACACTAAAAGCCAGCAAGTGGAAATTACAAAAGAAGATACTATATTTGTTCAAATAGCCTCTTATAGGGACCCTGAATTAAGTAATACATTAAAAGATCTTTTTATAAACGCAGATTACCCGGATAATCTTAAAGTATGTATTGCACATCAATACGGAGATGACGATTGGGATAACCTAGATAGCTTTAAGGATGATGAAAGAGTAATAATTTTATCTATACCCCATGAAGAATCTAAAGGAACTTGCTGGGCAAGAAATCAAATTCAACAGGAATATAACAATGAAAAGTACACACTTCAATTAGATTCACACCACAGGTTTATTAAAGGTTGGGATAAGGAACTAATAAATATGTTAGTTAATTTACAAAAAAAAGGGTACAAAAAACCTTTATTAACAAGTTACATACCTTCTTACTTTCCTGAAAAAGATCCTCAAGATAGAACTCAAGAAGTATGGCAGTTAGATTTTAATAGGTTTACACCTCAAGGGTATATATATACTTTTCCTGCTACAATTCCTGACTGGAAAAATTTAAAAGAGCCTATTATGGCCAGGTTTTACTCAGCACATTTTGCATTTACACTTGGTCAATTTTGCAAAGAAGTACCGCATGACCCTAATATGTACTTTCACGGAGAAGAACCAAGCATATCAGCACGAGCATTTACATGGGGGTACGACATTTTTCATCCTCATAAAATTATAGCGTGGCATTTTTATAGTAGAAGCGGATTTAAAAAACATTGGGACGATCATCAAGACTGGGGAGAAATAGATTCTAAATCGTTCTTAAGATATAGACAGTTACATGAAATGGACGATATAGTTAGAACAGAAGAATTAAATAAAAGCTTTGAAGGTTATGATTTCGGAACAGTTAGAAGTTTAAAAGATTATGAACATTTTGCAGGTGTAAGATTTAAAGATAGAAAAGTAACTCAATATACCAAAGATAAAAAACTTCCCAGTTTAGATTTTATTGGGAAACAAGAAGAGTATGAAAAAGATTTAGTAGAGTATTTTAAACACTGTATTGACATACATGAAGGGCACTTTAAAGAAAATGATTATGATTTTTGGGTGGTGGCTTTTGAGATGAACGATGGAAGTGTAATAGATAGAAGCGATGCTAATGAAGAAGAGGTAAACAGACTTTTAAAAGCAGCAAGAGATGGAGATGGATGGGTAAGGATATGGAGAGAATTCGATGGAAAATATCCAGATAAGTACGTTGTATGGCCGCATTCAAAATCAAAAGATTATATTGAACGTTTAGAAGTTAACCTCAAATGAGAACAATATTAATACATTTACCAGCATATAGGGAACCAGAATTAATTCCTACTATTAAATCAGCTTTATCTAATGCTAAGTTTCCTAATAGGGTACATTTTGGAATATGTAGACAGTTTAACCCAGAGGACGAATTTGATAATGTTGATGAATATAGAGATGATCCTAGGTTTAAG
>Ga0208899_1001017_pt1 | contig 20415 bp, 17 predicted proteins | sample VirMetDEL_Nov_24_FD_184518 | JGI IMG/M metagenome (GOLD analysis project Ga0208899, IMG submission 184518) | Aqueous microbial communities from the Delaware River and Bay under freshwater to marine salinity gradient to study organic matter... | ecosystem: Environmental > Aquatic > Marine >... | reverse complement strand
TATGTATGGACATACCCACGACATACAACGACATACTATGACAAAGTTTGATGGCAACATTGGTGCTTGGTCTATGGGATGTTTAAAAGATATGTCACATGAGAATAACAAGTGGTTAAAGGGTAGACTACATAACTGGGGTCACGCATTTGCTATTGTTGATTGGTTTGACAATGGTGAGTTTAAAGTAGAAGTAGTAGAGATAACTGATGGTAAAACAACCTTATGGGGTGAGTTAATTGACGGTAACAAGTAAATCTATCGGGGGAAAGTCTAAAGGAGTTTCTACTAACAGCACTAGAAGGCTGTATAACAAAAAAAAGAAGAGAAAGAAGAATGCCAAAAAAAGCTATAAACGTAAGTAACTTCAGCGGAGGAGTAAACAATAATACTAATCCTAGGGATTTAGCTGATAATGAATTACAAGTATTATCAAATCTTAGCAATGAAGTACCAGGGAAGTTAAAAGTTATTGGTTATGAATCTAATGTTACAACTACTGAATTAAATGCTATTGATTCTGTAAACTATGGTAATGGATTATTGCATACAAACTTTGATAGAAACTTAGGTAGTCCAACTTCTATTAATGAAACAGAATATTTATTTATTAATGACACTGCTAATTCAGAAATAGAAATATTTGATGTTACTAACACAGATTTAGAATCAGATACTATTGATTATGGTAGCACTTCTTCTAGATTAGAAATGTATAATATTGATGGTGGTGTTAGAGTAGTACCACATTATGGAAATGCTGGTAATACTCCTAAGTTATTTACATATTATAAATACGATAGAAAGCTAGGTTCAGGAGGAGCTGTTGGAGTTCATGCAACTCAAGCTGGTGATTATAATGAAACAGATTTATATATAGCACCATTACGAGGTAGGAATGGATATGATTATAATGTTGATACATTGAATAGTCATATAGAAACTGATGGTGAACCAAACTTTCATCCTAGCGAGGGTTCTGAAGTTTATATACCTAGTAGTGTAAGAGTAGGTAATTTAGGAAGTAGTTCTGCTCAAGAAAACCGATGGAATTTTACTTTTGCAAATCTTGAACAAGAACTAGATAACTGGGATAATTTTGATGCTGCTCCAATAGATGCATACACAGATAACGGTGAAGGTTCTATGGCTTTTATTCCATATTTTGTAAATAAATCTACTGAAAATAGTGAGTCAGATATTCTTATAGATAAAAATAAACGATATGGTTTTTGGTGTTCAAAAGTATATAAAGATTTTAATGGGTCTATTCAAGAATCTCCTGCTGCATACATAGGCTATGCTCCTCAAAACTTATCTGCAGATGAAATAACACAAGTATTACATTTTGGATTTGTTGGAAGAATGGGACAAAAAGAAGCTAATTATGCAGGATTTAAAATATATTGGGGTATTATAGAAGATTTTGTTGAAGCTGATGGAGCTAATACTACCATTGAAGAAGGTTCTGTTGGTGCTAGATATTTATTTTGTGAAGTAGATTTTGAAGAAGGAATACGTTTAGCTGGAGAAGATAGTTATAAACCTTTTGGAACAGACGAAGTTTTAGTTTCTACTAGTCCTATTAACGTATATGAAAGACAATTTGTATATCCATTCAATTTTTATTCTGCAGGTTCTGATGCGTATGCAATAGGAGAAGATATATTTAGTTTACCTACAGTAGAGCCTTATATTATAGACGCACCTTCTGTAATTGGTGAAGCTAATACAGGATTTAAAACATCTACAATATTAAATAGAAGAGTATATGCTGGAAATGTTCAATACTATAACGATAAACACGAGTTAGTTACAAAGTCAGATAGAGTATTAAAATCTAAACCTAATGAGTTTGATTACTTTGAAGAAGAAAGTTTTATTGATGTAGAAGTAGAAGACGGAGATAGCATTGTAAACTTATCTACAACTGGTAATAAGTTACTACAATTTAAAAAACAAAATTTATTTATTATTAATGTATCAAGAGGTATTGAGTTTTTAGAAGCAACTTTTGAATATAAAGGGTGTGAGAAAGAATACCATGTTATAGAAGCAGAAGGATTTGTAGCTTGGTTTAATAAGTATGGTGTTTACATATATGATGGTAATAGAATATTAGATATCCATTTGAATGACAATGGACAACCATTCTTTGATGATTGGGAATCTAACTATTATCATGATAACAATGTGATAGGATTTATACCAAAAACAAAACAACTATATATTACCAATAATCAATCTACTAACAATGTATTGATGTTTGATTTGAAATCTCAGTCTTGGATGACTGGTGATGTAACAAGTACTAATGATATTACTAATTTAATTACTAGAAATAATGGTGATATTAATTGGGTAGAAATACAATCAAGTGATGCGAAGCTTGTAAAATGGAGCAATACTCCATTTAGCTTTACAAAGACTGGTGTTATTATGCAATCTAAAGAGTTTGACTTTGGCACACCTATGGTTAACAAAAACATTAATACTATTTATGTAAACTGCAAACAAACTTCTAACATTACATTGCAAGGGTTTGGTACAAAAAGAGATAATACACCAGTAGCATTAACTGATATAAGCACACTTGACAATGCTACAAGTAGTCTAAAAACGCTTAAAATAGCTGTTCCTGACACTTTTAAGAACTTAGTGAGCTTTGGTATAGCATTGAAAAGTACAGGGGTTGTAAACGCCGATTTTGAAGTAAATGATATACAGATTGTATACAGAGATAAGGTAGTGCGATGACATTTGGTAAACAAAAAGTAAAAAGAATTTTAGATAGAATACATACTATTAAAGACAATACTCAAGATATTGAGGAAACAAAGCAGCAATATGAAACACCGATTAAGGTAGATAGAAACATACCTACAAACTCACAAGGGGTTAATGGTGATAGAAAGGTAGTAAAAGAAGGTAATGATAATTACCTATATATTAAAGTAGATGGTAGATGGATGAAGACGCAACTTCAGGAGGTAAGGTAGCATGGCATCACAAGAACAATTAATATTAGCACAGTTAGGTGCTGAGTCAGCAGATATTTTTAAGAAGAAAGCAGATAGTGGCTCTGGATTAGCTCAAGATTTAACAGCAGGTGCATTAGCAGCACAGTCATTCGATGAAGCTACATATGCTTTAGAAAAAGGCGTAGGAAGTTTTCAAGATAAGTTTATGTCAGGAGACTATGCACAAAAAGGTGGATTACTACAAAAAATAGGTGCAACAGCTTTTGGTCCTTATAGTAAAGAATATTCACAAAGTTATTTTGCAGAGAAAAGAAAAACAGACCCTACTATAGCAAAAGAAATGGAGCTATATAACCCTGACACAGGAAAGGTAGAAAGCGTAGACTTGACTAAAAAAGTATTTGATAGTGCTCCTGATAGACCAGACGTTCAAGGAACAATGGGATTAAGTGGAGCTGACCCAGCTAGACAAGAAGATTTAGCAGGAGATTTGCAAATAGATGAAGTTGGAGTAGATGTTAGAGCACCTATGAGACCAGTAAAACCTTTTGTAGGTAACCTACCAAGCTCTGATGAATTTTTAGATGACATGTATATGGGTGCTGCTCCAAAGAGACCAGATGCACCTTCTGGAAAAGCTCCTATAAGATTAAAAAATCAAGGACTTACTACAGAAGACAATAACATAGCTAATGAACAATTATTGTATAGTGGTACAGCAGATTTATTTTTAGCAAACACTATAGATACTGGATTGAGTTTAAATGGTAATTACACTACACCTGCTTTTGCAGAAAGTACTGGAGTAAATTTTAGAAATGTGATGCCAAAAGCTTTACCAAATCAAGAAGCGGTTAATGCAACTACTATGGCTGCTGGAGTTACAGGATTTCAAACAGGCAGGAGTATGAATGAGATTACAGCAAAACGAGGGGAAATAAGATTAAATAATTTATTGGGGATAACAGAATGAATGTATTAGATATTATATCAGAAAATAGAGGAGAGCAGCACGCACAAGTATTGCGTATGCACGGAGAAGAAGTTGCACAAATAGAATCTAATAATAGATTTGATGCGGTGCAAAAACAAAGAGATACCAATCAAACTAAAGGTCCTGGAAGAGGTTTATTTCAGTACGAAGTATCAGAAAATGCAATGGGTGGAGCTAAAGGTAGCGGTGCTTCTAAGACTGCGTTAACAAGATACAAACAATTTTATGAACACTATGGTCAGGAAATACCACAAGAATTTAAAGAAGAATTGAATAGAGTTAATAGTGACAATCCAGACTTTTCTAAATTATCTAGAGAGTTGCAAGAACAAATATTTTATGCAGACAAAGAAAGAGGTAAGATGCCTTTAGATGAATTAGCGTCAGGACAACTATCATTAAAAGATGCGTACGTAGACTATCATTGGATTGGTAATCGTTCTTCTCAAAACTATGATACTGAGAGAGAAAGAGTTTCAACCTTATATGAAGGCAAGATAGGACCAGTAGATGATATACAACCTATGAAACCTACAATGACTAATAATGAATTTATTATGCAAGAAGGTAAAAAAGCTGCATCAAAAGTAACTGGTACACAATTTAATATATTAAACGTAATGAAAGATTTAGGTCAAGTATTTCAACAATTTGATAAGGAGGAACAATAATGCCAATAGGTTTAGGTGCATTGATATCAGGAGTAGCTGGAGCTTCAGCTAAATATAAAAAATTTAAAAAATATGGCAAGGCAATATCTGCCATATCAGGATTTTTTGGTAGTAAAAAGAAACGAGCAGAAGAAAAACAAAAATTAACAGACTTTAGTGAATTACTAGGACAGCAGTATACGTCTTTACAAGGAACAGTTGGTGATGTACAGCAAGAGTTTGAACAAATGAGAGGTTTTCAATCTGAAGCACAAGGATTAGAACAACGAGCTGCAGTAATGGGGTACGGTGCAAATCAACAACAAATGGCTGGACAAATAGCAGGTACTGGATTATCAGGTGTTGGTGCTGGTCAAGAAGCTATGCAATTAGCTCAACAAGAGTTTGCTAATCAACAAATGGCTAGAGCACTACAGTCTCAAGAGTCTCAATTTAATTTAGGTTTAAGAGAAGCATCACGTATGCGTGACATACAAGCTGCAGGATTTCAATTAGACAGAGCAAGAGCAGAAAAAGGTTTAAGTAAGAAAAATTATGGACAGTCCTTAATGGACATGATGGAGGTATAAAATGGCAAGCAATGAAACAATTAAAAACTTAAGTACTTTATTAGGTGCGTTAAGAGACTTTAATCAACCTCAAAGAGAGTTGGATGCATATGCTAAAAAAAGATTAATAGATATGAATATTGAATCTGAGTTAGCTGAAATTAGAAAAGCAGAACAACAAGCAGAAATAGATAAAATGTTAACTAAAAAAGGCTTAGCTTTAGGTCAAGATATTTTAGCCCAGCAAGCTTTAGGCGAAGCACCTACTGCTTACGAAGCTATGTCAGATGCAGATAAAAAAAGAAGTAAAGACTTAGGTCAGGTTGTAGGTATAGCACCTTTAGTTCAGGTAAGAAAAGCAATGAAAAGAAGTGGAAAAGACTTAGAAAATGTTGTTAAGGATTTATCTTCTAGTGTTATAAATGTACATGGTCAAGCAGTAAATCAATATTACTCTGGTACAGCAGGCAAAAGTCCTGAAACAGTAAAAGAATTTACTATGTATAAACAATATTTAGACACTTTAGATTACGATAGATTGTCGGGAGATGGTAAATATAAATACGACAGTTTATATAAATATATGAATGAATATATAGAAGAATAAAATGAATCCTAGGTTACGTTATTTACAAAACTTGTACGAATCTGGTACTATTAGCGAACAAAGTTATATTGGTAGAGCTAATATGCTTTATTCTACTAATCCAAAAAATTTCAGTGAAGAAGATATAGACTTTATTGAAAAGCTTAATAAGGATGTTGGAGTAGATTTTAATAGAGATATGGCAGTATCCGAATCTAATTTAGGTTCTGTACTTAATCAATTTGCATCTGGTGTTGCTGAAGGATTTACAACATTAGGTTGGGCAGAAGAAGCTGATACTACTACAGAGGGCATTGCTAATAAAGTAGGACACCTTGTAGGTTTTGCACCTGATATAATAAGCAGTGTATTATCTATGGGTGCTTTAGTACCAGGTATTGTTGCTAAAAGAGGTACTGCTAAGCTAGCTGTTAAACGTGCAAGAGGAAGACCTACTAAAAAAGCTACTGAAGAAAGATTGCGTATAGAAGAATCTGTAGCTAGAAATACAGCACTCGCAGAAAAAAGAAGTCAACCAGGTCGTAAACTTACAGCTAATATGGGTAGTGCTGCTGCTAAAATTCAAATAGGTGGATTTAGACCATTTGCAAAAGCTATTGTAGACGAAGGTGCAGAAAAGGTTGGTAAGAAAGCAGCTAAAGATGCTGTAGAAGAAATAACAGATATTAAAGGATGGCAGATACGTTCAATACCAATGCGTATTGCAGACAAAGCTATTGATTCTGCTACTAATAAGATAGCTGATACTGGATTATTATCGCAAGGATTTTTTAGTAAAGCACTATTTAAGAATGAACAATTTCAAAAAGTAGCTAGAGAGTCTGCACATTTAGGTGTAGCTCTTGGTGCTAGTGCAGTATGGAAAGGACCTAAAGCTATAGCTGAATCTACATTTCATGGAGCATTAGCAGGAGCAGTATTTGGTGGTATAGGTGAATGGGTAAATGTTTCCAGGTTAATAGCTAATCCTAAAACAGAAAAGCTAGGTAAAGATTCTCTTAAAATATTAATACAAAATAAACAAAAAGAAGAAATATTAAATGCTTTTGCTAGAGGTACTGTAGGTTCTGCATTTCAGGGTGGTATGTCTACTGTACAAGGAGCACCATTACCCGACCAAATGTATGAATACTTAATGGGATTCTTTTTTGGTGCACATACAAAATCTGTAAATGAATTAAAACTTAGAAAAATTATTATGGAAAATCCTATGTTAGATGGTACTGCTAATATAGGAAGATATAAAAAACAAATAGAAGCTGTTAAAGAGTATCAAGATGCACCCGCTGAAGTAAAACAAGAATTTGAAAGACACATTGAAGTACTATTTGAACAACAAGCTCAACAAAATCAACGTGTCATTAGTGGTAAAATAATAAACAGAGAAATAGAAAAAGTAGCAAAAGAAGAAAACCTTGATGTAACAAAAGTTAAGGACCTTAAAAAAGCTACAGAAATAGTATTAGAAAACGATAAAGTAAAAGATTTACCTAATGTTGATAGAACTATATTTAAGGAAAAAATAGAATCAGATAAATCATTTTTAAAAGAAATGGCTGAACATAAAAAAGGTAGACAAGATGCTTTAAAAGAATTAAACGAACAACTATTACAAGAACTTGGTATTGATTTTGCTAGTGTAATTGAAGCTCAAAAGTCTAGCGACATTGTAGACCCTATATCTATTAATCGTGCATTAGAAGGAGTATACAAAGAAATTAAAAACGATGCTAGATATGAAGGTTACTCAAGAGCAGATTTGAAAAGAATATTATTAAAGTCTGTTTACAATGCAAAAAGTTATACAAGTTTTGTAAAAGATTTTAAATCAATTCATCCAAATTTTGAAGTTAAGTTTAATCAAGTTGGAGAAAATCCTTTAAGAACATTTTTTATAAGAACTAAAACCTACGCAGAAACATCTGAAGTTGGTGTATTGGCAGACGGTACTCTTAAAATGATTCGTAATGGTGCTAAAAACTTAGAGGTAGATGCTGATGGTAAAAACTTAGTAGCAAAAGAATCTCCTAATGGTATTGATATACGTTACGGAAAAAATACTAGACTAATTGTAAGGTTGTTAGAAAAAGAAGCTAATAGCAATAAATATGAAGCACCGTTAGATATGTTGAGTCCTTCAGAAGCTATATCTAAATTGCAAAAACAATTATACAAAAAAGGATATTATATATATGGTGCACCCAAAGATAAGGGCACTATTATAGCACAAAAAATACCAGAAGGTATTAACCCTCAGACTCCAAAAGGTAAAAAGTTTTTAGATATGATGGTAGATATACTGCAATCAAAAGATATAGGTGTACCTAAGAAGTTTTTAAAAAAGAATAATGATAGACTATACTCTGTATCTAATCTTATTTATAAATTAGTTGATAATGGATATTTAACTGGTACTGGTGAGTCAAGAAAGCAAATTACAGAAGCTGTAAATGAATTTAAAAAAGATGTTATTGATGGTAAAATTAATATAGATGTATTAAAAGAAGTCAAATATGAACCATTATATCAAGGTAAAGGTATACCAGTTCCTTCTGAAGCTATGACAAAAGTCTTAGATAACCTTGGATATATTGATGGTCAAGTTAAAGGCTTTTTAAATATGATTGCTATCAAAGATAAAATATTAAAACGCTATGACAAAGAATATGAATCTGGTACTGACGGTGGATTAATTATAAGAGACGATGTATTTGATTTAATTACAGACGTATTTGGTATGTCAAGACAAAATGGTTTTATTAAACCTGTTGTAAGAGCTAGTGCTAGAGAAGGCAAGGGTGAAATACGTGGTAAGGTTGGTGGATTTAGACCAGAGTCTGAAGGTTTAAATAAGTTTATGATGGATAACAATATACATATGATGATGTATGGAAGCGGATTAAAATCTAAAGGAAAACTGTCATTAAATGAATTAATAGATGGTAAAAATGATACATGGTCATTAAAAGAGTCTGTGGATATTGCTAAAATAAGAGCAGAAGAATTGTTAATAAATCCTGATGTAAATGATTATGTATTTAAAAATCTTATTGAGATTAACGAAAGAGGTATGTTAAAAATATATAAACAGCTTCTTGATAAGAATACATTTCAAGATTTTCCTGTAGAATATTTTAACGCAGTTGAAGTATTAAAAGAAAAGATGATGGCAGGAAATGAAGCAGCTACAAAAAAGTTTATAGAAAGTGGACAAGACTTTGTAGAATTTAGAGTTGATGACATATCTATACAGTCATTGGTGGATTCATTAATTGACAATCCTGTATCTTTAAAATCTAAAAAAATAATTAGAGACATATTAGAAAATACCAGGCAAGATGAAATGGATTTGTCTGATAGCATGTCTATTGACCCTGCAGACTTGGTTGAGTTAGGGCTTACCCCAGAGATATTAAAAAGAACTAACCATGCATTTAATACACAGCTTGAGTATAAAAACTTTATAAGTAATAAACTTGCTAGATACATACTTAGTAGAGGTAATCAAATAAAAGTTAAGCATGGATTTAAAGCATACTCTGGATTATACACACAGAAAATGCAAAAAGATTTTAATCTAAAAGACAATGAGTTTATGCTAGGTGATTCTATGCGTGATATGTTAATTACAGTAAAAGGAGTTAAAGAACCAGTAAGACTAGAGGATGCTTTTGATACATTTCAAAAATTAAACTATAGGTCTAATAGAAAAGAGTATATGGCCTACAAAGAAGCATTAACCTATCTTATTATGAGAACACCAAATAGTGGTAATGGTGGTGTTCGTGCATTAGAGTTTGTTGGATTTAAAAAGAAAGGTGGATTTAACTTTTTTGCTAATGAATTAAATAGTGAATACCTTGGTGGTAAAGACAATGATGGTGATACTGTTACTGGGTATCAGTCATTACCAGGTGTTATGAAGAAATCATTTGGTAAAGATAATGTATTTTATGAACTAAATGATGGTGATGTAAATAAACCTACTAAAGATTTAAAAGCTATGGAAGATAAATACAATCCTGGTAAAACTATAGCAGATACTAGATACGGTATAGACTTCGGAGAGTCTCCTACTGGCAGTATAATTACTAAAGTTATATCAGGAATGCAATCAGGTGCTGATGTAGCTGGATTGTATGCAGCAGAAGCTTTGGGTATATCTACAGGTGGTAATGGAACCAAAGGACATATAAGTGAAGCTGGTAAAACACCAAAAGAAAGGACAGAATTAGCTAAAAGATTTAATATTGAAGAAGGTCAAAGCACAAGCTTACCTCAAAGAACTATGAAAAACGTTGTAGATTCTAATGCTACTATTGCATTTAGAACTCAAGCTTCTGTAGGAACGGATAAGACAATAGGATTTGCACAAACAGGTAAATGGTCTAAGGGTAATACTAAAGAAGGTATTTATAATGATGGATATAAACCTGTATTAGTTTTAAATAGTACTAACTCTTCAGCTAAAAATATAAAACTTATAAAAGATTTTATTAAACAAAATCCTGGTGTAGTTAACATAGCTGGTTCAAGAGAAAGCAGTGTACCTGGCAGTCAAAAACAAATACAAAAACTTTTAGAAATTTCTTTTAAAGAGTTACAATCTGAAAAAGTAAGCAAGAAAACATTTGGTGAACAGCTTGGTGAAATGCTTAGTAGTGAAATGAGATTAAAAGCTGGTAAGGCTGCATACGAAGGTAAGAAAGCTGTTGGTACTATAGTAAATGCTACTACTGAATTTCAAATGATGTTTGATATGATTAAGAATAATGGTGGTGTTATAGAATTAGGTAGCGGTTATCAAATAAAAATTAGATTAGATGATTTTAACTTTTTAAAAGATGTAAGTTATGTTGGTATTAATACCGCAGTAGACTCTTCAGAGTATATATCTATACGACCAGTTAGAAAAAATGTAGAGCAAATGTTTCAAGACTTTTTTAAAGTAGAACTTCAAGGACAAGATGTAACTTCTGATTTAAGTTGGTACAAATTTAAAAAAGATGCTTCTACTATTATGCCAAGTTTTAGAAACTTTGCAAAAGCAATTAGCAGTAAGAAAGAAGTAACTTTTAATTTGGATGGCGAACGTTCTTTGTATGAGCAAGCACAAAACTTTATATTTGAATGGGGAAAGTTTGGTCAAAAAGGTGATACCTATTCTAATTACTATTTACAAACAGCAAGAAAAATAGCAGACATTGAAATGACAAATGATATATTTAGTTTTGATTTTGCTAGAGGTCAAGACATAGTTGCAGCGTTAGATAGAACTTATAAGAATGTAAAAAACAGAAAGGTATTTGAAGAACTTGGTATTGCTGATTTATACAGAGATTTGAATCCAGATTTTATTTTAAAAAGCCTAGCTGAAGGAAAAAATTTAAGAGGTAAAGCTAATAACATAATAGGTTTAGATTTACTAACAAAGCAAGGTGAAATAATTATAGACTTACTTGAAATGGGTGGATACAGAAGAGATGGTATTGTTTCTGATTTGCAACGTGTTGTTGAAAATACATTTCTTATAAAACAAAAAGGGCTTAACAAAATAGATTTAAGCAAAGAAATTATTGCAGCTAAACAAGCTTTAACTAATACTATAGAAGCTAAGCTAGGTAAGGGTAAAAAACTTACAGAAAAATATAAAAGACAATTATTTAGATTCTATGATTTTGCATTGCTATCACATCCAGTAGTCAAACTAGGTGCAAATCCTAAACTTGATGTAAAAGTAGGTGGTAAAGAAATTACTTTAAATGAAGGTTATGACTTAATTAAAAAATACAATAAAGAAATAGATGCTAATATGCCTGCTGGAAGAGATATGGAATACAGCTCCGTTGTTAATGGACTACTGAAAGATATAAGAACTATAGAAAATTCTATTGATAGAATACAAGAAAAGTTTACTTTTGAATCGCCTGCTATTGACCCTTTAAATACTAGATTATTTTTTACTAAAATAGATGATGTATATAGTAGAGCTGCTGAAATAAATGCAGGTAAAAATGTAGAGGTAGAAGTAGAATCTGGAACTCCAAAGAAACCAACAAAAGAAAAATTAAAATTAGAAGATATAAACGAAGAAGTAGTAAAAGAAATAGAAAAAGATACTGGTGAAAAAGTCAATGAAATAGAAGTTGAACGTGAAGTATATAAAAAAATTACAAGTATAGATTTTGATAAAGCATTAAGCGATACTAAAATAACTACATTTGGTAGAATACAGTTAATGCGTTTAAAAAAGATGTTAAAAAACAATCCGCATTTAACTCGAACTATTGATGCTCAATATGAAATGTTTTTACAAGGTACAGATTTTATGACATTCCAAATATCTAAAGAGTTCACTGATGCTACTGCTAAAGATTTAAAAAGATTCAACGATTACATGGAAAGCATTATGGAACCTGGTGCTATTAAAAAATTCTTAACTAGAAAGTATATAAAGCAAGACCCAGATACTGGTCAATACAAAGTTGTTGGTGCACCTGGTTGGGCTTCACACTTTATATCTAATACCTTGAAAAATCAATTAAAGTTTGCTGTAATGCAAGATGTAAATCCAGATTATCAAAAAATAAGAACAGTTGTACTGGATAAGAATGGTAATATAAAACTCAAAGATGGTGAAGTACCAATATCTACATTAGAATACAACACTAATTTAGCATTAGCTTTTCACAGATTAGGTAACTCAAAAGACAAAGACGTACAAAATCAAATAGAAGAAAACTTAAGATTAGTAAAACCAGAAGACTCTAAACAAGCTAAAGATTTTAATTTGTTATTTAAATATTTAATGTATGCTAGAGAATACAATAATGGAAAGTTTTATTCTGGAATTAAAAATCAAGCACAAAAAGATAACATTACTAAAAAATATAATACCTTTAAAAAAGAATATGACAGAATGATTAAAGAAGGTTTAACGTTTAAGTTTGAAGCTACTGGTGTAGAAAAAGGACAACGTACACGTAAAGGTGTAGAAGAAGTTGGCAATATGGTAAATGATGCCTACACAAACTTAATGACACAAGTGTTAAACGATGTTATTAAAAGTAGGCATTCGTTCTTAAAAGATAAATTAAAGTCATTAGGCAAAAAAGTTAACGAATATAAAATACCTAAAAAACTACAGAAACAAGAATCTAAAACCAATGTTGAAGAGCAAATTAAATATGAAATTCAACAATTAGAAATGACATTTTTAGATAAAAACGGTTTATTAAGTGATGCTACAAAAATTGATGCACTGTACGCAGGACTAAGTGAATTAGTTATACGTAACCCAAGCCAAGCATTAACTAGATTACCTTCTATTACAGATGTAAACTTTTTTAGATATTATCAAAGATTGAATGACCATCTTTCAAGAAAGTTTCCTGAAATAAACTTTGAAAAACAATTAAGTAAAAAAGAATTTGAACGTGTAAAAACAGAAATAGAAGAATATAAAAAAATATTAAAGCCTAATAAATCTATTAGTATCGGTAGATATGAAGACTCTAAAGGAGTTGTTAGTCGTTTCGTACCGCATACAGGAGCATTTGATACTATAAAAAGAGCTGAATTAAATGGAAAAGCTATTGATGATATTATTGAAGCTAAGATAAACAGAGTAGCAAAAAACGAAAAACTATTAGCACGTATAGATGCAAAGTTTGCTACAAGTGCTAGAACAGAAGCAAACAAAGCAGAAGCTATAGCTAGATATAGAGAATATTTGAACAATAAATATGCAGGATATAGAACTAAAGGAGTTAATCCAGAAACAGACGTTCAAGAGTTAGCAGTAGTTGAAGACTTTACATTAACTAAACCTATGGATGTATTTAAAAGTAATAGTAATTTGCGTTCACGTGGTTCTGATGTTAGTTTACCAGAATGGAATGCAGGATTAAGTCACGTAGAAAGCTATGTTGGAGCTCAATATAGAAATCTTTTGAATAGTAATCTTTCATTAAAAATTAATAGTAATATTAAACGTTTTGTTAAAAAGAATCCATTCGGTACTGATAAAAATATTACAGAATCTTGGGCATACTTTATGATGGATGTTGCTAAAAATCAAATGGGATTACCTAGTTTGCGTAACTTTGATATCCATGGTATTACTAAAGATGAACTTGGTTTATTAAAAAAATATATGAACAATAAAATGAAACAAGAGGGATTAGGTTTATCGGTAAAAGATAAAGATTTCCTTGCAAGAATTGAAGCTAATGTAGGATTATCTGTTTTTCAAAAAGCAGAAATTAATACTTACATTAAAAAAGCATCTGAAAAGAAAACAATATCTCAAAAAGAAATACAGCAAAAAGCAGAGAACATGGCTTACAATCTTAGACTTAAAAATTTAAAAGATTTAGCACAGGGTAAAAATGTAAATAAAATAGGTAGATTCCATTCTGCTTATCAATTAATGACAGATGAATCTGTTGTAAACTTTACAGAAAAAATGGATAGAATCTTTGGTGGTAAATTATTGAAAGATGCTCCTACTGAACGTACAGCACGTGACAGATACATAGCTCAATTAGGTCAAAAGTTTAATGCACTTGAAGGTCAATTTGAAATGATGTCATTATTGTTTCACCCTAAAACATTTTTAACTAACCTTTACGGTGGTTTTACTAACACCATTACTGATGTAGGATTAAAGCCGTTTACTCGTGCTTTAAAAGATGAATGGTGGGAAGATAATGTCTGGGGAGAAAATACTACCTATACAATACAAGACTCTGCTACTGGTAAACAAATTAAAAGAAGCATTAGAACTAGAAAAGATTGGGAAGAATGGCAAGCATTCATTGGTATTTTTGAAGATATGTTAATCAATGAAGCTGCTAAAGATGCACGATTCCAGAAACAAGGTTTAATTATTCCTTTTGAGCAAGCAGCTAAAAGAATCAATAGATTGATTGGTGAAAAAGGATTAAGAACTAACAAAAAAATAAAAGAGTTTGACGACTTTGCAGATTTAACATTGAGAGAAGCAGCAAAAGAAGCTGGAGTATGGGATGCTATTAAAAATACTGGTGCTACATTTATGCGAAGCTCTGAATTTTTATTACGTAGTAGAACTTGGGATGCAGCATACATTAATGCTAGAAAAATATTAGGAGAGTTTGGAGAATCATTACCATTTGATAGTCCTATATTAATTGAAATAGCTAATAGAACAGTAGAATCATCTCAGTTTATTTATCATGCAACACAAAGACCTAATATAGCAAATACTTCTTTAGGTAGAGTCATGACACGTTTCCATCCTTATGCTTGGAATAGTATTGGTAGAAGAATAAAAGCATATAAAGGTGGATTCGCAGAAGAATGGTCTGGTGGTCATAATACACAAAGAGCACAAAGACAGCTAACTGCTGACCTTATGTCTTTAGCATTAGCTAATATATTTGTTGCTAGTATATTTGATTACGCATTATCACCTCCTATGAACTGGATGCAAGATACAGCATCATTATTATTTGGTGATAAAAAAGCAAGAGATAGAGCTTTCTTTAGTCCTTACCCTCACCCAATACTATCACCATTAACGATTGTTACACCACCAGTTGCTCGTTTTGTTTTGAATCCTATAACAGCATTATTAAATAATGACTTTGAAGACTTTCAAAAATATACATTATATACCTATGCTCCTTTTGGTAGATTCTACAGAGATGCTAAGAAAACAATTAATTCACCTGCAATGACTGGAGAATTTATGTTTGGAGTACCCGTTCATACTTTGCATAGAATGCGACAAGACTATTTATCTTCATTTGAAGAAGAAATGCCCGATGAAGAGCAAGTATTAGAGCAAGATGACAATTAATATAGGTTTAAGCTCCTAATCAATTCGACATTGCACTATCTTTATTTAGGCGATAGTTATATCAAAGAATTTATTTTATGAGCTTCTAGGGCTATTCTCGTGGACTTTTTTTGAGCAACTTGTCATTTTCTTTAGATAAATCACTTAAAATACGTTTTAATGGGAATGTATCTTTAAATATGATATTATTTTTATTATCTTCATATTCTTTGGTTAAACTCCAGGTTTTATTATCTTTCATTTTACTTTTCTTATTCCTTCCATTAATCTTTCTACGCCTACTAATACACCTAGCGATGTATTGTTATCACCACCAGGCATATCTTTTACACATAGTTTATTTTTAATTAGATATCGTAGTGCTTTTTTTAATAGTTCTGTATCAACAATAAGAATGCAGCCATCTTGCAGTATGTATGCCCACTTATTAGCTTTGGTAGTAGCAACACCAGAAGGTTTGCCTCTTGATTCATATTCTATATATACATTACCAGTTTGTTGAGTTTGCCTATCACGTTTTACTTCAACCTCAGAATCGTTTAATAGTTTAGCAATTTCAGTTTCACCTTCTTGACCAAACTTTAAATCGTATTGAAAATCAGAATTGTAATCCATTACAACACTAATAAAATATTTTGTTGTCGCATAATTAAATATTCTTCTTTATCTACTTCTTGAACTACAAATCCTGGACCAAATAATACTTTGTCTCCTATTTCTAGTTCTTCTGCTTTACTACCAAGAGCTACTACTTCACCAACATTTTCTTTGATTGCTACATCTGTTGTTAAAATAATACCTGCTTCTGTTTTATTTTCTCTACTCTGCTGCTTTATTACAACTTCATCTCTTAATGGTTTCATATTTTCTCCTTACTATTCCCCCTCTATTGTTAATATATTTATACATCAGTGCCAACCAAGTGTATTTGCTTTAAAAGGGTTAGGTGGACTTTCGCCACTCGCCTCCTTCAAAGCGTGTTAATAGTTGAGGGGGAATAATTATTATTCTTCTTCAAATAGTTCGTGTATCTTTTCTAGCATTGTTTTAATTATCTTTTGTTCACCTGGTGATACCCAAGGTGCTTTCTTGAAGTTAAGCAAAGCAGAACGCATAATCAACAATTCTTCTTTACTAAACTTAGTCATCACAACACTCACAGTTCCCTATTCTAGGTTGTTTGTCTTCTGAATCTCTTATTATCTTATTGTATTTTTCTTCAAATGGTGCTTCTAGTTTATGTAATACTTCTCTAATCATATCTATATCTAAGTTAGGCATCTTAACCTCCCTATATCTATGTTTGATAGTGACTATATTAGCTAAACCTTTTATCGCCATTTCTACTTCTTCTTTACTCAGATTTACTTTTGCCATCTTTTATCTCCTTCATCATCTTTATCCATTTTTTTAGAGGCATTATTATTAACGCATCTTTTCTATCCATTCGTGTTACCACCGCATCTACATCATCGCCATGGTACTCTGGATATAACCATTGTGCTATTTTCTTTCTTCTTTTTGCTTGTATGGTCCAATCCTCTACTACACAATCTACTACTTCACTATATCCTAGTGACCTACCATCTGAGGCATAGGCCCTCTTTGCAGAGAGCCCTTCCTCTTTAGATTGATTTACGATTTCTCGTTCAAGAGCATTGCCACGTATCTTATTTGGATGTGCCATTCCACAACCTCAAATTAAAGTGTAACTCAATAGGTCCAATTCCAAAATGAATCCCAAAGTGTTCTCCTTTATCTTTCTGATACGAAACACCAAACTTAAAGAAATACAACAATACAATCTCTTGTATCATTGATGCATCATTATTTACAGTATCTATTCTTATCATTTTAACTCCAATCTACTTGTCTAAAGGTCATTGTTTCGTAGTCAAACAATGATGTCATTTCAAACTTGCCATCATCTCTTGACTTCTCACTAGTTACTACTCTAGCTTTTTCGTCACGATTACCTTTAACCATTATTACTTTATCTGCTTTCTGTACTACGTTAGTACTACCTTTCAATGAATGCAATGCTATGGTGTTACCTGCTGCAGATATTTTGTTTACGTGATGCACAGCTATAATAATTATATTATGTTTCTGTGCCATTTCTTTTAATGCACCAATGATAATGTTTTGTCGTTGTATCTCAGACTCCACTCTATCAACGTGCACTTCATCAGTTGTATCTACTACTAAGATATTAGGTTCATGCGTTGCAATTACCTTCTTAATAGCTTCAATCTCTGGTGCTATTGTCATTACTTGTATATGACCTAACTGTTCTTTGAAAGATATATTAGGATTTGCTTTGACTTGATTGATTACCCAATCTTCTGTTTGATTGTTAGCTATCTGTACAAATCGTCTAAAGGTTAGAAATTCATTCATCTCTAATGAAAGGAATAACGTTTTCTTATTAGCTTTAGTAACTACATTTTGTACAAATGCAGATTTACCCATACCAGTATCACCAGAGAATACAACTAACTCTCCAGGTTTAATGATATAGTCTTGACAATCAAATATATCTGCCATATTAATTGACATCTTTGTTAAGTCATTTTGTAAGTATTCTACCAATGATTTTGTCATATCTTCAACATTCTTGATATCTAATGTGTAATCTTTTCTTTTGAAATGAATACACTTAGGGTCACAATATTCTGCCATAATTACATCTTGACATCCATATTGGTAGTTACCATCATATACATTACTTACTGTTCTTATTATTTCTTCATCATCCATTGTTCCTCCACTCCATTGTAACATACCATTTAAGGCAACAATGTAAGGAACACCTGCACGTTTGTATGTACTAGACATACGCATCATTTTCATATTACGTTGTCCTTCAACAGGACCTTCATTAAATGCGTGCTGCATACACGTAACTACCGATGTAGTATCTTTACTACGATATCTACCTGTAGATACAGCTTGCGATGTTGATACAATAAGATTCTGTAAGTATGGTTCTACTTCTTTATCTCTAAAGTAAGTGTCATACCAATCACAATCTTCTTCTTGATACGTCTTGTATGAATCTATATTAGATGCCATTTCAGTGACTTCTTCATAATCAAATTTCCAGATTCTGTGATAAGGAATAAATACCTTATACAATCCAGTCTTTTTATTCACACTCCATGGTGCTCTAATGATACGTGTTTTATCAAAGATACTATCTGCAAATGATAAATGTTCTTTCATAGTAAGCTTTACTTTTTCATGTAATACTCTACTAGGTTGAAAGCCAAATACATTTAATAGTTCTATATGATATCCACTACCACTAAACCATATGTTGACGTGCTTCTTGTTAATGCCCAGGTCTTCTATCTCTCCTAGGCATTGTAACAAGTAAGGTTGGAATTGGTCATCAGGTATATTCCCTTTGTCCACATCCAAGATGATTGAATCTAAATATGTTAGTCCATCAAATCCTTTGACTGTACGATTATTCTCAACATAGTCTTTCATAGTTTCATCAAAGCTATAATAGCTTCTATACATTTCACCATTCCAACAATGCTTTTTAATCATTTCGTCAAACTCTTCTACAGTACCAACAGTATTACGATTAGCGACACTACCATTGATTATTTCAATTATAGTCTCTTTATTTTCCATCCTTTTACCTTTGTATCTGAATTAATATATTCTTCTAACTCTATTCCTAAACGCATTAAAGTGTTACTTTCACGTATCTTTCTAAATGCTCTAGAATAAGTACTTGGGGTGTGCACTTTTTGATGTGCAAGTCTTCCGTATACAGGTACTTCGCTTTCTAAATCATAGCTAGCAAAGTGTCCATCGGAAGACTTAGCTTTAGAGTCAATCCATCTTAATAGAATGTCTTGTGCAGTCATTAAAATGGTAAGTCGTCAACCGACACTTTATCTGCACCAAAGGTATCTCCTGTTTGCGGTGCACTTGTATCAGGTTTCATGTAGTTCTTTGGATAACCTTTTGCAACTTGGTCCATAAAACGTTTACCAAGTTCATCTGTTTTATCTAAAGAAGATACTACTCCCCATGTAGCATTCTTGTATTTACCAGTTGATTTGTAATTAAGTACTGCTACCTCTTTACCAATCAAGGTTTCTACATTGACTTCTCCTACATCAGATACATTTAAATCAGCGTTAGCTGCAAGGTATAATGTATTAACATCGTCTGGATATTTTAGTCCAGTTACAATACCATTATTATCTTTTTCAAAGTTCTGATTGATGAATGCAGTATAGTTATATCCACTATCTACATCTTCATATTTTAATCGAATACTGCAGTCATTGTATTGAGAATCTATTTGTTCTATTTCTACAATTTTACAGTGATTAATGAACCAATTTTTATTGGAAGTGTTGGTCTTCACTTTTGTTCCAGTTATAGCCATTTACTTAGCTCCTTCTGTTTTCGTTAACGATTCAAAGTACTCTGTACTCTGACTTACTTTAAGTTTAGTATCAAAGAATCCAGCTTGTCGTTTCTGTTTGTATCTAAGATGGTCTTCTTCTGGTAGTTTACCTGCTTTAGCTGCATTGTTAGCTGCTTTATCCATAGCTGATAATGATGCTACTGTTGGATTAATAGCTTTTTGTTTAGCTTTTGCATTGTCTACTTCTTCTTTACTAGCAATAGAAAAGTCACCACCAAATCCTGCAAATGCTAATGCACGACCTACTGCTGATGTTTCACCATTTTCTAATGCTGATGTTTTGTTTACAAATCCTGTGTTATCACGCTCTGCTG
>Ga0208899_1001016_pt1 | contig 20415 bp, 25 predicted proteins | sample VirMetDEL_Nov_24_FD_184518 | JGI IMG/M metagenome (GOLD analysis project Ga0208899, IMG submission 184518) | Aqueous microbial communities from the Delaware River and Bay under freshwater to marine salinity gradient to study organic matter... | ecosystem: Environmental > Aquatic > Marine >... | reverse complement strand
ATTCCGTGTCACTATATTTGATAATATTGTGACGAGGAAAACCCTTCTCGTTTGCGCCAGCGGCAGTTAGTCTTTCTATCTCATCCCATACATGGTCGAAACCAATGAAACGAGAGTGGGGGAACGAAAACACTTTTGTTCGTGTATTAACCATTGCTATCTCCTTATTTAATTAAGCAAGATTGTTGTCTATCCTCCGGACAATTCCGCGAGGACGTTAATATATATACACTATTTGTTTTTAAATGTCAACTATTTTCTATTTTCTTCGTTGATATCCACAACAGCATCTAATAATGGCGTCTGTTTACTGAAGTTTCTTAATGCTGCCATATCTTTCGGAAAACAATGGCCACCATAACCAAACTTACCATCCGGGCCCGGAACCTGAGTATGAGATCTACCGATGCGGGGGTCAAGTGTTATCATATCTACCATTTGGTCAAATCCATCAAATCCAATTTCATGATAGATTTTATACATCTCATTGAAGAAGGTTACTTTAGTTGCAAGGAAACAATTCTCTACATACTTGGCAAAAGAAGCTTGTTCTAAAGTTCCGTACTTAACGTTCTTCAATTTCGGTAGAACAGATCTGAAAAGTTCATCCCAATATCGACAGTCATCACCACCAAAAATGGCAAACTCTTGATTCATGAATTCATCGGTTGGATTAGCATGAGCGTGACTACCCCTCAAGAATTCTGGACAGTATGTAAAACTAGCATGTCGCACTCCCGCTTCCCAATGTAACCAAATAGGGTCAACAGCTGATTTGATAAGATACTTTGTATTACCATATTTATTGAACACTTCTTCAACGTGATCTGTATTGCAAGTGCCGTCTTCACGCATAGGAGTAGCAACACAAACGATAACACCGTCAGGAGGGTCGATATGTTCATCGCGATAACAATTATAACCTTTTGCGGGGTCATCAATAAAAACGTCTAGACCACTCCGTTGTTCTAGTGCATAATGTACGGCTTCACCTACTGGTCCGTAACCAGCAATTACTAATTTCATTCTATCACCTCTAATAATATAATTTAATTATATTTACTTATTACCAATATTATACTTAGGACACAGCTCCCATTGGTCTTTATCTTTGTGTGAGATAATTTTAATTTGACGCAATGGAGCGCACACTTCTGCTTTCTTCGGATTATCTAATTTTAACAAACCCCAATCCGAAAGTAAAGTAGCAATTGAATTTCTTCGTGCAATGTCATTATCTTCAAGATTAGATTTTTTACCGTCAAGTAGAAATAACTCTTTGAAGTGTACGATAAAATATCGGCCTTGTTTATGAAGGATATGACACGACTGATAAAGTTTTTGTTCTTTTCTAGAGGCGACCCCAATGCGTGTTAACGTTTCGCGGATTTTTAGGAAATCATCGGGTTCATTTAATATAATTTCTAACAGGTCGTTAGGATTCCATAGACTATTTTCTTCCACCTTTATACACCTTATTCTTAATTGTTTCTATTTGTTCAGGTGTTAAAAGAGATATCGCAGAACGAGCCTTTTCATTGCTGTATCCATAAAACTCTTTAACAACTTCCAAATCATCGAGTCCGGATGGCTTACCCCATTTAGTAAACCGCTTCCTTTTTCTAACTATATTTAGTAAAAAATGAAATTGTAGTTTTTTATCGATGTGATGATACTTGTTCATCTCATTCGAGAGCATCACAGTATCTTGGAAATAGGAAAGTTGACGATTTACAATAAACGGTAAATATTCTTTTTCCGTTTCATCATCAATCATAATATCTTCTTTAGTATAATTAATACTATTCACAAATTCAAATGGATTCATTGTCTTTTCTTCTCATACGCCTCATTAATTAAATCAGCTTGTTCTTGTGTCATCTTACGACTGTCAAGCAATTCACCAGTTTTACTCACATAACCTCTAGTGGTAGCAATGGCGTCTTTCACCCACTTAGGTCTCTTCAGTTGTTTCGCATTAAATTTAGGTTTAGGTGTTGGTTCTGATACCGACACTTCCTTCACAGTTTCTTCTTGTATAGTTTCTACTGATGTTTCTTTGATATCATCTAATATCAAAACTTCTTTCGTCTTAACCGTTGTTGGTGTCTGTTCTCTTCTGGTCGCAATTGCTTTGGTACTTGCAATTAATAAAACCACAGCAAGAGGATCAAAAACAAACACCAATGATAGAATGACTCCCCTTACAGCCTTGTCATAATAATTCTGTGCTTCATCACCGTAGATTAATTCTGCGATGTATTTAATCGCACCAATCTCTAACTCAAATGCAATATTTTCTTTCTTTAATTCTAACTCTTCTCCCTGTAGTTTGTCAATAGTTAGAGAGATGTCTGTTCGTGAAGATTCTAATTGTGTGCGTTCTTCTTTCTGTTCTTCTCTTGCCTTTAGTCCTCTAGTAACAAATCCTCTCTCGATATATTCGTCCAGAGCATCATCCAAAGAACCTAGTTGTTTATCTATAGCGTCTAAACGACGAGTTTCTGCTGACAGTTTTCTTTGCACATTTTCTAGTTTAATATAAGTATTAGATGTCTTGGTTTCCTGTTCTAGGTGGGCCCTAGAAAGATAGCCAAAAATACCCATACTGGTGATAAACATTAACACCACCACAGCAAGAGTTAGATACGATTTGATTGGAATACTGATTCGTTTCCATTCGAGGTGTAACCATGCGGCAGTTACAAGTTTGCCCACTTCCAGTGCGCTGGCCATAATTACTACTGACCAAAACGCACCAGCGAATATGGTAGACAAACCTATAATCGAAAAGAACGCCGCAATCACCGCAAGTGTGATTGATGTAATAAACGCAAGATAATTTGTCAAAATAGAAACTTACTTTGAGGGACTATTTTATATTTATATTAGCCATAAGTTCTGTGAGACAGGCAACCATATTTAATTCGTGGTCGGCGACAAATGCATTTTTATATTGGTAGTCTGCAAGAATCAACACTAGGTTAGGGATAGTACTAGTTTCTATGTTATCATACATTCGGTCATAGATACCACGAAAGATTGCGTTGGGATCAACATCCATATTGTTCACAACCCATGTTCTCATTTTTTTAAAGTCTTTATCTTTAAGGGCCTTGAACAACAGATCATAGTCGTTGTTATCAGCAGCATTCAACACAACCGTTTCAAGTTGACCACCAATCGAATGTCTTTGACATTCGTTGATAACACGACGCCAATCAGGAGCGTGTTTCATAATCAATTGTACTAACGTTTCAGTCTTATACTCGACAAGTTCTTTGTCTAGAATGTTTTTCAGGTGAGCAAGAAAGGTCCCACAGAGTTCTGCAAGTTCTTTTTTGGTAGTGTTGAATTCGTATACACCACATCGAGAATGAAGTGGTTCAATGATACGATTCTTGAAGTTACAGGTGAGAATGAATCGACAGTTATCAGCGAACTCTTCGATGAATCCACGCAATGCTGGTTGAGTGGATTGGGGATTAAGATAATCAGCCTCGTCTAAGATAACTACCTTATATCCACCCTGCAAAGAGATTGATGATGCAAACTGTTTTATCTTTCCACGCAATGTGTCAATATTGCCTTCCTCAGAACCATTAATAACAATATGGTCTAAATCAAGTTCATTACACAAAGCTTTTGCAACGGTAGTCTTACCCAGTCCCGCCGTTCCAGTGAACAACATGTTGGGTAAGTCACCGCTAACAACCATTTTTTCAAAAACAGTTTTTAACGATTGTGGAAGGATACAATCTTCAATTGTTTTTGGTCTGTATTTTTCTACGAAAAGGAACTGGTCGGTCATAGTCAAAAATCCATAATATAAATTGGAGCGGCGACAAGGAGTTTAACCTCGCTAGTCTAACGGGAAGAAAGACTTGTCACGGACTCGCCGCAATATTTAGAACCTAATGTAAAAAGATTGGAGCGGGATGCGAGGTTCGAACTCACGACCTCAACCTTGGCAAGGTTGCGCTCTACCAGCTGAGCTAATCCCGCTAAAATCATCAGGAACAGGAGAAAAATTTATACTTCATCTGGAATAGGTTCTGGACTTGGACCAGATTCTCCTTCGTTCTCAAGCAACTGAATCAGTGCAATGCTTTGGTCACGTAATTGACCAATCGTAGCTAATTCTTCACCACGAAAACCTCCACGTGCGGCAACTGTATCAATTACAGCAACTGTGCTTCGAGTGACCCTGTTAGCAAGATCAGCGATTTGTTCAAGATTATCAGACATTATTTTATACTCCGTAAGTACTAGATTTTTCAAGTGCTACCCAATATTCGGTAGCGGTTTCAACATTCACAAAATGCGAAATTAATTTAGAAGAAATTCTAACCTCATAATCACCATCAACCATTTTCAGGTTTCCGATGTTGAAAACAAAATTAAACCTCTCTTTCCCAAATGTTCCGTCCACGTCGATAGAAAAAACATTAGATGTAGCATCTTTATTATCAATAACAGACAAACACACAACGCCGTTTGAATTGTTCACAGAAAGTTCTGTGTGTCCAAGTACAGAGGATGCTCGTTTGATTTTTGATAATGTTTGTCTATCCAGAGTGAATTTAACATCTGCATCAGGCATTATAATATCTTTTGATGGTTTTGTCAAGATGTCTAAATCAGAGTAGTAATACTTTGTCCTAGACCGTCCAGAGTTATCAACCACCAAAACATGGTTCTGTTCGAACTTCAACCGTGGGCTATCCACAAGAGATAACACGCTAATAAATTCGTTCAGGTCATAAATGCCGAAAGTTTCGGGAAAAACAATATCCAGTTGAGAAGAACTCAAAACATTCTTCGCTTCTGAAATAGTTTTTACCACGCTACCCTTTTCAATTACAATGTTAGGATTGATTGTCGCATAGTTCTTAAGAACCGACATTGTTTTTTCAGAAAGTTCCATAATATAATTTCTCTAAAGTTTTATTCTTCAGTGGTTACTTCTTCGACCACAACTTCTTCGGTTTCATCAGCATCAGCTGGTCCACCTTCTTCTGGTTGTTCAGGGGTTGCAGCTTTAACAAACTCAGCGATTCGATTTCTAGTCGAGCCGACTGCTTCTAGTTCCTCACCCCTGAAGGCGCCCCTACTGGTTACCGCATCAAGGATTTGAATAACATTAGCCAAATCGATTAATGAAATTTGCGGTCTTTGAGGTGCACCATCCGTTTGTGTTTCTACTTCACTCATTTTTTACTCCTATATTAATTGTGTATGTGAGTTGTTGTAGTTAATATATAGTACCAAATTAAACAAAAGATGTCAAGTAATTTTACTGAAATTTTTAGATTTCGTAAATTCAATCTTTCTCTCAAACTTATTATCTAGTAGTTCACCTTTGTGAGAAATAATAAACACGTTTGTCTCATCATCAAGCGTGTCTAATATCTTCAACAAATTCTCTACACCGTCTGCATCCAAACTTGAATCAAAAGTTTCATCAAGTACTAGTAGATTAGTTGCGACGGAGTTTTTCATTTTAGCTACTTGTCTCCACGTAAATAATAACGCGAGATCTATGCGTTGTTTCTCACCCTCACTAAACGAGGAGTAACTGAATGCATCTCTGTGTCTCGATCTTATCGTCTCGTTGAACCCTTCATCCAAGTCAAAGTGAACGTAGAAGTCAAGGACTTGTAGATATTGGTTTGTGAGTTTGTTAATAACTGGCAGATATTGTTTGATGATTTTGGTTTTAATGCCGGAATCTTTGAGCATTTCGGTAATGACATTATTATATTCTCGTTCTTCTGCGAGTTCCATTTTCCTTTGCACAATCTTCTCACGTGATCTTCGTAAATCTTCAAGCGTAGACTTTGCGGTCTGCAAGCTGTCCATGTCTTGACCCCCTGCGGATAATTCATCACTTAAATTCTGTATTTCTCGTTTGAGTCTACTAATGTCACGTCTATGCATTTCAACATCTTGAAACTTAGATGTTTCTTCGGACAGAATGTTTTCATTCCTTGTCATCTCATCATAGTGTTTTGCTATTTCGAAAGAGAGTTTGTGTTTGCCGTCTTCGACCTGTCCCTTTGACTCGAAGGTCTCTCTGATTTTTTTACTTTTGGTATCAGCGGCGATCTCTTGATCACAGGTGGGACATGTGTCGTTATCCTCATAGAATTTTACGTCCTTATCAAACTTTTTAATCTTCTGATCAAACTGAAAGTCAAACTTCTCGAGCTTGTCGATTTGTTTTTTAGTTGCAAACAACAACTTCTCAACTTCTCTCATCTGGGTATCAGTATACCCTTCAACGAGTTTCTCCAGGCGGGCCAACTCTGCTTGCTGCTCTTTAAGTTCATCTTCATATTTACTTTTGGCAGATTCAGAGATTTTTTCTAGTTCAAAGATATGATCCTCTTGTGTATCTATCTTTGCTTTACTTAGTTCAAGTGTGTGTTCGTTCTCTCGGATAGAATCTTTGAGAGTGTTAATCTTTTCTTTAAGGACCGTATTCATTTTAGAGAATACATTAATGTCCAACAAATCTTCGATAACTTCCCTGCGATGAGAAGCCGGTAGTTGCATAAAAGGAATAAAAGACGAACTACCTAACACAACAATTTGATGAAAACTTTTATGATTAAGTTTTAGAATATTTTGTTCCAAAACTTTTTGATATTCTTTGGCGTGAGAATCTTGGTTAATCATTACACCGTCTTGCCATATTTCAAATTTGGCGGGTTTAAGACCTCTCAGGATTCTATATTCCATACCCAAGGCGTGGAACTCTACTTCAACAACGCAATCCTTACCGTTAACACTATTAACCAATTGTGGTTTATTAACATTACGATGAGCCTTGCCAAACAAAGCAAACGAAAGGGCGTCAAGCATCGTAGATTTACCTGAACCATTTTGACCAACAATCAAACTTGATTTGGTAAGTTCTAGGTTTACAGTAGTAAAAGAATTTCCTGTACTCAGGAAGTTTTTATATTTCAATTGACGAAATTTAATCATACAATTTCTAGACTCTGAGCCTCTATCATTAATTCACGTACACGAGATTTGATACGTTCTTTGTCCAAGTCAGTATCGACCGCATCAATATAACTATACAATAAATCATCGGTACTGTCAATAGAAAGATTTTCATCATCGACCTGAGCACCAGCAAAATCTTGAAAGTTTTCTGCGATCTGAAGGCCGTGAATTTTTCTCATATTAATTCTATCAACAAATTTCTCAAACTCTATTGGTTTTGATTTGTTAACCACGATTAACTTGACAAACTTCTCATCGAGATATGAAACGTTTTTAATCGCTTGTGGTTTGGTATCATCATAATAAAGTTTTTCAAAGATAGTAATAGGGTTTTCCACTGCTTTGAGTTCTCTTGTGTCTGTATCAAAAACGTGAAAATATTTTCTGTCGTTTACGTCAGACCAAAAAAATTCCATCTGACTACCCAGATAATGAATGTTGCCTTGTTGCGATTTGGTATGGAAGTGTCCGGAAAGAACCATTTCAAATTTAGAAAACAGGCCTGGCTCCATTCCGTCTGTACAAGGAATTCCCAGCTGCATGTCAAAACCGTTTAGTTCTAGATGTGCGCCGCAAATATCAGCCTTGCAGTTCTGTATAAATTCACGGGTCTCTTGTTCGTTCTCATTATTAATCCAAGGCAGTAAAGCAACTTTACACCCGTCATAGTCAACAACTGTAGGTTCTTCAATAATTCGAACCTCGCTCATATAGTGACCAAGAAGTTCTTTAAGCGCATTTAACCGATTGGTGTTTTTGAAATAACAATCGTGATTGCCTGGAATAATATCCATGTGAATACCAAAATCCCTAAGGCGCCTAAGAAATATTCTCCGATTATGATGAAGTGCTTTGAAATTAATCGAAGTACGGTTCTCATAATAATCTCCAAGATGTAAAATTTTTTTGATACCATGTTCTTCGAGGTATGGGAAGAAAACGTCGCGATAGAACTTTTCTTGGTAGTCCATAAATATTTCAGAAGAATTTCTAATACCGCAGTGTGTATCATTTAGTATTGCTATAAGCATTTATTCACCAGTTATGTACTACGTTTGCCATTATAAAAAAACATGTAAGAAAATTAACTCCGACGATAAGAGTCCGTAAGAGTGCAACATAATCATCATAAGGTTCAGTTTTGTCGTCAGAAAATCCGCCAAGAGCGTATTTCCAAATAGTCCAAAATTTCATTATATTTTACACTAAACTAAGAAACTTGTCAAGTCCGAATCAACGTGGCGGGTTCTTTTCTTGCGTTCTTTCTTTGCATAACCTTTCACAGCATCATCAACGTCTTTCACTGCGTCGATACGTTCACGAAGATCATCGATGAAGGCCTGTGTTTGTTTTGCGGCTGAATTGTTCTCAAACTCTTCTGCAACTATCTGTTCAAGTCCCGACTCTGATAGATAACGAAGTTTAATATCCTGTTGTTTCTTTTCTTTCTGAATTCTACGTAGGAATGCGTACCACGAAATCTGTGTAAAGTATGCGAATGCGTTTGGTTTACCAGTGCGTGTAGCGGTCTCTATATTATAGTTGTCAATCGCCTTGAGACAATTTTCTACAGCGTCCATCACCATCTCTTCTCGATATGTGTAACGAACAAAGTTTGCTTTGTGCGAAAGTCCCTCAGCAATTTTGAGGAAACATCTGGCTATGTAATCTGGAACCACGGGTTTAGGGTCTCCGCGTGATACAAATTCATTGGCTTTCTTTACATGATCTACAACCGCTTGGGAAAACTGTGCGTTGTTTACGTAATGTGGTTTCTCTTCTTTTTTCATATAACAAATCTCATAAATCAAAATATAAATTAATTATCGCATAAAATTTCTTTTTTATCAAGCTTGACTTTCTTATAAAAATGTGTTACCCTAGAGCTTAACACGCCAGGGATAATATACTAATGAATCAAAGGGGGAAATGGAATGATATTACTAGGTTTATCAGAATCTAGATCTGAGACTATAGATGTATTCACATTCTTTTTTGTTAGTTCATTAAGATAAGTCGCAAGTTTTTCATACTTTATTTTTTTCTCATGTGAATATTCAACACGACGAATATCGCCAGAGTCGTTCATATCTTTAACAGCGATGTCATATTGATATACCAAATATTCTGTAGGTTCAGCCGTTGATATAATGTGGTCAGAATTAATAATAATTAAATCTTCAGTAAGTTCTTGATAATGCATCCAAGGTTTGAACATATATATTCTTTGTTCATTATTATGCATCCAAATAATTTCCATGCAATTCCGGACAACTATTTCCGAAAAATCATCTTCAGCCCATTCAATTACATCACAGACAATTTCTTGTCCGTTTGTTAGGATAAATTGTTTAACATTTCTTTTTTTCATTAAATTTTTATTTCATGCATCTTGTAAGGAAACTTCTCACTATTATATATCCTAACTCTTTCAGCGCTGTGTTGGAGAGTGAAATTAGGTTTTCCTTTATATCCTAAGTCATCGGCAACATCATAGAGGTTGGTAGTCCTGCCATCATCTGACAATCGTAGACCTCTACCAATGGACTGTAACACTCTGATTTGTGATTTGCTGGGAGATGCGAATATAATGTTATGGATATTGCGTATGTTAATCCCAGTACTAAAAGTCCCCAAGGAAGCAAGAGTAATAGAATTTGACTGTGACTCGACAATTTTTCGAACTGCTTCACGATCATTAGTTTTAGTTTCTCCAGATACATAAAATAATCTTCTCCCATCCTCTATTTTGTCTTCTATTATATCTCTCAACACTTTTCCATGTTTTTCGACCAAGTTAAAAAGAACAAGCGTATTCCCATCCAGACTGCAAGCTAAATTACGTAGAAACTTATTACGGGCATCACAGGATACTAAAAAATCAATTTCCTCTTGGTAGGTAGCATTAGACAAGTTTTTTTTAATTTCTTTGTCATATCTTAAAACTATTATATCAATGTTTAATTTAGCTAAGGTTTTTTCTTCTTGTAGTTTTGCAGTAGTAGTAACCCTAAGCACTGGCCCAAAAAGTCCCTCTAAGACCATCTGGTTGACGCTGGTGCCATCTAAAGTACCAGTTGTACCAAAACGATACTCAGCATTTAATGATTTGTTCATAATTGACGAGAGGGATTTTGCTTTAAAACCATGACATTCATCACCGATGGCCATACCAAATTGTTCGAACCACTTTGTGCCTAAATTATGAATAGACTGCCATGTACTAATTATTATAGGTTTTTCTGTGTCTTTATCTTTACCAGAATAAATGCGGTGACAGTTACTTTCTGCATCAAAATTATAACTAGTAAAGTCTGAGTACATTTGTTCAACTAGACTAGTAGTCGGAACGATTAACAATATTTTTTTGTCTTTGCATCGATCAAGATACCATCTAATAAGAAGATAGATGATGAAAGATTTTCCAGATCCCGTAGGAGACACCAGAACACTTCTTTTGTTTTCCAGTGCATGTATGAAAGCATCATACTGATAGTCACGAGGCATAAATGGTAGATTGATTTTTTCAATCCATCGCATAAGGTCCATATGGTTTAATTTATTTTTAGTCCCAGGCCATCCGTAAGGTGTTTCCTCATACTTTAAAGGTATACCTTTTCGGTAGATAAACTTTTCTATTTCCGACAAAAGACCAGCATTGATTTCACCGTTCATGCGATTGAGTAGATGAATCTTCCCATCCCACCGACGAGATTTAAATGCAGGCATGTATTTTGCACCTGGCACATCAAAAGAAAAATAATCATACAATTCTTGAGCTAGTGAAGTTTCACACTCCACTAACTGTAACATCGCATGATTTTTTAACTTCAACTTAATCACATTAGAAACCGGCTTCAAACTTCTTGTAGTCAATCATATTCTTAATGGTCTGATGTCGCCAATTAAGATTGTTAATGATTTCAGATAGTGTATCTATAACTGTTTTAATGTACTGAATTTTTGCTTCGGATGCTTGAAGTTCTGGGTCACTTTCATAGTAGTGTTCCATCTCACCCTTTAGAATCTTTAGACCATTGAAGGGGTCTGGGTCCCATCCTTTTTCTTCTATTGACTTCTGGTCTAACTTTCCATTATAATATAACCACTTATCTTTCAGAAGGATTTTCTGTTTGAACTCCGCATCTTTCATTTTTAACTTAGCATCAGCTAAAATAGACAAATACTTAGAGTGTAATGCGGGAGTGTTACGAGATGTTTCATCTAAGTGCGCTGAGGGGATTTTACTGTCCTCTTCCCACATAGACAAGATATCTTTTAAGTCCATTGTGTTGACTTCCTAGTAATTTTCTGGTATTATACCACACTTAACTAGGAGATTCAAGTTATAGTAGTTCGAAGTAAGAATATCTAAACCCAGCAGAGAATGTCAACGGGGTGACATCACCACCTAGTGTGGAGAATTCAACGCCTGTAATATTGACGGGAAACGCATTGATATAACGAATCTGTTTGTTCGCATTATTGTGACTAGAAAGAATGGTGACAGTAATGTCAGCTTCAGAACCAATGCCAGTTAAAACAGTTCCAGCAGCAGTCTTATACTCGTCATTGACCATGCGATTTAACCAGGCAAACATTTCTTCGTATGCTCTCATATCTTCATCCATCATAAAGGTAAAGTTGACTTCATCGAATAAAATTTTATCACCGATAATTGGCACATTTCTTCTTTGATATGGAGCTTCAACCTCTGAGACAGAGACGCTAGGGTGTGATATAGATTGTGCAAAGTACTGGATATTCGGATAATTCTCTTTCGAGATAGAGACCGCAAACCCCGTAGGTTGAAGATAGTTAATGTTGGTTGTCAGTTCTGCCACGGTATGTAAACCCTTAATCGTTTCTTCTATTTATACCTTGACATACTAGAAAAAATGCTATATACTATTTCTATTGTTTGGGAATTTATTTTATGATTTTATCTAAGTCCGACGCCTACTATGCGGCAAATGTTTTTGAAGAGTTCTTTGCTAACTTCGAACGCATTGATGATTATATGCGTACTGTTAAAATGGAACGCATGGAATCTTTTCCACATTCACTTCCAGGCATGGGGATTGAAAACGATTTTTATGATGGACACACCATTCATCCTAACGATATGGAAATTTCTTTTCATGTGGAAAAAGTTCAAAAGTTTTATCCTTATTGTGAAATTGTCACCTCAGCTATAATCGAACAGAGTATTCCAGGCAAACAGTTGTGCCTTTTGGTTAAAGAAACAAATACCAATTCGATTTTAGGTATGATACGCTTAGGTTCTCCAGTTATCAATTCTAGACCACGTAATGAATGGTTAGGAAATCCTCTCGATTCGTATAACGCCGAGGTCATGAAGAGATTTAACAATTCAACAATCATGGGATTTACGATTGTAGCAAGTCAACCTTTTGGTTTCAATGCTCTTGGTGGAAAATTGTGTGCTGCTATTTGCACATCCCATGAAGTAAGAAATCTATTAAATAAAAAATATGATGGTAATTTCTGTGTCTTTGAAACCACATCTTTATATGGTTCTAGTAAATCATCAAGTCAATATGATGGTATGAAACCTTTCCTGAGATTTACTGGTCTGACAGATTCGAATTTTGCACCTCTTATTAATGATGTAAAATATCGTCAACTCGACCAATGGTTTTCAGATAGAAATGAAGGTGAAAGAATTGTAGACCGTGAAGCGTCTTCACGTAAATTAAAAACACAAACGAAAATGGTTAGTGTAATAAAAGCATCACTTAAATTACACGATCAATCTGCTTATGAAAAGTTTTGTGGTGTATATTCTAACGCTCTAAATCTTACGGAAAAGAAAAGATCATATGTATCTACTTATGGTTATGACGCACAATCTGTCAAAGATTATCTAAACTTGAAAAAAGATAACTTGACGCAAGCAGAAAATTATGATAGATTCAACTTTGAAAATGTTGTTGAGTGGTGGAGAAATAAAGCGTCAAAACGATATGATACTCTCAAATCGGAGGGTCGTTTACGTACCCAATTAGAAACGTGGAACACTAACGCTGATGAAATAGACATTATTCGATAAAGTTATATTCTTATTCCAAAATAATCTAAAAAAGTGTTGACAAAACATAATTTTCGTGAGATAATTACTTTGTAATTAACGATAAGAGAGGAAAAACAATGTATGAAATCCCAGAAGACTGGAAAGGTCTAACATTCGCAACACGTTCAGATGTGACGTTACAAGATTTGCGTGATAACAAAAAAATTATTGATTTCTCACCAGAGGAATATCAGCGTTTCTTTCGTGCTGATTTGAAATGGCAACAAAACCTTATGGCGTCATTCTTTGCGTCTGATGATGACAATCCTATTCTTATCCCAGAAATTGCATTACGTTATCACGAAACTGATGATGGACTCTTTATTGAAGTGATGGATGGTTGTCAGCGTACAACTACTGCAACACGCTATATGGAAGGACTGTTTGAACTACCAGACAATCCAGCAATCTCTGCATTTGAATTAAATGGAAACGTATACAATCTTGTTGGTATGACATTCCCACAAATCCAACGCAAATATTCTGTTGTTGCAGATTGGATTTTGACGAAAAAAATTCACTGTCAAATTTATGTAAACATTACAGATTTACATGCCGCACACGTTTTTGTGAAGGTGCTGAACAACTCAAACGAACTGAAACCACAAGAGAAGCGTAATGCAATACGTTCTTTCTTGTCAAAATTCATACGTTCTACTGCTCGCACAAATGCACACAAATTGTTTGAACTTGAAACAGAAAATGGTCCAGATTGTAAACATGTAAAAATCTCACACAAGGAGATGGATGTAGACAAAATGGTTGCTGAGTTGGCAACAATGATGGTTTTTGGCCCACAGTCTGGTACTGGCGCTGGGCAGGTAAACAAACTGTATGAGGATGAACGCTTTCTAACAAAATTCCCATACAAAACTGCTATTGATGAGACACTGAAACAAGCTCTGTCTGGTATCAATCGCAACCCTAACCTAAAAGAAACATTCACTGCAAAGGTACTACGCAACTATCTTTATATTGTGTCAATGATGCACCAACAGTCATACAATACGGCTCCTGATGCGTTCATGCGTTTGTATGCAAAAGCTCATGCAGAATTGAAAATCGTTACTGCTGAATACAAAAAACTTACAGGGTTTTCAAAGTCTCAGTATTCGATACGCATGTCTGGTACTGGTGGTGAAGATACTGCTGCGGCAATTGACATGGTAATGGAAAAAATGATGGAGTTGTCGAATGGTAAGGAGTTTTGGACAGTAGATCCAAAACGCTGTTATACCAAAGAAGAAGTGTCTAACATGGCAGTCGTACAGAACAACATGTGTGGACGTTGTGGAGAAGAACTTGATGATAGTCCAGTAGGCGCACATGGTTATGCATGGGCAGATGGTTCAATGACACTTACTGGTGAAGGTTATGCAGCTCACCAATATTGTAACTTGGAGGAAGGTAGAAACGCTGCATAAAAAAAGGGGGACATTACGTCCCCCAAATTTTTATAACTATCGATATTATTCGATAAAAAGTGTGGTACTATATAAACTGTACTGTACAAATTAGTCAGTACACTTGAAACTTAACTTCCAGTACATATTGTCTGGAACTAATTAAAGGAAATTTAAAATGTCATACAACATTACAGCCCCACTCTTAACTTCGCCAGGCGCTTCTTTTGTTACCTACGCACCAGTAGCTCTAGACGAAATCTATATTTCAAAAACAGACACGGGAGGCACTAACAATCCTGCCCGTTTCGTAATTGATATGGGTAACGTCAATCTCTTGGGGTCTTCTTTCCGCACTTGTGGTCAAGACTTAAGTTGCCCTCTACCAGTCGTTGAGAAACTCCCAGTTCCTCTGAAACAGGACGATAAGATTTACACTTACAAAATGGTTGTTGGGCACCATCGCCACGCTGGTGCAAAACAAGCTGGACTGGAAACCCTAGTCTTTGCCGTCTACAAATTTGAAAGTGACGAAGCCCGTTTCAGGTTTCAGTTAGTAGAAAACAACCACGCCCCCGCTAAAGCAGCCACTTGTGATGATATTGCGAATGCCTTGACTATCGCAGTACACAAGGGTTATATCCAAAACAATGAAGAGGATATGCGTAAGTATACTAATTTAATGAACAAGATTCATGGTAATACCATAAACAAGGCAATTTCGAAAGCGATACGTCAAACAGGCGGTTTTCAAGACTATCACATTTACACAAAAGAAGATATCGAGGATTGGTTCGCTAATAACGACTACGCTTTTGGCGGTAAAAAAGATTCTAAAAGGGATAAAGTTGGTTGGGGTGTGAAAGAAGGTTTCGTGTACGAGTACCTAATGAACGCTATGAGGAAATACTCTACCGAGTCATTGGAAAGTTACTTCATTTGTCACACCAAGGCTCCTACTGAGAAAAACTCTCTAGACGAAAGGCGTAATGCTATGTTGAGCGAATTCCGTAAACTAGAAACTGCAATAGAAAAGGTTATGGAGTTTAAAAAGGAACACAAACGTTTTCCTTGGTCTATTGAAGGTTTCTTGCCTCAAGACAACATTAAACAAGAACGAGAGTTGGTAGTTCTATAAAAATTAAGGGGGACGAAAGTCCCCCTTTTTTTATAACTATCGTTATTTTTATTAGTCGAGGATGTTATCCACGCGGAAAATACGATAGTACTGGTTTTGACGTACTGTGTTAGCCAGGTCACTCTGAGGTGCGCCTGTACCAGCATATGGATTAGCAATAATCCCGTAACGAGTTTTGAACCCGATACGTGGCTGGAAGTCGTTCTCACCAACTGCACGTACCATCTGAAGAGGTACGTAAGGGCAATAGAACACACCTGAGTCATAAGGATTTGTACCCTTATAACCTACAGTTACGTAATCACCAACCGCATATGGGTCAATGTATACACGTGTACGACCATTCAGTACACCTGCGAAGGTGTTACCAGTATCGTCTACCTGAAGGTTAGTAGAAAGAGCAGGTGAATAATCAAGCATACCAGCAGCTGCAAGAGCAGTAGCAACGTCTGAAGAACAGATTACTACGTTACCCTTACCACGACGAGTTTCTTTAGCGATTACGTTACACTCACGCTCGATTTGTACCAACATACCCTTGAACTTCTCAACTGACCAACGACCATCAGCGTCCGTAGACAAATCGAAGATACCACGAGTAGTCATGTTAGACTGAAGAGCACCAATCTTAGCTTGAGAGTTGATAGTACGAACAACTTCACGATTGATTTCAGCAAGAATTTCTGTAGACAGAATGTTAGCAAGTTCTGTCTCAGCGTCAAGACCATGAATAGCCTTGAGGTCTTGAGCGAGTTCAAGCGTATATTCTGCTTTCAGAGCACGTGATACCGCAGTAACCGTTGCCTTCTCGATGGTGAAACCCATTTCGTTAAACTGTTGACCAGTACCGAGGCCTTCAGCAGTTGCTGTAGACATACCACGGTTAACAACAGGTACGTATGTTGAACCAGAATCGTTGATACCACTGTCAACGTTAGTGTCAGTAGCACCTTCCAAACCTGAAACACCACGTGCACCAGGCTGGTCACCGCCAGCTGAGTCACCTGAGTAAGCAGTGATTGCTTCTGAGAACAACGCTTCGTCATCAGCAGTTACTTCGTTAGCAGAAGTCTTATAACGAGACTTCATGGCGAAGATAAGACCAGTAGGACCAGTCATAGGTTGAACGCCACAAACGTCATATGCCATCAAGTTAGGCATAGCACGACGAACGAGTGCGATAAGGATGGGGTCCCAGTTTGCACCGCTTGAACCAGCAGCAGTGGTCACAGAAGCGTTAGTGTTTACTTCGTTCAGTTGAGCTTGTTCTGCGAAGGCCTTCTCTTGGTTTTCCAAGATAGCAGCAGTTACAGCACGACGATGAGAATCTTTGATCTCACCCGCTGACTCTTCATTCAGAACTGGAGCCCACTTCTCAACGAGTCTATCGTAAGAAATTTGCATTTATATACTCCTTAAATGTTTACTTTTTAGTTCTTTTGATTGCATTGAGATACATATCCATAGTTGAACCAGATTCAACTGTAGTCTCAGCATCCCAATCTTCTTCGATTACTTCTTCGGTTGAAGTTACTTCTTTCTTGAAATAAGATTCTTTCACAGTTTTAACTTTTTCTGTGAACGACTCTTCATCTTCAAAATCGAGAGAAGAAACCAAAGAACGTAATTTTTCTACTTGCGTGTCAGCAAGATCACGAGCACTTTCACGGATAACCGTTTCACGCTGGTACTCTTCCAGTTTTTCACGCATTTCTAATACTGAACCAGTTTGTGAGTTGAGTTTTTCTTCCAACTCTTCTACTGATGCAGCGAGTTCGTCAACAAGGTCTACTTTAGACTCGGGTACTTCGATATAAGATTCAACGAACAACTCTTTCAAGTTATTCATAAAACCTTCAGCAATCTCAGTACGGAGACCAGACTCGACAGCGAGTTTGTTCTCTTCCATCCAAGTTTCAACCACATAGTTGAGGTAGTTATCAACCTTCTCAACAAGATCATCACGTGTTGCGTTCAGTTCTTCGTCAAGACGAGATTGATATTCATCTTCCAAACGTTCTACTTCTTCAGTAAGTTTGGAACGAATAGCAGTTTCGAAGATTATAGCAGTTTTCGCTTTGAATTCATCTGACAATGTTGCTTCTGATTCAACTAATGCCTTCAGTTCGTCTGTGACAGAAAATTCTGGCAATTCAATCGCTTCGCCTTCTTCTTCTGACATTTCAGTTTCTTCTTGCATTTTACTGTACATAGCTTGAAGTTCATGCTTTTTCATAGCGTGCATCTTGCCGTACATTGCGTTGATCATACCTGCCTTCGTCTTCGGAGCAGCAGCTTGCTTAGTAGCATTGCCTGCCTTGTCTACTGAATCTACTGAGTCTTTCTCAGCACTTTCAGGATCGTGACCTTTCGCTTCCTCGATTTGGTCCTCAGACGCCTCAGGAAATTCAACATCATCAATCATGTTCTCTTGATCAGACATGTTTTACTCCTTAAAGTTTGTTTTGAGTAACGAGAGGAAATTTTTAAACTCACGAACCTGAGTCTCGTAGAGACCAGTACGTGGAGCCTTTTTAATTTCTGTCTCCATTTTTTCAATTTCTTGAGGTTGAATGACACCATTGTTCCACACCCAATCAACACCTTCCATGATGCCGTTAACAAACGCACCAGGAGCTGAAGGGTCTTGGACAATATCTACTGTGTTTAAAAGAAAATCTTCTTTCACGTACATTGTACCATTTCTATTTTCAAGACTACCCATACCACGAGTTGAAACACCTAATTTAACTCCCCCATCGAGTAGACCTTTAACAATCTGACCATTAGGAGTATCAAGAATAGATGCTTTTCCTACCACATTATTACCTTCCCATTGAAGGTCTGTAATGAGGTGAGAAACTTTATCAAGGTTAACAGTTGGACCTTCAGGGTGGTTTAATTCACCCACAGACCTTTTTTGTTTAACCTGTTCATTAACGTACTTGTTTACCGCATTTTCCATAATCGCTTTGGGGTAAACACGTCCGTTTCGATTCTTTTGTTCTGCTTGTGCGAACACGCCTTCAATTACATAAGATTTACCACCGCCCTCTTTTGCTTCAGTGACGACAATTAAATCTTGTTCTACATATTCGGCAATAAGTTTCATTGATTACATTTCCTTTGCAAACGTAACACCCATCTTCTCAGCTTCTTTCTGAGAACGATAGGTGTCTAATTTTTCGCCGTCAATATAAACGGTGAAACCTTTAGTGTCTTTGTGCACCATAACATGCACCTTGCCAACCTTCTTATCGAACACATGATCGCCCGGCGGCATTTTTTTCTTAGAGGCTTCTCTAATTTCTTTAAAATTTTTCATAACTATTATTTATAAAAAATTAATTTTCTAATTCTTCTTCTGTTTCTAAATACTCTTCTTCATCCGTCTCAGCAGATGTTTCAAGAGCATCTAGTTCCGCCTCGAACTCGTCATCACTAATGTCAGTATCAAATTCTTCTTCTTCTTCCGTTTCGGCAGTTTCGGGTTCATTGTTAAATACTGATTGTGCTAGAGAAACCTTACGTTGGTCTAGTGCGGTACTCAAACGGTCACCAATCAAATCGTTAAAAGACTTTTCTGCATCCAAGTGATTCTCTTTTTCGATAGCTGCCAGTAAATCCGCAATACGATTGTTCGGTTCAATCGGATCTGCTTCTACTTGTGCTATCACTATATTATCATCTGCCATAATTCAAACTCCTATTTCAGTGCCAAAAATTCACCCTTCTTCAGGGTCTTATCAACTTCAGTATCTATGTCTTTTACTAACTGTCCATATGTACTAACTCCAGTATTGGGTGTAGTAGACCTGGCCCAAACATTCGCTGCAATAGCTTCATAATCTGCTTGCGTTATCGATGTGGATGCCACTAATTGGTCAACCAAGTTCGAACGTGTTAAGTTCACTGACACACCTTCCGCAAACAGAAACGGATTGCCACCCGATTCTCTTGTATAAATGTTACCGTTCACTGTAAGAATGTATGGTTGAGTACTGGCAAGCGGTTGTATTCTCCATCCGTTTTCTAAGAAGAATGTCGAACCAACATTCAACGTATCGTTCAATGGTTCACCACCAATCGCACTAATTGCTTCTTTTTGCCAAGAAGGTAGTGGATATTCAGGTGAACTCAACACCCATTCTTTCCATGCAGAATAAATGTCGATCTTTACATCAAGTTCTCTTACACCTTCATTTACATATATGATTTTTTCATACGCATCAAACGTAACTTTTTGATTGGGAAACTGATTCGGGTCCCATTGCCACCATGTGCCGTAGTTGAACGTAACAGTGGACATTACTGATTACGTTCTTTCCACGTTAAAGAAATCTGTATTGTTTCTCCACTAGCTTTGGTAAATGTGTCGCCGCCTAATGGTCTCCACATAAACGTCCAAGGTGGAGCAACAGGTGGTGAACCCGTGATACTTCCAGCAGTAGGCGATGCCGCACTTCCTGTCCCTTCTGATCCTGTAACCCATGCGCTACCATCAACAGCATTAACAATCGTTCTCAAATCATATGGAAATGCATAGTTCTTAGTAACAGAAGCGACGTTGCCAAGATTAGGTGCAGCACCAGCAGAATCACCGACTGACAAAATTCCAGAAGTCAAACCAACATTTAACGCAGCATTATTTCTTCCATCTACTTTAATGTTTGCTGTTCCCACACCCGTTGAATCAAAATCAAATATTCTTGCTGAACCAGCACCGCTGACGAACAGAGTGCTTGCAATTGGGAAATCAGCAG
>Ga0208899_1001014_pt1 | contig 20447 bp, 43 predicted proteins | sample VirMetDEL_Nov_24_FD_184518 | JGI IMG/M metagenome (GOLD analysis project Ga0208899, IMG submission 184518) | Aqueous microbial communities from the Delaware River and Bay under freshwater to marine salinity gradient to study organic matter... | ecosystem: Environmental > Aquatic > Marine >... | reverse complement strand
ATAAAAGAAGTTAAAGATGGTCCAGGAGTTGATGATTATAAAACAAAGGGTGAAGTATTTGTTGGTGTTGATGGTGAAACATACGGTAATCTTTACACTACAGGTAATAAAATATATATAAGTTAAGAAATAATATTATGAGAAAATTTGATAAAAGTAAAAATATTAAAAAAGCTAATCTATTAGCTGAGCAGAGACACCTTGAATCTAAGGGGTTAATAAAAGAAGAGGAATATAATATTGATTCTATTAAAGCTCAATTAGGGCCAGACGTGTCTGATGAAGAAATGTCAAACGTCATGTCAGCGTTGGCTATGGATGATAAAAAGGTTACTGAATCTGAAGAAGTTGAGGAGATAGAAATTCCAGCAAAGCTTCAAGACGAAATAATGAACTTTTTCAGTCAACAAAGAGTTGGTAGTGCTGCTATGGCTAATGATAATAAAGTAGCGTTTTATAATTGGCTAGAAATGATGTGGTCACCAGAAAATTTACATATGGGTAGGAACAGTAGGGAAATAAGAACTAACAACCCAACAACCATGGCTAAATATTTAGATAGGAGAGGGATTAGCGGAAAAACATTTGTAAAAGAAGAAAATAACTTAAACGAGGTCGGTAGAGATACTAGTCCAGTACTAGGTAAAGCTAGAGTACAGTTTATAGAAGATTTAGAAGACTTGGGGTTCGATATTGATAAGATTGAATTTATTAAGTCAGATAAAGGTCAAATGGTTTTTAAAGTAAATGATACCGATGAAGGATTGGCTCAAAATAGATTAGATAATTCTAAAATTCCAACAATTTCTTCTGGAAAAGTTATTAATGATGGTAAGGGGAATATTCATTTAGTATTTAAAATAGAGAAGTAATTACGCTAGAAAAATGGACGAAACTTTATTAATAGCTCTTATTTCAGCACTTGGGATTAAAGAAATTTGGAACATCATAAAGAAAAAGATGGACCAAAACGAAAAAAAATCTGAAAGGGATGATAATATATCATTAGCAGTTATTGAAGAACTTAAAGATAAAATAGGTGGTTTAGAAGAAAAAATAAATAAGTTGATAGAAGAAAATACAGATTTAAAGATTAAAGTAGCGAGAATGGAAGAAAGACTTATTAGAAATGCTAAAAATAAAGTTAAAAGAAAAAGAACAGAGGATTAAGGTCTAATTTTTGTCATGATTAAATATGTAAAAGTTTGCGAGATAGTATATAAATTATAATATAAAATATAAATAATTAATATTAAGCTCGAATTTTAAAATGTTCGAGCTTTTTTAATTCTAAGGGGTATGGAAGAGAGAGTTAGGAGACTTGGTTCGGAAAAAGAAAAATCACTAAAAGAAGATTTTGACACAATATACGACAAGTATAAAAAACAAGCATTAGACGAAGGTTATGAAGGTCAAATAAAAATGACAAAGGAGAAAGGTAAAATTATATTCTTTGTGGTTATTTAAGTTTTTAAATATATTTATATTGTATGAAACAGTTTATTAGGGAAAAATTAATTGAAGCTATAAAATCAAAACATTGGAAAAAAGATTCTTATCCAAATAGAATTGAAAATAGCACACTAAAAGGTTTAGATGATAAACATAAAGAAATCATAGATTTAAATATTAAAAAACTTGAATCCCTTGAGTTTGGTTATGACAAAGATAAGATAGGAGTTTGGTTATACAAGTCTCCAATGCAAATTAAGCACCCACCGTTTAAAGAAAGAGATAAAGGTAGTTTTTTACTTGCGATTGTTAATGATAACGATATGACAACTCTATATTGGAAACATAGAAAAGAGGGTGAATATGATATGTCTATAGAACTAGATACGTTAATTGAATTTAGTAAATCAAATTTTTATGACCCAGTAAAAAAACCAGTTACCATAAAAAATATAAATGCATGGAAAAGGTCATTAGAAGAACCTAAGAAAACTAAAGAGTCATTTAAAAAATTGAAACTCCCAAATGGTAATATTATTAAATACTACAAAAATTCTAATAAATTTGAAACACTCGATGGACAACCAATTAAGATTGATGATATCTTTGATGAATTACCAGCTGAATTACAGGATAAGGTAATGGAACTGTTAGAGCAAAATAGAAATAATCCAAAATAAATTTGTATAATCAAAATATTAACTATATATTTGTTCCATGACTAATATTAATAGAATTGTTATAGTATATATTGATTTAAATGACGGTGGGTTCATGCCATCTTTAAATATGTTTGATTTCTATGTTTTCTTTGAGGGTCATAGATTTATCGGTGTCTCAATGGATAATAAAAGTATGAGAATGGATTTAGAGGATTGCAGACCATTCAAGATATTCGATGTACCTTCATTTGAACAATCAGCTATTGATTATGAAATAAAAAGTGAAGTTCTTAATTATATTGGTTACAATATTAGTGTTGATGAAATATTAGATACTATGAATTCTATTGACCATGAAGATGTTAGGTTTCATTATCTAGAAACCATGATATATTATAAAACACACCAAGATGGTAAAAACATTAATGAGTATAACTTAAAAGTAAAACATTTTGATGATTTAGTCAATGACTTTTCTGAAGACTTCTACTCTTATAAAACACTGGCCATTAATAGAGACTTCTCAGAAACTGAAATATTATTAGAAACATATTTAACTAAAGAAGAAATAAACAAAAAATTTAAAGATTATTTACTATGAAAGATACTATAAAAAAGATATTAAGGGAAGAAGTAGAAAAAAACGCACTAGGTTCTACAGTAAGTAGACCAGACCAAGTATTAATCATAATGAGAGGTATCCCAGGTGCTGGTAAATCAACTAAAGCAAGAGAGTTGAAGGGTAGTGGTGAGATATTCTCAACGGACGACAGGATTGAAGCACAAGGTGATTATAATGAGTTCTTTTCAAATATGTTTAAAAACGGTAACTACGCACCAATTGGTAAAATGCATGCCACTAACTTCAAAATGGCTGAAAAAGCAATGAAAAGCGGTGTGTCACCAGTTATAGTAGATAACACCAATATTAGACCAGATGAACCAAAAAATTATATTGAGTCAGCACTTAATATGGGATATGCTAATGAAAATATTAAATTTGTTGATGTTGGTACTGGAGGACTTTCAGCTGAGGAATTGGCAGAAAGAAATACGCATGGGGTTCCACTAGGAAAAATATCACAAATGATTCAAGCACATAAGAGCGTTGGACCACTTTCACTTGAAAAGGTTATTAATTCTAAATCTAGATTCGATAGTCAACCCGATAAACCAAAAAAGATTCTGTATTCCGCAGTTGTTTTAGATGATTTCGAGAGCAAAAGATTATTGAATGAGTTTAAAGATTCAATACCCGAAGGTTGGAAAACATTCGCCCATCACATGACAATTGTTTTTGGTAAAGGCTTACCAGAAGATTTAGAAGGTGACTTAGGTAAAGAGGTTACATTAACAGTTAAATCATTAGGGGTATCAGATAAAGCTATTGCTGTTGGTGTCGAGGGTTATTATTCAAATAATGATAAACCACATATAACGTTGGCTGTTAATACTTCAAATAAAGGTAAGCCATACGACAGTAACAATATAGAACATTGGAAGAGTGTCAAAGACTTTGCAGTTAAAGGTATTGTTACAGAAATTACACCATAATTCATTTATTAAATAAAAAAAAACAAAAATGGAAATCAATAAAAGACATGACGAATTAAGTGAAAAACTTTTTAATATAGGAAACACTTTAATAAAAGAAGGTACTAATAAAGAAGATTACACTATAACTAGTGTTGGTAATTTTATGATATTGGTCAGTGGTATAATATTCGAAGAGAGGGATGTACAACTATTCAGTGATTTATGTGCTATGTTTTCAGCAAAGAAAGTTATTGACTCGCAGTATGGAGATGCCTCAACAGAATCATTAAATGATTTAAATAATCAAATGACTGATGATATATATGATGCTTACAAAGATATGAGAAATGATTTGACTAATTTAGATGATACTGAAGATGATGATGATGAAGACGTTGATTAAAGTTTATTGGGATGATGTTAAAGATGTTTGGTTCGCCACTTCAACAGAAGATAAACTAGATATTAATAATGAGTTATTTTGGTTTACATTAACTAATAACTATAGTTTCAATGATTGTCTATTAAATAAAGATTTCAGATACACATTTGATTTTTATGATAATAAAGAAATTATATTAACCAGTGCTATAAGTACAAAAAATGAGGTTGAGCTAACTGGGTTACATTTACATATGACCTCTGTATCTATTGGTCTTAAATAAAAAAAATAAATAATAATTATTAACTTGATTATTAAGTTTTAATTAACTATATTTGTAAAAAAATTAAATTATGTTATACACATTTGAAGGAACAGTTAAAGAAGTTATGGAAACCCAAACATGGGATTCTGGATTTAAAAAGAGAGAAATAGTTATCACATCTGATGATAAATTTCCACAGGACGTTAAGTTTGAGTTTTTGAAAGACTCAACACTAACATTAGATAATGTCAACGTAGGTGATGAAGTTATTATTAATTTTTCTATAAGAGGTAATGAATATAAGGGAAAGTATTACGTTAATCTGAATGGTCAGACTATAGATGTTAAAGGTGCGGCAGCAACAACAAAAACAAAAAAAATTGAAACTGTAATACCAGACCATAGCAGTGATGACGATATACCGTTTTAAAAAAATAAATTATGGGAGAAAGATTAATAGGTAACAGAGTGTTTAGACTTAAACATGCTGAAAATTTAAAATTAAAAGAAATTCCACAAGTAATGGAGTTTAAAAATGGTGAAGAATTTCATATAGTAGCTGGTGTCTTATATATGAAAGGTTTTCCACTTCCAGGAGGATTCCAAAGACCACTTATGGAATGGATATTAAATAACCCAACAAAATTTGTTGAGGATACTAGAAATTTTTAATATTTTGTTTAAAAAAATTAAGAGTTTTATTAGTAATTTTAAAACAAAACGCAAAATCAAAAGGTGTGACCACGACTGGAAACCACCTTTTGATAGTGGGTTTAAACAATGTAAGAAGTGTTTTAAAATTGAAAAATCATAATTATGAATAATTTATTTAAAGTTACACAAAGGGTAACTAGAGAAGAAAGAGAAGATTTGCTTAAACAAAAAGGTAAAACAATTTGGTTAACAGGTTTATCTGGCTCTGGTAAATCAACTATAGCAAATGAATTAGCGTCTAAGCTACATAATCAAGGTAAATTAGTTTATGTTTTGGATGGTGATAATATTAGGATGGGTCTTAATAAAGATTTAGGGTTTTCTGATAATGATAGAAAAGAAAATATTAGGAGAATAGCTGAAGTTGCAAATCTAATGACTGATTTAGGTGTTATAGTTATCACAGCTTTTATTTCACCATTTGAAAATGAAAGGCGAATAGCTAAAGATATAATAGGTAAAGATAACTTTATTGAAGTTTATATTAAGGCACCATTAGATGTTTGTGAAGAACGTGACCCAAAGGGTTTATATAAGAAAGCTAGAGCTGGTGAAATACCTATGTTTACAGGTATTGACTCACCTTATGAAGAACCTAAAAACCCTAATATGTTTATTAAAACAGACAAGATGAGTATAGAGGATAGTGTAGATTTTATTTACTATAACTTAACTATGTATGAAACCAGAAATAAGTCATAAAAGACATATTTTAAAAACAATAACTTGGAGGGTATTAGGTACAATAGATACAATAGTTATTGGTGGATTAATAACTGGTGACTGGAAAATAGGGTTATCCATAGGTGGTGTTGAAGTCATAAGTAAGATGACTCTTTACTATATTCATGAAAGAGTTTGGTATAAATCAAATTACGGTATTAAAAGATAATTAATTTAAATAAAAAAAAGTCATGGGAAGATATTATGATGGTGATATAAGCGGTAAATTTTGGTTTGGAGTACAATCAAGTGATGCCGCAGATAGATTTGGTGTTAAAGGTCAGATTGACAAAGAATTAGCGGAAGATTTTGGTGAAGAATGCGCACCTTTATGTTATTATTTTAAAGAAGAGCATTTACCAAAAGTTATTGAAAAGATTGAGGAGATTGAAAAATTTATGAGTGATAAAAAAACTATATTAGATAAATTTTTTGACGAAAGAGATTCATATAATTACGAAATTTTAGTGGAATATTTCATCAATGAAGGTGTTGAAGTTGATGAATATGTTGTAAGGGATATCTTACAAGATTATGCTGATTTAAAATTAGGGTATGAGATTAAAGAATGTATTGAGAAAAACGGTTCTTGTGGTTTTGAAGCTGATGTTTGTTAATATGTAAATTAAATAAATGGATTATCACTTTCCATTAAAAATTTTATATTATCATCTATCTGTTTACATTCATTAATAAAATTAAGAGCCACTTCATTTGGTAATTCAAACCATTCCTTACCACCATCTGTGGAATAAGGCTTATAACCTCTATGTAATGCACTTTCTATTTTGCGATAATTGTAAGATTCATATGTTTTAAGTAAAACTAATTCACCAGATGAACCAGTTTGTAAAGACTTTAACCTATCATTAGGTGAGTTTTTAGTTATACCTATTTTGTACTTTTCTGGGACAGAACTCCAATCAGTTATTAAATATACTACACCCTTAACCATACTTAATTATAAGGTTTAAAATTTATTTGTAAATGATTAAGGTTTTATAATTATATTTAAATATTTATTACTATATTTGAAGCATGTTAAGTACATTAAACTTAAAAAAAGATATATTAGATTTAGTTAATTCTAGGTATGATATCGAGGTCTTCAAAGATGAAGATTTACAATTAACAGACGATACTAATCTATGTCTGTTAATAAAAGATTCGGACTTCAATTTCCAAGAATTTAAAGAGTATATATTACCATTAAATGTCAAAGTGATTAAATATGATAAAATGATAGTTTTTAATTTAATTTGAATTAAATTTTGATAATTGAAAATTAATTACTATATTTGATTAAACATTAATATTTATAGTTATGACATTTATTATGAGTTCAAGTATCGTTGTGTTAGTATTATTAAGTATAAGAATTATCGAATACTTAATATTTATTAAAAAAGTGAGTAAGATTTGTAATACTTATGATTGGAAATATATTGACGAACATGGTTATCCTTTAATTGAGGTTTTAAAAGATGAGCATTACTATTTAAAATCTGAATGGTCTGCTTACAACTTCTTATTTATGAAAGGACCAAGTCCAGCCAATATGATTTTTAACTTAAAACCATTGAGTATTAAATCTCAATATAATAATAAAGCTATTGAGAAACTTAAAACATATGAAGTTATATAGTATATATGAAGAAATGGTAATTTTAGATGCCTGGAATAAACTAGAAGAGGCATTTAATGAAACTGTATTATTAGAAGAAGGTAATGCAAAGCTAGACGCATTACTAGAAGAATCAAAGGATGTAGTATTCGAAAATTTTGGTATAGACACAGGAGATAAAAAATATTTCATAGCTGGGTCAGCTAGATTATATTTGTATCCAGGATTAGTTGAATTAATAAATGATTTAAGTAGTGAAATTTCAGAAGAAAAAATGGTTAAAATACCTAGCGAACCTGGTGATTTAGATATTGTAATACCTTTAAACCCAAAGCTTTGGGGAACACTAAAAAATAATGTTTCTGATAAAGTTGATGAGGATTCTTTTAATGATAATTTAAAAAAGGGTATATTCAGACCACAAGAACTAGGATTAACACAAATGGATATTGAAGTATTCAAAGAGTGGGACCCAAGTAAAGCTGGTGGTGAATATGCGAGTACTGAAGTTGACCCACAAAAAAAAATATTTAGTAGAGCGAGTAAATTTAACGGTTATTATTTTATGAGTATGTTCGATGTTATTAATTACAAATTTCAGTTGGGTAGAAAAAAAGAAATTAGAATTGCGAAAATTATTAATAATTATATAGATAAACGTGAAAATAGAACTAAAGAAGATTTGTTTAAAATACTATCTAGAGTAATAAGAATGAGATTCAACCCAACAACAAGTAAATAGATTTGAGTACTATAGTAAAAACATTATTAAACGAAGCTTTATTAATTAAATCATATGAAAATGATTTAAACGAAATCTTAATGCTTTTTGAAAACGAAGGACCAATAACATTTGAATGGGATATCGCTAAAGAAAGAATTGATAAAGCTAAAAAAGATATAAACACCCCAAAGAAAGCTGAATTATTTTTAAAAACTTTAATAGATAAATTCAAAAAACTACCTAAAAAAATAAAAATGAAATTAGTAAAGTACGGTGTTATTAGTTTAATAGGTTTATTATCAATGTCTTCTATGAATAATATATTGACTGTTCATGCTCCAGAAATAAAAGATGAAGTTATGTCAACTATAAGTGATAAGGTAGAGACACCACCTACAAAAATTAATACACCCACATCTGCATCAGATAGTTTAATTAATTTCATAAAGAACGAAGAGGGTGATGAAAAACAAAAGGGTGAACCTGTACTTACTGCTTATAAACTTGGTGATAAAATGGTGACCGTTGGTTGGGGTCATGCGGAAAAAATTAGAACATCTCAATTCGAGGATGGCCAAACAATAACTAGAGCAGAAGCTGAAAAACTACTTAGGTCCGACATAAAAAAAGCTGAAGACGCAATTAACGATGTTTTATCTAGTTGGGATGATAAGGGTATTGAATACAATATTAACCAGGATATGTATGATGCTATGGTATCTATGGCATTTAATATGGGTAGAAGTGGGTTCAGAAACTCTCATTTTATACAGTTGGTTAAAAGAGGTAAATATGAAAAGGCTAAAGACGAAATAATGAAGACTAGTCGTAGGTCTTTTAGAAAATTCCCTGGATTGAAAGATAGAAGAGAAAAGGAAGCTAATTTTTTCGCAAGTGGCTTAAATAAATTAAATGAGATTGAAGTTATAATGTCTTAAATATAATATTCTTCATATTTATATAATATGAAGGATAAAATTAAAGATAAGTTAAATATTTTAGTAGAGAGTAAAACGGTTACTCAATATGATATTGATGAAGCTCTAAAATTTCTTTATGACGATAAAAAACAGTTAATGAAAGAAAGAGCTTCAATTAATAATAAACTAAAGAAACTTAATGAGCAAATAGTCTATTGGGAAAATATGTTACCAAACCAGACTAGCTTATTTTGATGTTTATGTTGGAAAAATTACAAAAAAATATGGATGATGAAGGCAGTAAACAGAAACAAAAAAGCAACATTAGTTCTAATGACAGCAATGTTTCTGAACCCAATGGGTTACGATGCACTTTTTTACATGGTTTTAAAAATGACAAACGATTCTTACGCAATTACTACCTTTATTTTCTACCTATTATCAGTTTTTTTATTTGGATTATATTTTTATTTAATTAAAATAAATCCATTTAGGTATATTTTGACAGTTCTAAAGTATAAGCGTAGAAAATTTGTCAGAAAAAAGTAATTGGCTTTTATTTTGATATATCCTTTATAATAAAAACAGTAAAAAAAAAAGTTATGTTCGAAGAGTTTGATGATTTATTTAATGACGCTTTTGATAAAGGGTCTGAAAACAGGTTAAAAAGAATTAAAAACTTAATTAAAAGATTAAACAATTTTAGTGAGTTAAATGAAAATACTAGGAACCCACATGAAAATGAATTGGGTGAACCAGACGATATCTCTCATTTTGAGGAAGATGGTCAAACAATTAAGCGAAGTATTTGGGAGACTGAAGAAGGTCTAATTGTTAAAGAAGAGATAGTAGGTGCTTATAAAGAACGTGAATTATCTTTAGAAGAAAAACTAATTTTAGCAATCGAAGAAGAAAGGTACGAAGATGCTATAATTCTTAGAGATGAGATTAAGGGATTAAATGATAATAATAAGTAAACTTTATTAATAGTTTACATATTTATTATAAAGAATTGGTATGAGTATTAAAAAACTACTAAAAGAAAATATTTTAAAACACGAAGAGAATAGAAAAAACTTCGTAACTGAAATTAATAATGTTTTTGAAGGGACAAAAATTCACAATAATGATAAATTAATTAATGAGATTGTAGACAATTTATTAACATCTACACCTAACAAGTTTGTAACCAAACTTTATGAAGGTATGGAAGATGATATGATGGATGCCTTATTAGATATTTGTGTACTTACATTTAGTGCTGAAAACACAAAACTTGGTGGTTCAGTTGCTACATTCTCACTTCCAGCTGGCTGGACATGTCCATTTGCTAATCTTTGTCTTAAAAAAGTTGATAGGTATAGAAAAATGGACCCAGATAAAGAGGGTACATATAAGATTAGTAATAAAACTGGTGAAAAGATTCCTTATAAGGGTGATGTACAAGTAACTAAGGGTGATGATGCTGAATTCGATTGCTATGCTGCTAACCAAGAAATGCAATACGATGCAATTAGAGCTAATAGGTGGCATAATAAAGATTTAATTGATGAAGCTGCCAAAGAAGGTGGTGTAAAAGCAATGACTGACTTGATAGTTAGGTCTATTAAACATTTCTTTGATACAGATGGTGTTAAAGAAGGTATTAGAATTCACGAATCTGGAGATTTCTTTAGCACTAAATATTTGGAAGCTTGGATGGAAGCAGCTAAAAAATTCCCAAAGGTTTATTTTTATGCGTATACTAAATCAGTACCGTTCATTAAAAAATATAAAGATGCTTTAGATGAAATACCTAACTTGTCAATAACTCTTTCTAAGGGTGGTAAGAGAGATAGAGATTTACCAAATGTTGATGTTAAAGAGTCACATGTGTTTAATACACCAGAAGAAGTTTTAGAAGCTGGTCTTGTTGTTGACTTAGATGATGATTTAGCTAAACAAAAGGGTGGTAAGGAATCTAACTTTGCTTTATTAGTTCATGGTACACAAGAGAAAGGTGAAATGAGCCAAAATAAGATGAGAAATGAAACGTTTATGGCTTATTGGAAATATAGGAAACCACTTAACAGATTCTTCAAGATGGATGAAAACCATTTTTGGACTACTAAAGAAGCTAACGCTGGTTTAAGTGTTATTGAGAAAGCAAAAGAAAACCCTAAGAAATTTAAAACAAGTAAATCTGATTTAGAGTTTAAAGCTAAACTACTTAGATACGTTGTTAAGTATAATGATAAATACGATTTTTCTGAGGAATTAATTAACATAGTTCCAGAGAAGTATAGGTAATATACTTGACATTTCAAACAATTAAATATATATTTGTATTATGAAAAATACTTTAATGATAGATTTAGATTCTGAGAGGGAAGACCCTATAAGAATTACAAAACCAGAAAATGTTGTAGAAACAGTTAAGGATGAGGACAGTGCCAGAAAAATGGTTATGGATGACTTAACAACTGTTTGTAATGCGTTAGGTACACTTATTACAATTGCTGAAGACAATAATTATTTTGATAGTGAAAAAGCTGTTAAAATGTGTATCGACTATTTGAATGACAATTTTATCAAAGAAGATAAAATATAAAATTAAACAGTACTAATTATAATCCCCATGATATTTATTATCATGGGGATTATTAGTATAATGGTGTTATCTTTACTACCAGCTTTAATATATAGTTTTATAATATACATAACGATACCTTATAAAACTATTAACATTAAAAACGGGATGGTTTACCTAGTTGGTGGATTCATGTCGGTTATACTATTACTTTATTTTTTCTATTTGTTTCCAGGTTGGAATAATATAGCATCTGTGATTACTAATCACAAGATTTACCCCTTACATTTTTTACATGCTAAAACATTCATCCAAGTTGGGTTGATAGAGGAACTAGTTAAATTAATCACTTTTATTATTATAGAAAAGTTACTTAATAATGATAAACGTAAATACCATCCTTTAAGTACGATGTTTAATGTTGCTATGATTAGTTTAGGTTTCGCTGTTGTTGAGAATGTTTCATATGCTATGAAAGCATTTGACCCATTAGACGTTATATTATGGCGCTCTGTGACAGCTGTTATAGGTCACATGGTTTTTGGTTTATTTATGGGTTATTGGATTGCTTTGGGTAGAGTTGGGACCAGGTTGAAGAATAGGTCTCTATTTGATATAGTTGTTTTAAAGTCAGATAAACTCAGACGTAGGATTTTTATTTTAATCGGTTTATTAAGTGCAATAACACTTCATGGTATATACGATTTACATGTTTTTATAAATGGAGATAGAGGTATATCAACATTATATATGTTATTGATTATGTCGTTACTCGCTGCATCATGGTGTTTTAAAAACCTTAATAAAAGTTATAAGAATAAACTTGAAAAATTTAATTAATTTTACTATATTTGTTATATGATAAAAATAAAGATAAGTGATGAACAAAGAGCTAGGGGTAAAGAACTATATGAATTCAATGTTTTAAAGGGTTCAGTTACTAAGGGTGAAGGTAATGAAGTTGGTGCTTTAGGTGAGATAATAGTTATGGATTATTATGGTGATAAAGCAGAATATGTCGGTGATTATGATTATGATTTAATCATAAAAAATAAAAAAGTTGATGTAAAAACAAAGAAACAAAACGTTCCACCTCAATTGCACCATACTTATAACATATTCTCATACAACACCAAACAAAAATGTGATTGGTATTGCTTTGTTGTAATACATAAATCACTTAGGACTGGTTGGATTGTTGGTTGGAAAAATAAAGAAGAATTTTTTAAAGAAGCCACTTTTAGAAGAGAAGGTGAAGTTGACGACACCATCAAAGGTTGTGAGTGGAAATTTAAAGGAGACTGCTACTGTCTAAAAATAACTGATTTAGACTTGCATAATAAAGAATAAAATATTATATTTGTAATGAACTTAATTGGAGTCCACCCTGTGAAACATTCAGATTTAGGTTTTAATAACACACTTTTCGGAGGAAAGTTATTGTATTGGATTGATGGTGATGCCGTAGCCTTTGCGATGGAAGTTTGTGATACACCTAGAATGGTAACAGTAACTATGGATAAATGTGTTTGGGAAAAACCAGCTGGACCAAGCCATGTAATAAAAATTTACGCTGGTGTTGTTAAGTTTGGTACTAGTTCAGTAACACTTAACGTTGAAGCTAGAAGACATAATGTTTACAATGGTAAACAACAAAGAATTTTGGCTACTGATATAAAATTTGTTAGCGTTGATGAGGATGGAAATGCAATCCCAATTAGTGACAGAGTAAAAAAAAAGTATTCAAAGGTAATTCCATTGGATAATGACCTAAAAGAAGATATAATGAAAAATTAAAATGATTGTATGTTAAACTATTATATAAAGCCAGATGAAGATGATGATGAATACAACAAATATGGTGATGTATTTGAATATTAAACAAATAATTATAAAATAAAGTTATGTCAAAACAAGAAGAATACAATGAAGTATGTATTAACGAAGTTATACAACTTATAAATCAAAATAAAATAAGTATAAGTGATTTTAATAGAATAGAATCCTCAGTAAAGAACAATTATAATTACGAAAGGGAAAAACCTACAATCAATGTAGATGATGTTTTAGATTATGTGACATGGAGATTAAATCATGGTGAGAGAGAATCTATAATAGAAGCTTTAAATGTAGTAGAAGCAAAGGATATTAAAGACCAACATGGTGTTAATACTTTAGATGGTGAATACCGTTTTGAATTACTTATGAAATTATTCAAACTATCTTCTAACGAAGTAGAATTAGAATCATGGATTAAACCAGAAGTTTTAAATAAAATTTAAATATAAAATATATGCAAATGTCTAAAAAAATATTTCTAATTGACATAGATGGTACAGTCTGTGACGATATTAAAAATGAAGACTCCCATCTTTATGCTGATGCTGCACCTATAGAAGGTGCAAAAGATATAATTAACAAATGGTTTGATGAGGGGCATCATATAACATTCTTTACAGCGAGATTATCAAAAGATAAAGTGGTAACTGAGAAATGGCTTGATGATAATGGATTTAACTATCATGGGTTAGTAACTGATAAACCTAGAATTAACGATGGTGAAGAGTATTGTTGGATAGATAACAGAAAAGTTAGAGCTATAACCTATTTAGGTACGTGGAGTGAACTAACTGAAGTAGATGCAAAAATTCAAATATTCGAAACGTCAAAGTGATATGAACAATTTTAGTGTTATAGTAGCTTGTGCAAAAGATACAAGAGTTATTGGTAAAAATGGTAAAATGCCATGGCATTTACCACTTGACTTAAAGTACTTTAAAGGTAGGACAACTGGACAAGTTCTTATTATGGGTAGAAAAACTTATGAATCAATAGGTAAACCACTACCAAACAGAGTTAATATAGTAATCACTAGAGATAAAAAGTTTAAATCAAAAGCACCTATAGGTGTTTTAGTATATGAATCGATAGAAGATGCATTTAAATCAGCTAACACTTTTAAGGATAAAGAGACTATTGTTATTGGCGGTGGTCAAATTTATAAACAAGTAATGGAAATGAGACCACATAGAATTTATGTTACTTGGGTTGATAGATTTGATGGGCAACCAATTAAAGGTGATACTACATTCCCAGAAATAAACACTAATCAATATAAAGTAATTGATACACATGATATCGGTACTCCTTATTCCCCAACAAGTGGTGAATTTAATTTAGTGTTCACAACTTATGAAATAGCAAATGGAAATACTTAAACAAATACTAGCCAAAAATAAAGCTTTTGATGTTATTGATAGCTGCGAAAATTGGAAGCAATTTGCCAACGCTGAAAAATATATAGAATTATATTATAATATGTTTAATGATTTTTCTGGAAAAGCTGAATTGAATAGATATCTTAAGAATAAAAAAATAAAAAGTTTAAAATAAAATTATTAATAATGGAAGAGTTACTTGAAATATTAATTAAAAGATATCCTAATCATCAAGAATTAGGTCGTGCTGTCTCAGAAGTATATAGTAAATTGAAAAGTAGAGAAAAGACTAGGCATGAAGAATTTAATCGTGTAGATGAAATGATAGATTTTACAAAGATTATCAAATCTGTTGCAAATAAACAAAGATGATAAAAAAGTAAAATAAGGATGAGCGAAAAAAATATAATAAACCCAGAAAGTCATATGATGACTTATGGATATAAACCAGAATTAAGTGAAGGTGCTGTTAAACCACCAATCTTTCAAACATCAACCTTTGCGTTTAAATCAGCAGAAGAAGGTAAAGACTTCTTTGAAATTGCCTATGGTTTAAGAGATAAGAATGAAGGTGAAGAATTAGGTTTAATTTATAGTAGAATTAATAATCCTAACCTAGAGATATTAGAAGATAGATTGAAATTATGGGATGCTGCTGACGATTCAGCGGTATTTGAGAGTGGTATGGCTGCCATTTCAACAGTCTTATTAGAATACCTTAAACCAGGTGACACTATAGTATATAGTAATCCAACTTATGGGGGGACAGACCATTTCATAAATCATTATCTACCATCAGTTGGGGTTAATAGTATCCCAGTACTACCAACAGATTCAATGGAAGACATTTTAATATATATTAATGAATCTGAATATGACAATGAGTCAGTTAAGATGTTTTATATTGAAACTCCATCAAACCCAACTAATGATTTATTTGATATTAAAGGATTTTCTAGATTAAAAGAATCATTTAATGAAATGTATAATAACAATTGTAAACTAGTTGTTGACAATACATATATGGGACCAATATGGCAACACCCATTAAGGTTGGGTGCTGATTTAACAGTTTATTCAGCGACCAAATACATTGGTGGTCATAGTGATTTAATTGCTGGTGTTGTCATGGGTAAAGAAGAGGATATGATTAGGGTTAAGACGCTCAGAACGTTCTTAGGTAACATGGTTAGTCCAAACACTGCTTGGTTAATGTTAAGGTCCTTAGAGACGCTTAAACTAAGAATGGATAAACAACAAGAAAATGCGATTAAGGTTGCTCAATATTTAAGATATCACCCAAAGGTAGATAAAGTTCATTATTTAGGTGATTATGGTGATGAGAGAAATGTAGAGATATGGAAGGAACAGTGTAGTGGTAGCGGTGCTATGATTTCATTTGATATTGTTGGAGGGGAGAAAGAAGCTTTCACATTCCTTAATAATCTAAAGTTAGTTAAACTGGCGGTAAGTTTAGGTAGTACAGAGAGCTTAGTACAACACCCAGCTACAATGACACATGTTGGTGTTGATATGGAGATGAAACAAGTGTTAGGTATTACCGAACAGTTGGTAAGACTATCAATAGGTGTTGAAAATAATGAAGATTTGATTAGGGATATCGAACAAGCCTTATCAAGTATAAAGTAATAATAGTAAATGAAAGACTTAAAAGGAAAAATAATAGCAATTTTATTAGTTATAATAATAATTTGTATACATTCAAACTTAGCTAAAATTGAAAAAATAAAAGAGTTAGCTAGTGAAGTATCAGAAATGGAACTAAAAGTTAGTTATATGAAGTATGATATGGATAGACAATTTGATAAATATTTATTACTAATAGAAGATTACAACGAGTGTTGTAAAAAAGATACAGTTAAATATTAAATAATAAAAAAATGGAAGAGGAAAAAATAAAAAAATACGTGGAAGAAATTTCTTTTAGATTATTAGCAACAAAAAAACATGCTGATTACGAATGGCTTAAAGAATTATTAACAAATATGATAAAAGAATCTTGTAAATAAATGTAGTAAAATGAATATAGTTTTTTTACTAATAATATTGGCAGCTTTTCATTATATAATATTACCAATATTAATAGGATTCATACAAGGTTATATGGATGCTAAAAAAGGTTTACCCTTTAACGATAAAAGAAGTGATTATGATAAAAAGTAAATTAAGAATATCGATTGGTTGTGACCATGGTGGTTATGAATTAAAAGAGTATATTAAAGATTATTTAGAAACAAAAGTTTCAGAAGTAACTGATTTTGGTTGTTACTCAGACGAATCAGTAGATTATCCAGATTACGCACATAAGACATGTTCTAACATTGAAGATAACCTATCTGATTTAGGTATATTAATTTGTGGTTCTGGAAACGGAATTAACATGGCAGCCAACTCACATAGTGGTATAAGGTCAGCATTATGTTGGAAACCAGAGATTGCTAGTTTGGCTAGACAACATAACAATGCTAACATTATGGCATTACCAGGAAGATTTATTGATGTTGATACTGCGATAGAATGCGTTATAAACTTTATAACTAAAGAATATGAAGGTGGTAGGCACGAACAAAGGGTTAATAAAATTAAAGAGGGGTTATAATGATTATCGAATTTGAATATATGAGAGATTTACCGATTCATAGACTTGGTGATGGTTTACCAGACTATAATAAACCTCAATCTGAGAAAGTTTCTGGTAAATTGAATGTTGAAATGTTTTTAAACCAAATATCAAATGAAAAGCATATAAGTAATATTAAGATATTTAATAGTAATGAATTTAACCTTACTTAAATACGTTAAATGGTTTAGTGTTATAATAACTATACTGGCAGCACTTACGATATCACTTAACTTCACTGAGGTTATTATAAGTTACTATATATTTTTAGTTGGACATACTGTAATGACATTCGTTATGTATAAGAGTAAAGACTGGAGTTTATTTTCTATGAACATAGTTTGGATTACTATTGATATTATTGGTATAATTAGATGGGGATAATGTGGATATTAAGACTTTATTTTTTTATCTAAATATTTATATTATGTATAATGACACATAATATTAGTATTTATAGTTAATGGCAAGAAAAGTTAAAAAAAAATCTACAGTTACTAGTAAAAAAACTAATGCTAATTCTAAAGCTGGTACAAAGAAAGCGCCAACTAAAAAAGGTACAACAGCAAAAACTAAAGTAACAAGAAAACCCACAACTAAAAAAACCACCACAACAAAGAAAACTAATAAAACTAAAAAGTCCATAGGGATAAAGTATGAGTATGTTAGGGTAAGTGAAAACTCTAAGAGTAGTAAATTCTTTGATATGGGTGAAAAAGTTAAGAAAGGTGAATTAAGATGGGCTTATTATGCGATTGATGGAAATATTGGATACCATTACTATAAGAAATTAAAATAAATTAATTAACAATATGAAAAAAGAGGATATCTTTAAAAAATTAGATGAGATTTATAAAACAGAAAAAGCCAGAGGTTTTTTCAATCACCTTGTTAGAGCATATTTCCCAGATAACAAAGTCGAGAAAATTTTTGTAAAACCTAAAGGTAGTTTTAAGTGTGTTATCACTAAAGAAAAATTAACTTGTGTTAATAAAATTTTATCTGGTGTAAAAGAAGAGACTGTTAGGAATGATTTATTTGATTACATGCATAACATGTTTAAACCCAACGCTATAGAAGAATCAAAAGTAAAAGATTTGATAGGTGACAATCATTTGGCAATACAAGGAACTAAAACAACGTCATATATGTCTTCAAAAACGTATGTATTTTTTTATGAATGGGTAATAAATAAATTTAAAAGTGGTGATAAACATATTGGTTGGTTATTAAAAGGTATTGATAAAAATACTTTTATTAAGGTTGATAAAGCAGATGATAATGGTAAGAACGATAGTAGTTATGCTTCTAATTCAGCAACGTACACATTAGGAGATTTAAATGTCCTACAACAACTAAAAGATAAATTAGACAAAGGTAATAAGTAATTAAGTTGCGTATTATTAAAATTAATAGTATATTTGTTAACAAAGTGTGTATAATATTATAACATAATAAAATGCGAAGAAGAAAACAATTATTAAAACAATATTTAAGATTTAAAAACCATATACTATATGTTGAGAAAACAACACTTGAGTTAAGGAGTCAAATATGTATGGATGCGTGTTTAATAGGTGAAGTTGATGAAATGAAAAGAACCTTATATTTAAAGTATAATCAATATCTAGTTAAATTAAGGGGTAAAAATAAAACATATTAATATGAGTAATGATAATTGTAAATGTACCGAATGTAAATGTGGTAAGAAAGAAAATTTAGAAAAATGGGATTACAGGTTTATAGAGTTAGCTAAAACTGTGGCTGATTGGTCTAAAGATAAAAACACCAAAACTGGTGCTGTTATTGTTCATGATAAAGAAAATACAGAATTAACCGTTGGTTATAACGGATTTCCTAGAGGTGCTGATGATGTCACAGACCAAAGAAGGTATGAAAAACCGATGAAATATATGTGGACTGAACATGCTGAACGTAATGCTATATATAAAGCTGCCAGGTTGGGTATAAATATAAATGGTGCTAGAATGTATTGTACTTATTTTCCATGTGTTGATTGTGCCAGGGCAATTATCCAATCTGGATTAAGTAAAGTTTACTCACCAAAACCAGATTTAAATCATGAAAAGTGGGGTAAGTCTTGGACCGAATCTCTTATAATGTTTAAAGAGTGTGGTGTTGAAGTTATTTGGTATTAAGTGTTTATTATAAAATAATATGGGTAAAAATGTTGAGGAAATTTGTGATAAATCTTTTATGTGGGGGTTTTTAACTGGAATTGTATTAACTTTAATAATAAGTTTAATCACATAATAATTGTATGAGTGATATTAAATGGTATAAAATACCTATAGACATATACGAAACACATATTGATTTTTGTTTTGTTAAAGATGTAGAAACATTTAATAAAGTTTTAAAAGATTATAGTTCAGATAGAGACGCTGATGGTTCATATGCAGTATTTTTTTATGATAAAGATGAAGAAAAAAAGATATTATTTAATATAGAACATCTACAACCTAAAATTATTGCGCACGAATCATTTCATGCTACACATTATGTAATGGAAGAAATAGGTGAAGAGTTTAATATTGACTCTCATGAATCATTTGCATGGCTAAATGAATACATATTCAATTCAATCTATCAAAAATATTTTAAACTTAATACTAAATAAATTTTTTTTATTAAAATAAATTTATTATATTTGTTTTATTAACAAACTAAAAATAAAGTATTATGAGTATATGGAGTAAATTAACACCAGATGGTAAGGGCGGTTTTGACTTATTATCTAATTGGAATATAGGTACTGAAGTATTATATAGAGGTGGTGCTAAATTGATTTTTTTTGCGGCATTTGCCTGTCTTTTCGGACCACTATTCCCACTATTTTTTATTATAAGTTATCCTATTAGAACCCTTGAAGGTAAAGTTGAAAATGTTGTTACAGGTGGTTTGCTTTCATTATTAGTTTTATTAGACTATTGGTTAGGGGGTATAGGTTGGGTATTTTACCAGCATTTTGCTGAAGGTCAATTTGATACAATGTA
>Ga0208899_1001010_pt1 | contig 20455 bp, 18 predicted proteins | sample VirMetDEL_Nov_24_FD_184518 | JGI IMG/M metagenome (GOLD analysis project Ga0208899, IMG submission 184518) | Aqueous microbial communities from the Delaware River and Bay under freshwater to marine salinity gradient to study organic matter... | ecosystem: Environmental > Aquatic > Marine >... | reverse complement strand
CAGAAGCCACACAGGTTGACTATGAGGAGTTTGCGTCGGACGATTACTTGACCAAGAAGGAGGAGTTGGCGTCACAGTTCACCACTTTGGCTTCGATGACCAAGGAGATCACCAAGACGTGGAAGGAGAAGGCGGAGCTCGAGGAGATCGCCGACGAGACCAAGCCCCACGAGTTGCTCGCAGAGGTGTGTGCGCCTGTTCGCCTTTGCCCGGTTTGCGACTGACGTTCGTGTGTGTGTCGCAGAAGCATGCGATGATCACGGCGATGACCGACTCGCTCGACAAGACCAACTCGATCGCCATGTACAACGCCTTCGCGCTTCTCTTTCAGTCGGCGCGCTCGAACGAGGTACGTGTATGCTATGCTATACTGTATACTGCTTGCTATACCTTATACTTTATACTTTATGCCTATACAGGAACTTCGTCACTTTGCGTCGGAGCTTTTCGGCAAGACCAAGTCGTACTACTCGCTTCGCGATCGGCGCAAGGAGAACAAGACGAAGCTCGCCATCCTCAACGAGATGCGCGATGACAAAGAGCTCGAGAACTTTAAGGAGAAGCAGAAGAAGCGCGCTCAGGAGGAGGCATCGGCTACTAAGAAGGGAAAAGTGTTCTGAGTGCTTGTGTCAGAATCGTAGCATTTGTTTCTCTGCTTAGAGTAGATGCGATTGCTCGATTTGTTCTCAGGTACTCACTCGGTCGGTAAGGTTGCTCGTGACCTCTCGTATGATGTTGTCAGCTTAGACCGTGACATGAGCGCTGACATACGCATAGATGTCTTGCATTGGGACTATACCGTATATGATCCGAAACACTTTGACGTTATATGGGCGAGTCCTCCGTGCCAATATTTTAGTCACATGAGAGCCAAAAATATTGGTAGATTTGGATATACTAAAGAGTCTATAGAGCAGGATTTAACAGACTATGGACTGCCTGTGTTATACAAGACTTTAGAGATAATTGACTACTTTACACCTGACCTTTGGTTTATAGAGAATCCTCAAACGGGTCGGATGAAACATTATATCGACAAACCTTATTATGATGTAGATTATTGTATGTACGGCTTTGATTACAGGAAGCGCACCCGAATCTGGACTAACAGACTGGACTTTCAGCCTAAGCTCTGCAACAGACACTGCGGCTTCATCGTCGGCAATCGGCACGTAATGCAAGTTAATTCATACGGAGGTTCTAATAATCGCACTATGAGGTATAGAATACCAGAAGTGCTTGTGCGAGAGCTCATAACAGCATCGCCCCGTGCTGATACAGCAAGTAGCGCGGATACTGTTTGCTTACAAATATCCAGCGAGTAGGCAGCTTATAAATCTGTTTTATTTGATAGCTATTTAGCCCAAGATACTTCTCTAAAAAGTTAGAAATGTGGTATATGCTACTGGCGCGAGGAAATAACACCACATACTGCGCCTCATTTATTAGCTGTCTGGTCTCCATGAAGTTCTGGATTTGATGGGAAGTTGATATGACTGTTATCTCAGAGTGTCTGCCTGTTTCTAACATATTACCTCGTAACAACTGAACCTTCTTAGCTAACACTCGGTCTTGTATTGTATCTATATCGTCAAACACACATATTCCCTTCTTAAAGTCTTCTGGGCTAAACTGAACCTCACTCCAGAGTTTAGCCTCTAAGGGTATTCTGGTTACAGACTTTTTAGGGAATCGGTCTAACGCTTTATCTTCATCTACTCTACTAAATATGTATATTTGGCGCTTTTTACCAAACTTAGCCCTTATTTGCTCAATATACTCGCCAGTGAAAAACGATTTGCCTGCACCAGAGGGTGCGCTAATGTACAATCGCTCTGAATACAACTGGGGTATAGGAAACACATGCTCGCTGGTGTCAAAGTGCAACTGCTTCCTCAACACCGTATCAATATACTCGTTTGCTAACTCTTGATAGTCATATAAGAGGTCGGTTTCTCCTATACTCGAGAATGGATACTTATCTGCACTCAACTTAGTCATTAACTTCTTCTTGTCAGAGCGAGGTATCTGCCTGTAAAAGTTGTCATCTAACAGCTCAATTGGCTCATCTACTTCTAAATGCGGTGGCTCATCTTCTAAATCATCTAATTTGTCTTTACCATATATAAATATATTAAACCTTTTTGAAGGGGGTACCCCTTCAACCCCTTTTGTTATCTTTTTTAAAGATGTTTTGGCGGTCACGGTTGCTATTTCATCTCCTTTGGCTAATGATAACATATTATACTATATACTGATTATAATATGTTATGCTGCTTATGTGCGCATCTGTCTCATCTGCTCTCTGTTTTGGTAGGTATTCAACTGACGGCTCGATATGGTTAGGTATTTCTCCTTACTTGTAGCCACTAATGGTGTTCCATAGATAACGCTCACTGTATCTGTGCCTCGTTGGCTTCTGGGTGGCATATATCTGGCTTGTCTAGGATTGGGGTCGTGTCTAATCTTGCTGCCTGAATTAAGATGCTCTGTCAGCTCCTGTATTGTTCTTGCCATATAGTATATATAGATATATTATTTTAAGACCGAGAGCGATAAGCTTCAACAACGTCTTTAATAGTGGGGGCAACCGCATCAACCATCTTGTGACCTCGTTTCATGACAATAGATGGTAATGCCTTTGCGAGACTACCGAAACCACCTCCAACAGACGAGCCACCGACATAAGAGCCACCAACTGCAGAGCCACCAACTAAAGAGCCACCTTCGACACCTAAATCATCATATGACATACCCATATCTTCGGCATTTGTTACATCTTGAACTGACATGATACCGGTTTCAGTGATGCACTCTTGGGGTCTAATTATAGCTTTGCCGCTGAGGATGAATAACTGTTTTAAATTAACTTCAGTAGGTTGTAAATAATCTACATTGGTAGTGCCATCAACCGCTTTTGGTTTTGCGTGAGTGGTGTTGCCTTTGCATGTGACATTAACTTGGAAATTGTAGTCACCGCGAACACCCGGACTCTCAAAATCGGCTAAAGGTATATCTTTGCCGAACACTAACTTAATGCAGTAGTTTGATTTGAAGGTTTGGCTATCAAAGTATTCTTGTGGGACTGAGTTATCTAAACCGTTCTCTACTGATAAATCAATAAGCTGCGATTCTGTGAGGTTAGCTAAAAGCCCGTTTTGATTACCAAACTGAATCTCCACATTAGTGATTGGTAGGAAAAAGTCAGGATTAGCCATCATGTTCTTATCATTTCTTGTGCCTTCTGGGCGTTGAATCCAAAGATACACCGCCGATGGGATTTGATTAAGTCGTATGTTGTTGCCGTTGATTGGGGTAGGGTCTGCATTATCGACTTTTGCAGTGGTTGATATTTTGTATGGTTGGTTATATGGTAAGCTGATTTCTGCTGGTATTTTTAAGTCGCTGGCAGCAGTGTAATAACGAACTACTAAAGCTGGAGCATTGGCGCCACCCCCAATTAACGGGAAGCTGGCTTTAATATTACCAACATCAGGTGTATCAGTGCCTAAACTAACCCCTTTATTGACTGATACAAGGTAGTTGAGCAGGCGTGTCTCAGGGGAAGGCGCCCAATTGATGGTTACCGTAATTTCATTGATATTTGTCATACCATGACCGAAATATTGCATGAGAGGACTTAAGAATAAAGGCTCGCGGACATTTTTGAAGGTAACTTTACTTCCACTGCCAGACGCTACAGCATAGGAAGTCATTTGTCCTCTTGGCGATTCGCCTAAAAAGCTGCCTTCGCCGTTTAAGTTCATTGGGTCTTGCTCATAACCAGTGTATGCCATGAGCGAATCGGCTCTATCAGGCGCGTGGGCAGTAAAGGCAAACACTTTTTGTCTAAATTCGGGAGTTGTATATTTCATGATTGCCTGAATATACTCACCTACAGTAGCTGTAAAATGAGTGCCATTAATAGTGACATCTAATGACTGCATGCAGTTAGCTAAAGGAAACTGGCGTAAGGATAAGTTGTTACCTGTCGAACCATCTATGTATGATAACCCAGAACCACCTGCTGGGGTAGATGACTGATTTGCTTTAGGACGACCTAAACCACCGCCTGTAACAGTGACTGAGCTGTTTAATGCAATTGCTGGCACAGTGCCTCCTGATGCAGTAATAACAACGGCTGAAATGTCAGCTGCAAGACCTGTGAAACGTTTGCAGGGGAAACCGTATGTGCTACCAGCTGTAGTAACACGGCTATTAACGGCTGTATTATAACCTGACTCATCTTTGGTAAGCTTTTTGTTGTCACTGACATTAACCTCTATGTCTGTTTGTAACATGATACAACGGTCAATGATTGTGTTTTGGCTGGGTGGTTGAAAAGAGAAACTGGTGCTTGAGTTGGAGGTAGATTGAGGCTGTATTATCTGCTCTGTAAATTGTTTTGCTCCTTTTAAAACCTTTTTGACATAAGGGTCATCGCCCTGTTCTAATTGTAAAACGGGTAATACGACTCTTGAACTTGCCATCTTATATATAATACACAAGACATAATAATTTGGAGATTAATTACTAAATAGTCTGCGAGATTTTAGCGCCTTCTAAAGTGGAGTTTAATTTTAGCAGTCATGCCTTCACCTACAAACATAGTTCTGTCTATATTGTATTTATCCACCCATCGGACTTGTAGGTTTATATCGTTAATTGGCTGTGCTGAGTTTATATCATACCACCTAAAACTGTCGCCTGCTGGTTGGTAGAGCAAGTAGTCTCTGTTGTCAGTCGTAGATTCATCAACGTCAAAATCGGTCAGTATCTTAGTGGTAGCCTGACCACCACTCGTATATTCCCCCGTAGTAGCAATAGTGTTGCACAGCATGACTAAACCATATAGAGCGGAGCGTTTAAAGGCACTGTTTTCATATTCATAGAACTGATACATGTAAGTTCCTAAACTCATGTTTGGAAAGCCAGCTGGGTAACTACTTGACAAGATACTCCGTTGATTGTATTGGTTTGTAGCTAAGTTAAACCCTAAAGTGGTCGGCGCAGTTGGATAACCATGTGCCGAAACTCTACCATTCTGTATATAGTTGGCGGTGTATCCAATTCCGCTCTGTGATGCATAGTCAGCAATTGAACAGAGCTCATAGATGTTTTGAATCACTCGTGTGAGTTGATTGCTCTGGTTGTAATAAACATACATCGGAAAAGAGCTATTAGCTTCAATCATTACAGACTGAAATGCAGTGTAATTGTTTAATAGTCCGTTAGTGTATATTGTGATGCCATTATTAACATAAGTGTCTTCCATCATTAACACCAACCGTTGGCTTGACTCATCATATTTGATGCGTGGTATTGTGGCAACAGAAGGTGAATGGTTAGATGGGTCGCCATAGTCATCGAAGCCAACCCCTGCCGAGTTAGCAAAACCTAAAGTATTAGAACACAAGTATGTAAGGTCGAGTATCGGTCTTATACGAGCGTTGTTAGGTTTGCTGTCTAAATAGGCAAGTTCTATCGAATAGGTGTTGTAATCGGCAAAGGTCATAAGTAGCTCATCTCGCATTTTTATAGCATCTACAAAACCAAAAGTTGGGTTGGTCTCTGGTTTTAGTATGTCTTGTTTGCACGAACGCGATGACATCATACTAAAGGTAACTCCATTTGGAAACATCGTCTCAAAGTCGCTTGTTTGTAAATTGCTAAACATGTTTTTAGCTATAACATATTGGTGCGTCGTGTTGATTGAATTAGTAACGACGGGTTTTTTGAGCTGCATGGTATCGTTAAGTGTCGGAACTGGATTTGCAAATTGATTTCTCATATTTATGACTTTTGTGCCTGTAGTGAAACCATCAATTACACTATACACTGTTCCATACGACTGTGTATTTGACACATCGAATATGACACCAGTTGTATCTTTTGTCCAGTCGTCCGTTGTGGTAACAGTGAAGTAATCGTCTCCTGATTTGGGTGTTGAGCGAACGAGCGCAGTGACTGGATTAGGGGGGACTGCCCCTTTTGCACTGCCTAATAAGTAAGTGATAATTTGAATCGCTGTCGGGTCTGGTAAAGTCCCAGTATATGAAAAAGCTTGGTTATGTTGTTCTATGGTAGGTGTTGCACTTCCCACTACGAATTGAGCACCAACAGGGCTTTTGTCAAGTTTTGTTGCTGAAGCATTTGCTCTTATTGAGATTCCATTATAAATAGGATTTGTGCCTGTAGTGACCCAATTTTGCCATACAAAATAAGGTGTGCCAAAACCAAAATCCACTGAGAAACCACTATTAGATGTCAGCACATAAAACCCACTTGCATCTAACACTACAGAACTTAAGTCTGACATCAGCTGGTTATCTGCAGGAGTGGTTGGACTGTATGCTCCTACAAATGTCTGAGCATTAATCCAATTGTTTGGAGTGCCCCACAATGATTTTGTTGTGTTCTTTGCAAATTTGATACCATTAGGAACTTGGCTACCACTTGGATAGGTGAAACTGTCAAATATAAAACTTCCTACAAGCACATATGATAATTCAACATTCCATGTATTTGCAGGTAAAAACTGAGTTGGGACAATAGTGCCAGTTGCTTCGATTGTAGAGGCTAAATTAGAAGTGGTCACAGCTAAATTAGGGGTGGTCACATTGAGCAAAAGCTGTAGCCGGCTTAATGGGACACTTGAAACAGACGCATTTAGGCTCTTAATAGTAAAGGTTAAGTCCAACAACTTACGCGGTCTGCTCGTTTGGGTGTATTCAATAACTGGGTCACTGGAAGTAGCCCCAAACACACTGCAATGTGGGTCAGTTCCGTGAAACCCAGACCCCATTACTGATGATTTGTTCCAGTAGTCTGCAAGCTCTATGTAATTAGTATTGTGTCCTAAAATGGTTTTTTGATACTCAACAATCCCAAAACTCGCAGGATTTGAACTTGTGTCTTGATTAATCAAAGTCATTTCGCTTTTTGTAAGTTGGTAGTGATTAGCTGTATCGGGAAACGAGTTAGACTGTAAGGCAGCTTTATTGTCTGGTAATAGAAGCATGCGTGGAAACATGGATTGAGCTAAAGTGCAGTCCAAAGCGTTAGCGAACTCTTGTTGCGAGTAGAAATCATAATAGTAGCTGTTGCGTTTGCTGTCATATGTAGCACCATCCCTGCCACCACATCGGTCAAAAACATCATTAAAAAGCACATTACTCGCGTTGGATATGTCTGTGCTATAATTGTTAGCGTTTGTGTTGTCATAGTTCGCACCAAGTAGCAGCTCATTTTCATAAACCCTAACTTTCGGTATTGTGGTGCTCGGTATTTTGAATTTATCTACACAAATCTCCCAATCATCACCCTTGTCAATAATGGGCTGAAAAGACTCGGACAAGATGTTTAATTCAACTAGTTCTGTTATCTGGTTTGGTCTGTTGTTTAGATTGCTCTTAGTTGCATTAAAGTAAATATGGTCGTTCTTAGATGACATTATATATAATATAAGATATTTACTTATGCTATTAAAACGGCCGCCCTTTTAGAGTGAATAACAATGTCAAAGCTGAAACATACCAGTCTGGGCTGTTTCTCAAATCCTTAGCGCCTAAAAGGTGTTGGTAGCCTTCTGGGGAAAATACCTCTTTTGTTCTGAGCCTCACACCAACGTGCCGACCACAAGTGTTAGTATCATGTGAAAACTGCTGATACCTAAATCTATTTACATTGATTGGTTTGTCATAAGTGGCTAATAGGTTGGTCAAGTAAGGTGTATTGTTATAAGACTCATATTTAAGCTCCTCGTCAGGCTCTAGACCATAGGGATCAAAAAAGTATAGGTTATTGTTGTCATCATAGTAGAGGCATGTATAATGACCCACATTGTATTTAGTCTCAAATAACAAGACTACAGAGCCGTAGGGTCTTAACAGCTCCTCAATGCTGTTATAGTTTTGTAGCTCGTGATATGCGACAACTTTGGTATTGCCCCCAGCTATATCAACCACATTAAAACCTGACAACGGGAATCTCTCTAAATTAGCAATGTAATAATCAATATTACTCATTATATTATCTTTTATAAAATCTTTTTATAAAAAGATAACAAAAAGGACTACTTGCCTATAGCTGCGTTAGCAGCCGCCGTTCCAGCAGCTATGACAGGGGCTAATTCTGGTTGCAGAACAGAGCCAACAGCACCTGCTGCCGTAACAGCTCCTTTAGCTATGGCTTTTGCGTTGTTACTAAACCAATTGCCTATATCACCGAAGAAATCACCACCTACCATACCTTTAGCTACATGTGGTGATGCCTGACTTGCAAAGTGTAAAGCAGTTAAGACAGGTGATGGCTCCATACCATGATTAGTCATAAGGCAATCGTTATGTATAAGATTGGCTTTGCTATTAGGGCAACCAGCTTTCGCTACATCTCTTAAAGCACCAACAATGTGATGTAATGGTAATGCACTACCTACTATATCCTTGCCAAGCTCTGCGCCAGTTTTAATAACACCCTCTGGAACACCTGTCATATTGCTAATTGCAGGCGCTGTCTTTTCAATGACATTCAGCGCTGCTTTACTGAGAGCTTTTGCGTTGTTTCCAACAAACTTAGTGGTTGAATCCCAAGCGTTGCTAATGCCTTTTCCAATATCCGACCAAAAGCTTCCTCCTTTTGTAACTGATACACCTCGTTTCATTAAAGCATCTCTCACTAAATGACCGAGCTGATGATGGTCTTTTGTGTGGTGGTTTTCAATTATGTCTGCCAACACGTCGGCGGCATGAGATACAAAATGATGGATGTGGGGAGGCATCTTAAGCACTGTGGCTAATGCATGGTGATGATTATCAAAACCAGACCCAAGCTGCATTTCATAATTGCTATTGGAAGGAGCATTTTTAGGATTCATATCCTGATACTCGTCGCCTGTATAAACAAGGTTGCTGACGGGTAATGTTGAACTGTAATGAACCATATACATATCTTTTAGAAAAAGATATAACAAAATGATGCGCCTTTTAATATAACATATTTTCTGCATATTTAATAATGAGTAAGAACCTTGACCCAGCCCTAAATACTTGCTACTTCTGCTGTCGCTGGAAAGATAGCAAGAATGACTTGTATGTTTGTGACATTTGTAAAGACCAAAAGCGGATGACTAACTATAACTTTTTACTCTGTGGTAAGTGTATGTCTCAACATATGCTTAATCATCAGCATCCCAAAGCTGACCTATGGACTCGTCCTAACTTAGAGCGTCACATTTTTAACACTGGCTGTAATAACGACCTTTAGCCTTTAGTTTTAAGAATCTTAATGGACTTTTTAACACTTTGACCTTGTTTCTTTTTTAACTCTTTATCATAATAGACTTTGAGTTTTGCTTGTAATGCTGTTATTACCTCTTGACTATCTGGCACTTGGTTATTGTTATAATCGCTTCTACCTGTTAAGCAACGGAGAACTGCATCTCGCCACATATATATAACATATTCAAAATATCTCGTCGTGCTTCCAATTATATTATTTAGCTAAAGTATATAGGATGGTGAATGCATTTGTTGAATTGACTAAGCAAATCTACCAACAAAACAAAGACAAAGGTATGACCTACAAGCAGGCTATAAAACAAGCACAACAAGAGTATAAGTCTGAGAAACCAGCGACTTCTAAGTTAGACCATAAAGGCAAGACTGATAGAAAGAAGCTAATTAAGGAGTTTAGAACACTCAAAGCAGACTTAGAGAAGACTATTAAGGACAAGGTGAGTGTCCCTAATATGACTTGGCAACGATTCACCGATTTACATGGATTGTTAAAGTCTGACAGCCCCAACTCGGTATATAGTAAGAGTTATGATAGTATAAAAAAGCGTTTAGGCAACCTTTTAACCAAAGAAAGTCAAATAGTTGTAGCACCGAGCAAAAAAGCAAAGAATCAAGAGGCATTATCACAAGCTGATGTAGATTCTATTATTGACATGGTAAAAACAGAGCTTGCAGCAGTGTATGACGCAAACCAAATAGAAGGGTTTATGAATGAACCTGTAACATACAAACAAGGCAGACAATCGATTACTATATCAAGAAAGCAAGATATAATTAGACAAGCACAAAACTTAGCAATAGTAGGCAACAAGCAAGACGCTCTCAAGAAGTTAGCAGTTGCAATAGCTAAACCGTTGATTAGCACTGAAGTAAAGAAAGCAACTTTGGCTAAAATTGACGAAACTAAGACAGCAGTAGAAGATACTAAGACTGCAGTAAAAGATACTGGTAAAGACACTAAGAAAGCAATTGAAGATACTAAGAAAGCATCAAGAGGACAAACAAGGCAAATAATAAAAAAACTTGATGAAGCTATCCAAACAAACAAAGACTTTAACCCAATTCTACAAGACTTACGGCAGAACACTTCAAAAGAGAGACTGACAGAGCTCATAGAAGACTTTATTGATAAAGGAGCATCTTCTTTACCACCTGCAACACCTGCATACAGGCCATTTGTAGCAACTCCAGAAAGCGCACCAGAAGGCGCACCAGAAAGCGCACCAGAAAGCGCACCAGAAAGTGCATTAACACCTGCACGGGCAGAACTGGAAGAGTCAATAAACAAACAATTACAACGTGCCCAAGCACAAGTTGCACAAGAAGGCGATGTTGAACCAAAAGGGAATAAACCTAAGAAAAAGAAGAAACAAAGTGGTATTAAAATTAGCGGTAGGGGTTTGTATGAAGGTGCAGGGCTTGTGAAAATGTTAGGTTCAAGAGCTAACACCAAACGCAAAGCAATACTTGATGAGGATAAGATATATAGAGATGCTACTAATCAGTCATACCTTAAAGATAGAAAGAGTATGATGGATGGTTATGATTATGAACCTAAACCATCTAATGATGAGCTCGCTGTCTATGAGAACCCTAACACTAAAGAGATTGTAGTAGCAGTAAGAGGCAGCACTACACCAGAAGATTGGCTTTACACTGACATTATGTTAGCCACTAAAGACTTGAAGAACTCACCTCGTTATGAACGCAATTTACAAGTAGTTAAAGACTTAAAGGCGCAAAACCCTGATAGCAAGATAGTGCTAACCGGTCATAGTTTAGGAGGCGGTATAGCTATACAAATGTCTAAAGACTTAGGACTAAAGTCAGTTGTCTTTAATGCTGCAACCACTATAGGTCAAAAGAAAGATGAATCCTTACCTATACGCCATTACTCGGTTCGTAATGATGTTGTAAGTGCTTTAGGAGTCAATAAGTATGGCAAACCAGAGGATGATATATTGATTGAGAAAGGTGACAAAAACGCCTATAATGCTCACAGCATGAGCAACTTTGATGATGATGCTCCTGACACAGAAACAGAAGAGTCAGGTATAGAGATGACAAACTTAGCTGCTAATGAAGGTGGTGCATTATTTAGCTTTCCAAGCTATCTTTTAGAAAAAGATAACAAAAGGGGTTTGAAAGGGGTAACCCCTTTGGATAGTCATGGTTGCATCCCATCGGCAGGTTATGTTTATAACACAAGCACCAAGTCATGTGAGCGTCCGTGGGAGTTCCCGTCATTAAAGTAGTAAAGGGAATACCCCTTTTTATAAAGATATTATGTATATGTCATTAACTGATTTATTACCCTATACACAAGAAGGAGTAGAGCTTGATAAGTGGTTGCTACAGAGAAGCGACCGTGACCCAACAAAAACAAACAGTGATTACTTAAGGCAAGGATGGAGAGTTTTGTATGTTATCAAAGCTAACTTAGATAAGTCCCTCTACAAAGTGGGTATAGCTGGCACTAAGAGTGGTAATGCAGCTGGTAGGTTATGGGAATACATAACATATTACGGCACTAAGGATGAGGGTGGTGACCATGGTGTTAAATTGTATTACTTAGGTGGAAATAAATATAGCAGCACACCCTCCGAGCAGTCGTATGTGTATAAAAAGGAGAAGTATATAAAAGATAAGTTTGCAAGTGACACCCAAAAGTTTAGAGGCACTGAAAGGTTTCAATTAGGAGGACTACGCAACATTATGAGAGCAATCAGGTATGCAGGCTACTCAGTTGATACTGACTATAGCACACCACTCAGGCGCTCAGCTCGTATCTTACAAAAGAACGATGAGTCTGTGCTTAATCCATCGGACTCATTTGACATTATCTCACACGATGACATAGGTAATGACCGAAGCAAGGTTAGTCGTTATACACTCAAATGGACACGACCATGGGCTAACGGCTCTTATTTAACAACAGGCGACTCAGAGAAAGATATATTAGCTATGGTAGATAAGCAGTTTGAAGGATTACCTAACAGGGAAGCAAAGGTTAATGAGGCTGAACAAAAACTGAAAGACTACAAGGCTGACAATAGTTATGATACTTTTAATCCAGCCTAAAAATAAAGGATAAATCATTTAAATCCTAGAGTTTAAGAGATTTTAAACCCCTTTTGTTATCTTTTTCTAAAAGATAGAAAGATACATTTAGGACAAAACGGTATAAAAATATCTCTTTACTTATATATAGAATATGGAGACCATTGTAGAAAAAAGAACAGGCAGACCATTACACTCTAGGTCTCGCTTCATATACAAATGGCAAGTAGTAATGTTTGATAAGGAGACTAATCAACTAAAGGAGGGCAAGTTCTGCTCCATTCCGCACCTAAATGAAGAGTGGGATTTAAAATTGAACTCAGACTATGTGAGACGCATCATGACTGGTTACAGGGCAGACAAAACCCAGCGTTGGGGCAAGAATAGCTTTCTGCAGAGATATGGTCACATTAGGATCAACAAGATCAATGAGCCAGTCTAGAAGGGTAGAAACCCCTTGTTTCATCCAAAGGGGATACCCCTTTTAAACCCATTTTGTTATCTTTTTAAAAGATATTTTTATTATTTTTTATACCGACAAAAAAATTGAACCATATTTGTAGAAAATAAACTTAAAGGTTATTTAGTAGTTTTCTGTAGAAAATAATGTCAACTAATAATATGAAGCAATTGACTTTAAGGAAGATATACAAAGAGTTAGGTCTGAGATATGACTTAAGAGCAGCGAGAAAACTACTTGGTTTGGATAAGGATGTGCCCAGACGCGATGTGAACAGACTGATCCGTGACCTGTACCACCAGCAGCGATCCGAGTCTGATGTCAAAACGTATCAATATACTTTAACTGGCACTAGTCAACAGCTACTAAAAGGTGGTGAATGGGGAGCTAAAGACCCTATTAGCATGTCATTCCTGAGCATGACTAAGTACAAAGAGTCTGATTTGATAGGTGTGATGAACGAAGATGAAACCACTCCGGCTCTGTTCCAAGCTTGGACAGAACTAGGTCCTGGGTATATGAAACTAAACATAGTCACAAATGTAGAACGGACAGCTATTCAGAAGATGAGCAAGAAGCTAAGCAAGATACCATTGTATGGCGCGTACGTAAATATACCCCAATTCGAGCAGTTTAAGGGGTTTGAAGATACTGGCGACATGATGTGTGTACCTGAAGCAATCTTTGATCATCTAAAGTTAGGTGCTAACACAAAAAAGCTAACCCTTGAAACGATTATTGATGATCTTGAGGAAGCCTATTATGACGATGATGACGATCCTTATGATCCTGATGTACCTGCAGATGAATGTCCTGATGAGCCTAGAGGCAAACGAGGTTACACTGCGGAGGATATTAAGCGAGTCTTAACTAAGTATAAATGCAATATGAGGCTAATTGATATTAATGAGAGAGTATTTATGACTAACATGGGTGATGTTAAAGCAGATAAGAATCGGCGTTCATTCTTGGGTATGGTCTATAATGAACATTTATACCGTTGCACTGATCGAAAGCTAGTTAAGAGCATCAGTGAAAAAGCCAAGACCAACACGCAAAACAGAGCATTCAGTCAAGAGGTGTATGACAAGAAGCAAGACAAAAAGAAGATTGAATATGAAATCATTGAGACTGATAACCTGTTTGATTACTATGCTAAGCAGTTTAAAGTTGATAACACTATACGCGATGTGAGAACTAAAGATGGTAGAATTGTTAAGATTACTTATAGAAACAGTAACAAAGTAGTCTGTGCCAATCCTGATAAGACTTACATGGAGAAGCTATTAGGTGATAAGTTTGAGAATCAAAATCCAATTACATTGTTTGAGGGTGAGTTTAACAAACACTTTCCAAAGCATGAACTAAGCAGCTTTAGCAAGGCTACATGGGATCAGCTTGGAGCGGGCGTCAAACACACCGGTATTGTTCAGGGCTTCAACTATCCAGAGCAGGATGAACAATACGAGTATGATATCAACAAATGCAGAACCAGTATGTTATTAAACAATAAGCTCGGTGACTATGAGCGGTTTGTTGTGTATGATGAGATACAGGCTTATAGTGGTAAGATAACTAAAGGTTGGTACTATGTAGAGCTTGAGAGTAAACGTGATTTGGAATTCTTTATGCGAGGTAACGCTTGGTATTCAGGCGACTATATCAAGGAAGGTCGCAAAGAAGGCTTCAAAGTATCTATCATCTATGAGCTGTGTTGCAGCAATACCTTGCCACACGACTACTTCAAACAGTGGGCAAAGCAGATGATAAAGAAGTATCCTGATTGCTACAAAGGTATCAATATGATGATTGGACACCGAGGTAAAACTAGAAATGAATTTAAAGATGGCTATATTGAAACAGACTGGGGGCTTGCACTATCAGCCTTTTGGGATAACAATGAGGAAGGTGTAGGCTTTATGTATGATAAGCATGTACATAAACGCTTGTGGAAGACTTTAAAGGGTAAGTTGTGTACCGTTCAGCCGTTGACTAAAACGATAGTTAATGAGCATGGCAACACTCAAAAGATAAAGATGGAGCCAGAACAATATATAGTTGAAGTTACCAATTACAAGACCTTATATGAGAACGATGTGCCCATATTCAACAAGATCTTAGAGAATGAGATGCTCAAAATATATAACTTGCGCGAGCGTTTAGGGGGCCGGCTAATAGGTATTAAGACTGATGCTGTGATTGTGGAGGGCAAGCACAATAAGATAAAGTTAAGTGATAAGATTGGTGGTATAAAGCGTAGGGTTGTCAGCTTAGAAGGGGTAAAGGTGAAAGATATTGAGCTGGATTACAGCTACAAGCTAAACCTAGATTTTAAATGGGATATAGTCACAGAGACTGATAAGTGGCTATCATTTGACAAGCCATTACCCACGGGCAGCTATTTGGTAACAGCATTGGCGGGCTACGGCAAGTCAACATTTGTAAAGCAACAGCCTGAGTACAATATGGAGACCACACTGCTTACCGGCTTTACTAACGTATCAGTTGAGAACATTAGCAATCCTGATCATCCTGCTCATACACTGAACAGCTACTTTGGCATTGACTGTTTCATTGGCAAGTGCTCAGAGAAGCGCTTAAAGAACTTAAAGAGCATTGACACCATCATTGTAACTGAAGTATTTATGGTACCGAGCTACATTATGGCTGTGTTACTCAAGATTAAGGAAGCATTCCCTAACATCAAGTTCATCTGTGAAGGCGATCCAGAGCAAAACAGACCAGTAAAAGAGGAAAAGGTAAACTGGCTAAACACGCGCCTCTTGCATCAGCTGTGTGATGGCAACCTTGTTAAACTGACAATCAACAAGCGTAACGAGGAAACCGTTAACTATCATAAGATATTGGATGGCAAACCCCTACCTGCAAGCAAGTATGAAGACAGAGACCCACAGAAGTTCAATATAACTAAAACAAACAAGATGAGATTGACATTGAATCATGAGGTAATGGATAAGAGTGGTTACTTTATCAAGCGCTCAAAGGCTAACAAATACTCACAAGATATATGGCTAACTTTAGACACACCTATTATGTGTGTTAAGAATGATAAAGACTTAGGTCTAAAGAATGGAAAGATGTATAAACTCAAAAGCATAAGCAAAGACGCAATAGTTTTGGATACTTTGGTTCGATTTACAGATGCGGTATTTGCAAGTTACTTTGTGGTAGCGTTTGCTGTTACTAATCATAAGATTCAAGGTCTAACTATTAGGGAGCAGTATAATATATATGAGTGGAAAGCTATGACCAGACGTGAGAAGTACACAGCCTACTCTAGAACTAGTGACGGCGATAATGTCAAGATCATTACGGACTATGCGATCAATCACGAGCTGGTCAATGAGCTTGAGCGGTACTTTGCAAACAACTATGTGATCTACCAGTGGAGCTCTACTGCATGCAATGACACATACATTGGTCATACTAACCACTCCAAGAAACGCAAAGACGAGCATATAAAGGATAGTGCAACTAAGAGTAATGATTTGTATGTTAGGATGCGCGAGACAGGAGTTGAGACATGGAGCATGGATATACTGGAGGAGTTCTATGCTGAAAATAGAGAAGAGGCAGAGGCTCGAGAGCAGGAGTATATAACTATGATGCAACCTAATCTAAATATGTGTGCTGCTAAGAAGATATAGTTTCTACAAAGAACTTAGAAAGAAAAGCCTAGTTTATAATAGAAAATGGCAAAGCTAAACGACTATCTGAATGAGGAGCAGGTTATGATTAAACAAAAGCTTCATCAAGGTTTGCTGGAGTTTGTTTATTTGCATCAATATGATGAATTTGATGACCGACAGTATAACTATCCTTCATTAGACAGATGGCAAGAGTTTGATTATGACGGTAATTGGGAATGGTGTTATGTTGCGAGTGAGTTTTGGGAAGGGTTGGGAAACTGGTCATAAGGGTTTCAATTTTTTACTTATTTATTTAAAAAATTGAAATGGCTTTTGAAAGATATTTGTTATCTTTTTGAAAGATACTCTAGCTTATCAAACCAGTTGGATACAGATATGCACAACTTCTCTAAATCCTTGTTGCATATACTTTGGCACTTCTTATGGTAACGCCTATCAGGATTGGTATCATTCTTAATGGGTCTGAGTTTAGTTTTGCAATATTGACAATACATTACTATATACTGGGAGATTAATATTCTATTTTTAACTAAATATAAAGAGAGATAATTTACCTTGGTGTATAATGTAAGTATGGTCATAGACCAAGAGTTTGGGTGCTTGGTGGCGAAAAAAAATTGAAACCGATTTTCTCTCTACTTTTCCTCTCAAAATACTCTAATAATTATGTCTATCGCTGAAGTTGGAACTATTGCTCAAGGTTATTTGGTGCCTTTTCAAATTTACGATGATGATTGGTGCTGTATTATGGCTGTAGATATTATTGATGGAATAATTTGTTGTTATTATGAAGATTTTAGTTCTACTGGATATATGATTGATAATAAAAAAGAAGAAGAATGGACTTTGGTTGAAAATGAGATTGGAGAGATATATAAAGAACGAGAATTTTATAAATATCTTGAGGAAGAAACTGAATATTAGTTAATGATTTTTGTAATTTTAAATATTAATATTAAGTTGTGCCATTTTTCTATTGGTTGACCAAGAGTTAGGCTGCTTGGTGGCGAAAAAAAATTGAAACGCTCTGCCCTCTGCTGGGCTAAGACATCAACCCACCAAGGCGGTAGGGTAAAACTTGTTGTGATGACCATCACTAATGCTCTCGACCAGTTCTTTACTGCTGACCATGAAGCGTCTAAGTGCTTGGAAGCATGGCACAATCACATCAAGATTGATAAGGATGCTGTTGTGATTGAACCCTCTGCTGGTGCTGGAGCGTTTAGCAAGAACATTGATTGTCTCGCGTTTGATTTGGAACCACGAGCAGAAGATATAGTAAAGGCAGACTTCCTGAAGCTTGACTTTGAAAAGTATGTCAACACCAACAGTAAAGTTCACTTTATTGGTAATCCTCCTTTTGGCAAGACATCTGACCTCGCACTAAAGTTTATCCGCCGCATGACAAGTTTGGACAAGACCAGAAGCTTTGCCTTAATTCTTCCTTCAATTCACTCGCGAGAGAATTACAAGAATAAGGTTGACACTCATTTTCATCTCGTTCATCAGCACTACGTTCAAGACTTTGTTGAGTTTGGGAAGCCAAAAAAAGTCAATTGTGTCTTTCAAATTTGGGCTCGGCAAGAGAGCGAAAGAGAACTCTTTAACATGCGCAAGAAGTCGCAGCTGGTCAGTTTTGTCAATCCTTATAATGAATGCGACTTTAAGATCGGCTCAAAGTACAAACCTGGTTTATTGTTTCCTGCTGACTACACATACCCAAAAGAAAACAGAGCTTCATTTAAGCTGGTCAAAATTCATGACGAAACCTTACGTGAGTTTCTGTCTTGGTGTATCATAAACTCTCCAATGCTCATTGAAGTTGACAGAAAGGCGTTTACAGTTATACCACATATTTGTAATTACGAAGTAATCGACGCTGTTGAAGAGATTTACAAATGTCTTGTTTGTGACTAGATAGCGTGTGTGTGTTCTTGTGTGTGTGGTGCCGTTTTTTTGTTGCCCGACCAAGGGTTAGGTGCTTGGTGGCGAAAAAAATTGAAACGCTCTGCCCTCTGCTGGGTTAAGGCATACCAAGACGACGAACGAGACGGTTAACAATGCCTAATTGCACAGGCGCGCTAAAGGGCGGTCAGCCCTGTCCGTACAAAGGCAAGGTTAAGTTCAATGGGTTCTGTGGGTACCACAAGCGCGACCCTATCTGCTTGCCTGTTACCATCAAACCGCAACCACGCATACCTGTTACCATCAAGCAGCAACCACGCATACTTGAACTGTTCTGTGGCACTGGTTCGGTAGGTAAAGAGGCTAAGCGGCTAGGTTACGAGGTAATCAGTGTTGATCTCAATGAGAAGGCAAAGCCAACCATTTGCGTCAATATACTTGATTGGGACTACAAGGTATTTCCACCTGGTTACTTTGACGTGATTTGGGCTTCGCCTCCATGTGACACTTTCTCTCTGTTAAAAGCATCTTGGATCGGTCGTGAGTTGAAACGTTTTCCTGGTCAGATTTATACTAGAGAGCTGATGCTTAGGGAGCAAGAAGAGGTTGGAGTTCCTATTCTAAACCGGACAAAGGAGATCATTAAGTATTTCAATCCTAAACACTACTGGATTGAGAACCCTCAGACGGGGCGGATGAAGGATTACATGACTGAATATAATCATAGCGATGTTTGCTACTGCATGTATGGGTTTGATTACAGGAAGGCAACACGCATTTGGCACAACAATAGTAGCTTTGTCGGTAAAATGTGTAACCATAAGGGCAAGCATCAACGTGCAATTGGTCAAAAGGCTAGCAAGTCGGTCGATACACTGAATGAACGCTACTCTATACCACCTAAGTTAGTTGAAACGATCTTTCAATGCATTGAGTGTGAATAGGCAGTTTGTGTTAGTGTGTGTCAGTGCTGTGTAGTGCCGTTTTTTTGTTGCCCGACCAAGAGTTAGGCTGTTTGGTGGCGAAAAAAAATTGAAACGCTCTGCCCTCTGCTGGGCTAAGGCATCAACCTACTTCATCAGCAGTAGCGTGACAAACCCAACACAGGAATGACCAACGCAATCACGTTTGCCGACCTGCCCGCTGACATCATTGAGTACATCCAAGAGATTGCTGATGAACAAGCGTGTCAGGATCACAAGCTGCTGTTTCGTCCGACTCTCGATTGGATTGAGTACATGGGTAAGTTTCATCAAAGCCTAAAACCTGTAAGATCTTTTTTCCAAAACTGTGAACTTTGTTATGTTATAGATTCAGAAAGTTCATGGGATCCTGATGACCAAATCATACGGCCGGCGGTCAGTGCAAACTGGTACAAGTGGAGGAAGAGTCTCACACGTTGGAATCTGGATCACCTCTTTCGAGGTCGCACTGTACCCATCTGGATAGAGGCTGAATAGAGACTGTACCCAACTTTACAATGAAAGAATAAGCTAGAGTGTAACTAAGCTAGTGTGTTAGTGTGTGCTGTCTGTTGTGCCGTTTTTTTATTTACATCGGCGTGTGAGATTGACAGCGATATTGAAATCAGTATGAGACGTAATATCATGTGGCGTGCTCTGAGATCAACTGTAAGACGCAAGTTAAGTTCTTAATTAAGTGTTTAATTTAAGTTTTCGCAAGTTAAGTTCTTAATCAAGTTTGTAAGGTATTTAAGTGGGATAGAAATAACGAGACGTGTAATGGTGTGATAATGAGGCCGATAATGAAAATGGTATTTTTTTATGGTAAGGAAAGTTAGCGTCTCAAAGCGATTGGCGATGACAGAAAATTATGACCATTATGGTCTCATTACTGAATGAGACGATAAACTCGATAATTAGAGCAAGGGAGTGTTCCCTTTGAAACCCTGTAGGCTCTCGTTGTGTCACGAGAGGGAGCGAAAAATGAGGATTTATGGTCTGTGTGACTGAGGGTGAAATTGTGCATTTTAAGGGTCAATTTGGACAGCGTTTATGGTGCGAGAATGAGGCGTATAAATGCTGTATTTTTTATGAGATGGT
>Ga0208899_1001006_pt1 | contig 20510 bp, 23 predicted proteins | sample VirMetDEL_Nov_24_FD_184518 | JGI IMG/M metagenome (GOLD analysis project Ga0208899, IMG submission 184518) | Aqueous microbial communities from the Delaware River and Bay under freshwater to marine salinity gradient to study organic matter... | ecosystem: Environmental > Aquatic > Marine >... | reverse complement strand
AAAAAAGAAAGTTTTTTGCTCAGTGGCGAAAGAAGAACCCAAGAGAATCTGTTAGAGTATGTTCGAGAGGCAACAAACTGCACTCCGTCATCGAAGACTATCTGAATAACAAAAAGATTGTTCTTCAAGATCTACCCCCAAACGAATGTGATTTGTTTATACAACTAAAACCAGAACTCGATAGAATTGATAACATAAGAGCGTTAGAAGTTCCCTTGTGGAGTACTAAGATAGGTTTAGCAGGGCGTGTCGATTGTATTGCAGAACATGCAAATGAACTTGCAATCATTGACTTTAAGGGATCAACTCGAAGTAAAGATGCCAGACAAGTCGATAACTACATGATGCAAGCGACTGCGTACTCTCTTATGTGGCAAGACATGACAGGAGAGGAAATAAATAAATTTAAAATTTTAGTTTCATGTGAGTCTGGAGAAATTCAAGTTTTTTCTGATTCGCCGATCAATTGGGTAAAACCTCTGTTTAAAACCATACAAAATTATAAGAGAGAAAACAAATGAATGTTGATCATGTAAATAAACAAAACACACCCACATGGGTGAAAATGAACGAAGATGCACAAAGTTCTATGTGGAGGAAAAGATTTTGTAATTTACACAACGGTGAATTTAAGAAAATAAATGAAATATGGGTATGGAACAAAGAAACAGAAACAAAAAAACAAGAAAAATATACCTACATTTTCACTGATCCAGACGGTGTATTAGTGGAAGTAAACAATATGATGCGTTTTTGTAGGGAAAAATCCCTGAATAAGTCCGCAATTTATGAAGTAATCTCCGGAAAAAGAAATCATCACAAAAATTTTCGGTTTGTAGAGAAAAAGATTACTATATAAGTTGGGTCCAGACATAAGTCAGGAGGTGATCCAAACGCAGCAAACTCCAACGGACCCGACAGGGGAGCATTCGCTCCCCTGTTTTTTTATAAATAAAGTGGAGATATTCATATGCCTAAAAAAGAACGACACTTTGTATTTTCATTCGGTAGAATGAACCCACCACACGCCGGACATGCGAAACTAGCAGATGCAGTAATATCACATGCAAGAAAAGTGGGTGGTGATCACGCGGTTATCCTTAGTCAATCTCACGGCGGAGAAAAAAATCCTCTTCCACCTGATGTGAAACACGGAATGGCAAAAAAGATATTACCTAATGCAAATGTTGTCTCGGATGACAGTATTCGTCACATGGGACATGCGTTTGAACATGCAAAGAAAAAAGGTTACAGTCATGCACATCTCGTGGTAGGTGGAGACAGACACGAAGAAATGTCAGCCAGGGCTGGAAAAATAGCAAGTGCAGTTGGCATCAAAGTTAATGTCGTAAATGCAGGACACAGAGATCCAGACTCAGAAGGAGTCGAAGGCACATCTGCCACCAAAGTAAGAGCAGCGGCAAATGAAAAGAATATCAACAAGTTTAGAACTCACATGCCAAGACACATCAACCGGGCGGCCGCAACAGAGATGATGAATACAGTTCATCATCACCTGAACACCGCTAACGAAAGCGTCGAATGGTTCGATGAACAAGAGTTCCTTGCATTCCTCGGAGAACAAACACTCCTAGACGAAGCAGCAAAATATCTCCGTCCAGATCTTTATCTTATTCGCAAGAGAAAACAGAACAAGGTAGAGGTAGTTGTTCGTCCTGATCCCGATGATGATGTTGTTCTCAAGGGCGGAGTAGATAAACAAAAACCAACCATTACTGATGTTATGAATCACATCAAAAAAGGTGAGTTCAAGCAGACACCAACATCAATTCAAGTGTTTGGGGATCTTTCAGCAGAGATTAGTGCGGAAGAACCAGAGGGACAGGCTAAACCAGACACAGGAGGTGTTGCAGGATCTGATGTAGCATCCCAAGCGGAAACCGGAAGAGATCCCGCTGCGGAAGTTGACGACGCTGATGTGCAAGCAGCAGCAGATCAAGCAGGCGCAGAAGCATTAGATTTATCAATGCCTATGGGATCACCAATTAGTTTAGATGCGATTTCATACCCAAGACCAACTAAACCTCTTACACAGAGTAAAGGTGTTCAGTTTGAATGGGCGCTGATCTATACCGGACTCAAGTCAGCAGGATTTAGTGACGAGCAGATAAGTCAAAGAGATACGATGACTAACAACAATCTCATGTCTTTCTCGAAAGACTCGTTTGATCTTGCAAAGAAAACAATGAAAAATATTCCACAGGAACTAAGAGCAGATCTTAAACACAGCAGTGAACTTGGAATCGCGGGAGATCCTGAACCAAAAACAGATATTGTTGCCGGTGATAACCGAATAAGCGTAAAAATGGATGGACAGATTCAACTGTCATCTGAAAGTTCAAAGAAATCAGCAGAGGCTCTTGCTGCAATCGCTTCCAATCTAACCACAAAAGATGCAAAGTTCACTCAAAATGCACTGAATTCTATAACAAAGGCATTGTCAAAAATGCCCACAAAAATGATTGATCCAAACAATCTCGAAGAAGCAAAAATGAGACACGCGGGTAAGCCTTGGTTCGAAGAAATGCTAGATGACAATGGAGAAATCAAAGACGAGTATAATTGGGGGATTCATAGGGAAAAGGTAACCCCTACAATTCAGAAGAATCTAATCAAATATCTTGATAAGAATGAAGACTTCAAGAGAGCCCTAATTCATGAAGCACTTACTGGAAGAATGAAGTTCGGAGACAATGAAGCGGCGGCCGCCACTCATCTTCTTTTCCCAGACGGGTTCACAGAAATAGGTGAATCTGACGGAGAGTTTATTGACAGTCTCAAAGATAAAACGGTAGTTGGTATTCGAGCAAAATCTCGAAAAAGAATAACACAACCAACATTTAGATTTGAACTTAAAGGAAATAAAATTGAAAGAGTGACAGAAGCAGTAGATATCAAAGGAAGCAGCGACTATATCTTCACCCCAGACAAACTCAGTATGTTTTATTCCCAGAATCCCGATTTGCTCACACACGAAGCAATGAGTGGAATTGAGTCATCTCTTAGTGGAGATATGACGAGCGAAACAATGTCTGCTGGCTCATATAACATAATTACCGTCAACGGTAAAGAAAAGAAAATACCCGTAACAGGCGGAGAGATAACCGATGACATTGATGTGAATGAAATATTTTTGGCAGAACAAGACGATCCTTCAAAGAGAGATTATAAGAGAGAGTACAGACTGTTTCACGGTAAAGCGAAACAGAGAAAGAAAAGATCGAATCGTGTTCTCGCTAGAAGAAAAATGATCAAAAAAGGCAAAGCCAAAAAGGGTGATGGGAAAGATATAGATCACAAAGATGGCAATGCTCTAAATAACGGTGATGGAAATTTAAGAGTAAGATCAGTGAAATCAAACCGAGCAGACAATAAGCACAGAAAGGGAGAAAAGCATCAAAATATCCCCGAAGAGCATGGGGCCGGAGAGATGGGAACCGACGAATTACTACATAGGTATATTAAAGATACACCATATATGTCCATTATTGGATTTAAACACAAGAAAAAGAGAGACTCATTAAAATGACCGAACAACATAAACAGGGACTGGGAATTTCGATGGTTAGCTTACTTGTTGGATGGTTTATTACATTTGGATCCGCAGTTTGGTATGTAAGTGCAACTGACGCTTCGACAAACTCTAGACTGGATTTCATCGAAAAAGAGTTAATTTCACTGGATAATAGACTGGATACCAGTGAAACATTTAGGGCAGCGTTAATGACAGATTTAGCAGAAATAAAAACTGATCTACTTTGGATAAGAAAGTCGTTAGAGCAAAATGGTGGATAAAGATCAAATAAAAGAAGATCTTAGACGATGGTTTAAGGAAAAATGGGTGGACATTTCCAGAAAAGATTCATCTGGAAAACACCCAGAATGCGGTGCATCTGCAAAGAAAAGATCTAAGGGTGATTTCAACAAGGCATATCCTAAATGTCGTCCTTCGAGAAGAGTTTCCTCTAAAACACCACAAACATCTGGAGAGATGTCTGATAAACAAAAGAAGTCTGCTTCGTCATCCAAAAGAAAAGTCGAAAGAACAAAAGCAGACAACCCAGATAAAAAACCACATGTCGTTACTCACAGGAAAAGAAAGTAATGAGAAAATATAAAGAAGTAAAAGCAAAAGATCTCAAAGAAGGATCAATTGTAATAAAGCATCATGGTTATGCTGAAAAAGTAGAATCCATCATTGATGTAACAGAGAATGTGAAACTAATATCATTTTCTGACTCTGCTGATAATGTTCATGAAATTTATGTGAGAAACGATCAAAAGTATAATGTAAGGACAGATGATCTAAATGAGGGTAAACTCTACGATCGTCTCGTTTCCCAACTGATGGCTAAAGGTATGCCCGAAAACAAAGCACATGCAACTGCAACATCACAATTACAAAAGCATGGTTCCCTCAAGTCAGGAACAAGAGAACTCACGAAGCATGGTAAAAAAAGAGAACAAATGGGGGCCGCTGGTAGAGCGAAAGATCGCGCAGCGAAAAAATCTGGCAAAAAACCATCTGATTACAAATACAACGCTAAAACAAATGGCGCAACCCTAAAAGATTCCTTCGATCCCGAAGGAGATCTAATTCTTGAAAAGAACACACCAACCAATCCATCCCTTTGGTCAAGAGCAAAGACACTCGCAAAAAGTAAATTTAAAGTTTATCCCTCGGCATATGCTAACGGATGGGCTGCAAAATGGTACAAAAAGCGCGGCGGTGGCTGGAAAAAAGGCTAAATAGAGTTAGGAGACTCAAATGAAAACCTACAGAGAAATTAGAAAAACAATCAAGGAAAGCGAAGCAACACTCGGTGGTGGATTCGCAGACGGCGGAAACCCAATGACAAAGGGAAGAAGTGCTGTCAGCGATTATGGTATTCAATACACCGAAAACCCCTCGCAACTGAAAAGGCTCAATGCATTCGTAAATGCATTTACTCAGAAAGAGTATCTAGATCCTAGAGGTGCAATCAACCTCATGAGATCAAAGTTAAACTCAACTGGTCTTGATTTTCCTTTCGATAACTCTATTGATTTAAATGCGAACGAAAGTAAAACATATCGTCTTCTCAAGTACGGCGGAACCTTTGGTAAAACACCAACAACTCCTCACACAGAATTTGAAGAAACAGATGGATTCGAAGAAGGTAAGTCTTATGTTCTAGAATTAAATGTCGTAGATAATCCAAATGGTCTTTACAAAATAGAGGCCACTATTAAAGAAGGTGAAAGTGCTGACATTGATGTGAATGATGCAAGAGATTCTACTAAAATTGCCTCGGGTGCAAATCAGCCCCCAGCAAAAGGTGAAATACAGAGCTTTCTCAAATATAATAAATGAACCAAAAATTAAATGATGATAATTATGTAATGTTTGCAATGCAAAATTACGATAATCCAACGGGTGCGACAATAGAAGAATTTTACGAAGATCTAAACACTTTGAAGTATGTCAAACGATTATTAGTAAAATACGACAGAACAGGCGTTTTGCGAGAGAGATTATTGCTAAATCATATAATAATCTTGGGAAATCTTTTCACTCCATCAGTTGCTTCAAGACTATTGTTTTTCTATATTGATTCCGAACATCATTCTTATTTGAAATCTTTTCTTACTTTTTTAAATTATCTTCCTCCCAGTATACCAGAAGTAAATGTAAATTATGTAAACTTAGACTCAGTGATTTACGGTAAATTGAAAGAAATGAAATGAACACACTAGGCTCATACATAACATCTTTCACCCTTGCAAAATTCATTCGAGATATCACAACCCCCATAACCAACACTAAAGCATACGCACTCGGGTTGATTGATGCAAAGGGAAACCTTCTAAAAGAACCAAGCAACCAAGCAGAATACAACGCATGGACACCATACGAACAAATGGTTATATCTGTGCGAAAATTGTTTGACAAAATACCAGATCCATCAACCAAGGCAAAATTAAATTCCTTTGTTGCTGCAACCAAATTATTTTCAGAAGATTTCAACAATGTCGGAGGCGATATTGAAGAATTCAAAAACGGCGTTTTCAATTATCTTCAAGATGAGGGTGTCATTACAACAGAAGAGATTGCAAATGTTATGGGATCAGGTGCAATTGCAGGTTTAGGTATAGGTCCAAAACCACCTGATAATGTTAAAATTTCACCTCTAAAATATCGAAAGAAAAAGAAGAAAAATAAATTCTTTGATGTCGATGGAATTGGTATCATGTCGTTCCGGAGAAATTGATGATAGAATCATTATTAACAACCGAGTTTCTTTCACTCGTAGGCGGCAGTCTTGCAGGGTTTATATTCAAAACACTTGCAGAGAGAAGACAGGATGAAAAAGAAAGATTCGAAAGAACAATTCAACTCATCGACAAAAGAAAAGAAGCAGCCGACGCAGCAGTCAAGCGAGTACCGCTGGAGGCAGGAAAGGTTGTACGCAGGATTATCGTTCTATGCATCCTCTTTGGTACGATCCTCGCACCATTCATTCTACCTTTCTTTTCCATACCAACAGTAGTAGAACTCGAAGAGCAACGATATGCACCCCTTGACTTCTTCGGACTTTTTGGTAAAAATACTTACATCTCATTCGAAGCGATCAATGGTTATCTGTTCACCCAAGAGAACAGACAAATTCTTGTGACAATTGTGGGGTTCTATTTCGGAAACGCATCGGCGAAATGCAAATGATGTGTAAAACAAGAAAACTTCTTATTTCTTTGATCATTTCTGTTTTAATTAGCATTATGATATTGGTTTCTCTGTTTGGCTGCGCGGGGGATCAAACTCTAAGAACCAGCGATTACACTAGAACCGAAAGACCCGAGTCTTTTCCTGAAGTAAAGGCAGAGAAAACTTCTTTCCTTTATCAAGCGACACCACACATTATGTGGGGTGCTGCTGTTTTAGGTTTAAGTTTTTGGTTATGGAAAGATTATAAAAAATCAAACAGGTGATTCGTACACCTTGTGCCTTAGATACTTGCAAACATAATAAGAATCAATGATGTCTGAGATAGGACTCTTGACATCCTTTCCATCCATACCAAAGAATGTTTTAAGGGGAACATTTGTTTCAGCAACGAAAGCATTGTACATTTCATTCTTCGAAGCATTTCCCTTTCCAGACGCAAATTTTTTTATTTCACTTGGTGTAAACACATCTACTGGCTTTGATTTCTGGAATAACTTGTATTTAAGAACTCCAGTATTTTCTGCAATATGAAAAACTTTGCCGGTTGCGTTGTATGCATATCCCTCTAGTCCTACACTCTGACATCCCATAACCTTATCAATCGCCCAATCGGCAATCGTTTCATACCTTTGAACTTCTTCGTTATATTTTGCAAAGTTTTCTCCTCGAATATTAGATTTTACCTTTCTTGCGTGCTTTTTCACATTACTAAGAAAGTAAAATTGACAAGAGTGGAAGGAGAATTTTTTCATGAGATCGTTTATGCAAATCGCTGGTCCACACAAACTATAGTCGATTCCTGCTATAAATTGAAGATCTTTCATGTAAATATATAGACACCCCCGTGAAGGGGTGTCTATATGAGGTGATCCACTTAAATATTAAAGTGTACGATATGTATAAAATATCGTTTTTTGGGTGTAGTCACTCAGCAGAGCGAGCAGGGCGTCGAGCGCCCGGGTCACCACGCATTGGACGATCACCACGCTCTACGACGCGAACACCACCGTCCCAGAGGCCAGAGATGGTTCTTGCACTCCAAGAAACACCGCGAGCGGTGTGAGGAATCACTGCGAACAGAAGAATCCACACACATAGTGAGAGTCCGAGGACTCGCTTACCGAGCCACCCACATGGGCAGCATGGTTTCGAACATGTCATTTCATTTGCTTTTGTAGCCATTTTATTATCCTTTCAATAAGATTCAGAAACTAAGCGTAATACCACTCCGAACAACGAACTGTCCCGATGAGGAACCAGCACGCCATCCAGTATTATCAGTTACGAAGTTGCTACCAAGACTCTCAAGAGCATACCCGAAGGTGTTAGTCCAGACAAGTCCGTGAGCAAGATCGTAGTTACCACCTACGGTGAGAAGGTTGAGACTACCATCATAGTCACCAATTTCCCACTGTGCAAACCCTTCAAAGTCATCCATGCACTGATAGGCAGCGGTGGTGACGATAGACCAGTTGTTGAGACTACCATCACCTGCATCATTGACGATCCAATCGGCGTCGAGAGTGAGAAGACCCTCAGTGATTTCACCACCGAAAGTGAAACTGTTCACACCTTCCGTGACAGAATCATAAGCCCAACCACCGTTAAGAGAAACAGCAGCATCCACATGGTAAGTCGCAGCAACACCGATGGCGTAGTTGTTGTCACCGACTCCTGCACCAGCGGTGTCGAAACCGTTGTTGTAGAAGACGCTGACTTCAAAGTCTCCGAAGGATCGGAAGGCTTCGATACCTGCTCCTCGTCCCTGACCAAAGGTGAGGGCTGAGACGCTGTAGTTGAGGGTTGTGAGTTGGGTTGGGTCGGTGACGAATCCAGCATAGAACTGGGGAACAAACTGTCCGACTCGGATGTTTGCTTCGTCGAACATGCGAAGAGTAACGACAGCATCAAGCAGATCGAAACTGTTCGTAACATCTGACCACTCACCACTGACGAGGTAAGAGAAACTCTCATTGCTCATATCTCCTGAGAAGGTAAGACGGGCGCGGTCAACCGCAAATCCGTTCTGTGCGGGAAGTCCGCCACCGTTGGAAAACTCCCAACCAGCCTGCATGAAACCACCAACATTGAGACTGAGGTGATTGTCATTGAGTGATGTTCGCGTTGCGGCGTCCATCTGGACAAGAGTCATCGTGTCCATATCCTGTCCTACAGCAACTCCACTGAAAAGACAGGATGTAATAATAGCATTGATCATTTTCATTTTTTTCTCCTTATGATTTAGATCAGTTTGTTAAGTCTACGATTTCGCAAGAGGTTCCAGTACAACTTAGTGTCTGGGATCCAGAAGTATTATCTTCTTTTTCGTACTCTCCGAGATCGCTCCAGTCAACATCGACTGGCATTTGCTTGAGCATTTCTTCGTACTCATTCCAAGTACAATCCTGATAGGGTGCTTGACGATATGAGTGATCACTATGCGGCAAGAACGAAATTCCAGAAATCTCGTCGAAGTGATCATATACCCATCCACCCACGGTAGGCCATTCTTCTTCCTTGACTGTGATCGTAACGGATGGTTTATGCTCACACCAGTGCCGTTGGTAAACTAACCACAGTTCGAGTTGTTCAATCGCAGTCATGTCATTACGAGTGACACAACCAGCAGGTGATTGAACAGGGAAGGAGAACACAGTGACATGATCTGGTTTCATGACATCTGCTTCATGCGGGAATCCCTTGTCCTTCATAAACGAACACAGGGGATCCTTGTTATCCGCACGCACTGTACGAATATACTGTGCGTTGTGACGAGCGTGAATACCAGACGCTGCGTCGGTCAACTGAGAAACGGTTCCAGATGGTTTCACGCAAGTGATCGCGGCAGACTGGGGAATACCGAGTTCATCGGCATGTTCCTTGTTCACCTTGATCGCTTCACTGCGAAGTCTCTGTAAAGTTAAATCCAATCCATCTACCTTTCTCGTTACTTCTGCGTCCATTATACCAGTAAGTGACACACCAAGCAAGCGTTCTTCTTCACAATTCTTCTTCCAATCACCAGAGAGAAAGCGGAAGTTGAGAAGAGTTGATTGCCATGTTCCAAGAATGGTGGCAAGTCTTACCTTGCGTGCCAGACTCTTGGGTGTGTCATCTTCACGGACAATGACTTCCGTGAGATTACAGAACTCACGGTCACGAAGAATGATTTCAGAACAAGGGTTAGTTCCAAACAGGTGATCCGCATCGCGGGTTCGGTACTCTGGATCCATCTTGGTTCTGAATGCGTTTGCCTTTTCAACCTGCTTCTGTGCTGCTTCGCGGTTGAAGATTCCACGCTCACCACTCTTCGACTTGTACAGAGCGACCCATTCTTCCATGAATGTGCCAGGCTCTGGCTTTTCTTTGTAGGAGACAGAGTTGTTCGCAAGGGCCCTCTGCGAATCTGCTTCCCACCATGCACCACTCTTCGCATCCCTCATACGCTCGTCGGTGAGTGATGAGAGAGAAATCAGTGCGGATCGACGAACACCTCCGACAACGACAATCTCCGCAATTTTGCAGATGATATCGTGACATTCGATCGAAGTAAGTTTTCGACCGTTTGCTTTTCGGAAAGTATCGACGGTGAATTGGAAGAGGTCTTCGAGCGGTTCGGGTCCACTGGCTCGACCTCCAAAAGTCTTAAGGCGCTCGCCGGCAGCACGAACTTTGCTCGTGTCCCATTTTGGAACTTGACCTCCAATGAGAAGGCTAAACAGTTCTCTATAGGCTTTCGCCCAACCCATCTTTGAATCTTTGACAACAATAGTCGTATCACTGTCTTCAAACTCCTCTGCTATCGTCGGCAGGGTCTTGATGAGGTCGCGTTCTACGGAGAACCCGACTCCAGTTCCGCACATAAGAATGTACAGAATCTCATCAAACGACTTGACTTTACTTGCACTAACATAGGAACAGTTATACCCTGCAACATTGTCCCTCTTAAGAGCCTCGCCTGCGGTCATTAACGCCCGCATAGACGGCATGATCTCTAGATTCGTAACGGCAGTCTGCAATTCCTTTCTCAACTTATCAGGAACATCATAATTGCACTCTGTCTTCAGGTGTTCTGTAAAGAACTCAAAATACCGATTCACGGTTTCTTCCCATGTCTCTCGGCGGCCTTCCTCTTCAATCCATCTAGAATATCGAGAAAGGTGAATAAATGATTGATATAAACTTGGAAGTCCTGACATAATAAACACTACTCCGTTTTCTTTTTATATGATCTATATGTATAAACTATTTTGTAAGATGTGACCATGAAACTGGGAAAAGTGGTGCGATCAATTTACCAATCGCTTTCGCATATTCTCGCACTTCATGTTGTGCATGGGTGTCGATTCGTTGTTTGTAGAATCGAGCATAAGCAGCAAGCGAACCAGTCCAGTACCACTCAGTGTACATTCCTTGTGGTAGTGCGAACCGTGCTTGCTCTGGTGCTACTTTGTTACGAAGAAGTTCATTGTATGTGTATAATGCAAGACGCATTACATTGTCGAAGTTCTTCTCTGCTTCAGGGTGAATCGTAATGAAATCACTACTTCCCTGCTTTGCACCATCTGTAGGTTCTCCTCTCCATGCTGGATAGTAGAACTCTGGTTCAAACGAAACATAACGGCGAGAGATCTCATTCTCCACGAAACCTTGTTTGTGCTTGAACATTTGTGTGCGAATCGACACAGGCGCCTTCACACGCAGAGTGATCTGAGGATGAGCAAATGGCGTCCAGTGTTGATGAGTCGCCAGATACTTCAGCAACTTCCCATCCCTCTCGGATAACTTCTGCACATCTTCTGGGTGGTACGAGGATCCACTCTCACGCAGTCTTTCCACTGCTTCCTCATCGATCTCCCACTCAGTATCTTTTGAGAACGAAACCCGTGCGGCGTTACACACCGTGAGATCCGAACCCATGTGATCTACCAGATCAACGAAACCTTTATCTAATACTTTCTCTTGCATATTATACTTTTCTCCATCGATTGAGTCTCATTGTTGCTTCTAAACCAGAAACCGCATTGTCATCCATAATCTTTTTGATTTCTTTTGGTGTCATTCGATACACCATGTCGTTGATATCCTTATCCTTGATACCATTCGGCCAAATACACACTGTCTTTCCCTGATTGATCAGGTTCTCATTGAACTTCACAATCTGGGGATTGCGTGGTTCGTTGTCAAGAACATAAACCATATCAGTGTTTGCGAATCGAGCAGGTTCGTTCTGAACTGATGCTGCACCCACCATTGCTACCGTGTTGTCGATGAAGAGACTGTCTAATGGACCCTCCACAACATACACACGCTTCTTAGGATTCGCACGCCACATACCATACCAGAGTCGTTCGATAGACTTGTCTGACTTCACGGTGATGTATCGTAGTGTGGTGCGGGCGTTGTACTCATCCTTCATCGACAACGATCGACCCTGAACGGCAACAACATTATCTTTCTTGTCAAAGAAAGGAATGACGAGTCGTGGTTCTGGTCCAGTTGTCTTTGAGGGATTGAACTCGGGGTCCACCAACTTCATGTAAGCATAGAAATTTTCTGTGAAGTACAACATACTGTAGAACTTCTTTGGAATTCTACGCATCTCCACAAACTGTCGGCAGATGTGATCTTCAGGAAGATCCTTCACGCACTTCAGTGGTTTGAGTAGATTGTGTTTTGGTTTGAACTTTGGTGCAGACATTTTAAACATTTCTTCTACTTTCGGTTTTTTGTAATTCGAGTTTCCGTTATGGCCTTCTTTCCACCTTTCCATTTGATATTCTTTGACGAGTCCCGGAGACACACTCTCCAAGAATCTATACAAAGAGTGGCCAGCACCACAGTTATGACACTTATAGAAGTAATCACTACCCTTCTGGTAAAAGAATCCACGAGCTTTGTTTTTGTTTTTCTGCGAATCACCGCAGATGGGACACCTGCAATTTGCTAAGGTTTCCGACTTCCATTTGAATTTATCCAAATGAACTGATGCCATGTTTATGAATTTTTTATCTATGTAAACTGCCATCAAAATTTCCAATCATCAACAACTGTAGAAGTCTTTGCAAATTTTTCTTCCATTTCCGTTTTCATGTCCTGACCAGAGCCAATCAAAGTTTGCTGTGATGGATCAACATCGCTAAATTTCATCTTAGACCTGTTTAATCCAAGAACGAACTTCTTGTTCACAGCAGCATCATTATATCTGTTTTTAAGTTGCTTTACAAGTATTTGATTCAATTCTTCCAATTCCTCGGTGGAGATCAAAGCAAACATGAAATCTGCTGTTTGAGGAAGCCCAAAGGATTCACTAGTGTCTTCCAATCCCATATCACTATTAGAATAACCACCTCTATTTACTTGTGTTGCAGTGAACAATGGGACATTGTGTTCCACTGCAAGTCCTCTTAATTCTTCCGCTATGGACTTCACCAAAAAATATGATCCAATGTTTCCACCCTTAAGTCTTGCGGATGCACAAATGTTCAAATAATCAATAAAAATAACATCAGGAATAAAATTCTTTTTGAGTTTTAATTCTTCCAGAAGAGATCGAAAGTGATTCGCTGTCGCAGTTGCAGTTGGATACTCTTTGATAATAAGTTTACCCTTAACTGTCTGTTTAAGATTCTCAATCTTCTTGTCATATTTATCCTTACCAAGAAGTTTCAAATCACTAATATCAGTATCCAAAAGATTTGCATCGATTCTTTCTGCGATTCTTTCTTCTGCCATTTCACATGTTATATAAAGAACATTGTTGTTCTGTGCAAGACAATGTGCTGCGTGGTGACACAACCACATAGATTTACCCACACCCGTACCGGCCATAACCACATTTAGAGTTTTAGTCGGAGTGCCTCCTCCGGTGATATCGTTGAAAAAATCTAAGTCGAAAGGAACTTTCTTTTCTGTTCTATTATAAAATTCAAAGCGAATTTCTGAATCTTCAATGTAATCGTGTCCGATGTGAGTATCAAAAGAAACAGAAAGTGCATCAGAAAGAATCGTAGGAATAGATCCCTGAGTTTTCTCTTTGGATTTTCCGTCGATAATCTGAATGGATTCCATAATTGCATTATAAACTGCTTTGTCTTTACAAAACTCTTCAGTTTCATCTTTTAGCCATTCTTGATTCAACGACTCGTCATCATGAAATGACTCCAAGTACTCTAGAGTAGTTTGAAATTCACTTTCATTTAAGTCCTTTCTCTTGTTCAACTGAATATTAACTGCATCTTTAGTGGGTGATGCAGAATACTTTTCATAGAAAGAACTTATCTCAGAAAAAATTACTCTATCGATTTTGCCATGAAAATATTCTTCTTTCAAGAAAGGTATAATTTTCTTAGCATAATCAAAATTGTAAACTAAGTTCTCTAAAATAATTTTTTCTGTAAATACAGATTCACTCACCAGAAAGTTCCTCTTCATCTGATCCATACATGAATTCTTTAGATGCGATATTTTCGATTTGCTTCATTATATCATCAGTAAAATATTTTTCCGGATCCTTGTACACGGCCTTTTCATAAGCCTTTGTCCCATCAGGAAATTCATACCGCGTAGAAACCTTTTTAACTATACCATATTTTTCTGCTAGAGTCAATAATCCGTAGTAAGGATGAAGTCCACTTTCATAGTTTAGCATGACATCTACCATTGCATTTTCTTTGGTAAGCCTGGACTTATAATTCTTGCAGTGAATAATGTTACCGATAACATCAGTTCCTTCTTTCACTTTTTTCTTCGAAAGAAATACGATTGTTGATGCGGCATATTTAAGTCCTGCACCACCACTCATCTGCTTTGTTGGGAACATGGATCCAACTTGATCATAAGTGTGATTTGTCATGATCATGGGAATACCAGCGTCTCCTAACTTAAGAGTTAACACACGAAAGGTAGCCTTAATAACTTGAGCGCGAGTCATGTCTCTGGTGGTCTTTCCCTCGGCAGTGTCCGACATTTCTTTTTCAGTAGAAAGCATACCGAGAGAATCTAGACAAATCAGCATTGGTTTTTGTTCACTCTTAGGCATTGCCTTATACTTGTCTACGATTTTGATCGCTTGGTGTCGGAAATCCTCCACAGTTGACACCGGCATCACAGCAACTCTGTTTGGATCAATTCCTCTTCCCTTGATCATATCGGAAGTTACGGCTTGTTCAGAATCAAAATATAAAACTACTCCTTCGGGACGATCACGAAGAAATTTAGCAACGATTCCGAGAGTAAAATAGGTTTTACCTGTAGCAGATTCTCCCGCAATAGCAATGATTTTATTATCAGGAATACCACCGTAAATAGAACCACTGAGAATAGCGTTAAAAATGTAACATCCGGTATCCACGAACCCACTAATATCTGAGCCAGCAAGACCATCATTAACGACACTTGCATACTTATTACCACTTTCTTTAATCAAATCATCAAGCATTAATTTCTCCGTATTTCTTTCCGATCTTTCTTTTGATATTTTCCGAAACTTGCTTTCGGTGCAAAAGATCATCGTATGTTTTCAAATCTGTTTTACTGTCTTTAATTCTAGCAGAAACACTTCTCTCTGTCAATAAACATTCTTTCTTTATAAGGTAATATAGAAGTTGTGTTTCTTCTAAGCTAAAATTAAATTTCATGTGTTCATCATTCATTTTTTTATTATCCAAAAAAACTTTCTAGTGTAGATTTCTTTTCATATTCCCACCCAACTGCGTTGAGAATTGTAGAGAGCGGATCGAGGAAACTGGTTTTAAATTGCTTTTCATAATCGATGTAAGGTTGCAAATTGAATTCTTTTGGTATACCGTTCGGAAAAGAAAGAACATGATCTTTTCCGTAAGATCCTGCCAATGGATTTGGTGTTTTGAGATATATGAATTTAATCTTATCGCCATCGATTATTGTTTTATACTTTCTACTAAGTTTCATTTTTCTGATATAGTGATTATATATCAATGCGCCCTTAACTGCAATTGGAGTTCCCTTCGCATAGATCTGAGTGCTGTCTTTGTACTTCTTTACATTCGAAACACCACGCGGAAATGCGATTACCTCTGGTTCCAAAGACTCAAATTTAGTTTTGAACTTTTTAACTGCTGACTGTATCTGTTTCTCATCTCCATTCATCACTATCTTTATCATTTCCTTCAAACTGTCACGAACCACTTGAGGTGTGGATGATCGAGAAGTTTCAATCCCCATAATTTTTACTTTTGGTTCTTTATACTTAACTCCCTCAGAATCAAATACATTCAGCATGTATCTTTTCTTTGCAGTCCAAACACCAGTGGAAGCGATGACTTCCCGCTTCATTATCATTTTGTTAGAATAAGCATTCATCAACTTTGCCAATTCATCATACTTTTGTTCAATATATGGTTCTAGAACTTTAGTAGAAACTTTGTCGAGATAATTTACAATATCATCTTTGGATTGATTATCACAATTCATTTGAACTAATTTATCCAAACAAATGTAAACACTGTCTGTATCGGAAGCAATAACATAATCCTCATTATCTGTTTTTAGAATTTCATTTAGGAAAGAATTTAACTTACTTTCTATCCATCGAATACTCAGTTGTCCAGACAATGTGATCGCTTCGGCCATTTCGACATCATAATATCGAAACCACTCGTTCCCAATCGCACCATAAGCGGAGTTCAATTGAATCTTACGAACCATCTGGAAGTTATTGAACTTTGCAATTTGAAAATCCAATTCTTTGTTGTCTGGATCTTTCTCTTTCTGCTTCTGACACTCAATCATCTTCTTCTTGTACATTTTGCGCTCTACATACATCTTTTCCATAAGTTCCGCAAGGAATCCCTGCTTGTCTCTGCGGTAAAGTGTGGAGTTTGCAGCAACACAATACCCTTGACTTTTCTTATCTTCAATGAAACTCATCGAAGATTCGTCTCTCTCCAATATATCCTCAACATCAATTGATCTTCGGGACGAGATTCCCTTGATCTTTGTGTCTGGACTAATATTGTACTGCATAATCAAGTGAGGATATAGACTGTTCAAGTCAAACGAAACTATCCAATCATGTTTACCAACAATTGGGTTTTTAACATATGCCCCTGCATACTGCGTATCTTTTTCTGAAAAGTTTTTCGGAGGAATAATGATATTCTTTTCATGCAGATAATGAAAAATAATTTGATCCCAAGTTTTCACTTGAGAAAAAACATCCATCATGTTTACTTTTGCAGAGTAGGTAAGTGCGACAACCAACTCAATCAATTTCATTTTCTTTTCTAGTTTATGAACTAGTTCTACATCCTTGATATTGTATTCAATAAACTTCTGAAAATCCTTTTTATAGAATTCAGTAATGCTATCGAATTCATCATAAGAGAGTTTCTTTTGTCCTAGTTCCACAAAAGCAATATGATCCAGTCTGTATGATTCTTGGTTTGTGTATGTAAAGGTTTGATACAATTCATAATAATCAAGCACCGAAACACCGATTGGTTCATAAACCGTGTGATCTCGATTCATTCTGTGAACGACTCTTTCTCGCACATAGCGCCAAGGAGAAAGCATTTTTGCTTTCGCCGAACCAATAACAGCGATGCTTCGATTGTACAAATATGGAATATCGAAAAATCTAATGTTCCATCCAGTAACAATGTCAGGAGAAACTTCATGCCAAAAACGATAAAACTCTTCTAGAAGTTCTCTTTCAGAAGAAAAATTAAAAACTACTTCGTTATCTTTGTCACTTGAATATTGCCCCAAAGCAAAGACATAATAAGTTTCATTGATTGCAACTGTGATTGCAATCACTCTTTCATTTGGATTTTGATAATCAGGGAATCCTTTCTCTGCTTCAGTTTCAATGTCAATATAAGCAATAACAAGATCATCAATATCGTATTCTACTTCACCCGAAAACTCTTGGGCGATGTAAGAGTATGCGTAATCGGTATTACCATGAATTTCTAGCCCTGCGGTGTTTCGATGATCCTTGATAAATTTATTAGTGTCAAGCATAGAACCTACACAGAACTCTTCCATGTATCTCCCATCCAGACTTTTCCACTCGGTTTTCTTGTCGGTGGGAACATAAAGAGTGGGCGAAAAAGGAACTGTTCTCTTTACCCTTTTTCCGTTCTCGACACCTCGATACAGAATGTTATCACCACGCACCATCACATTAGTATAAAAATCAGAAGCCATTGTCCCTCATACTCTCATGGTTTCTTTCTTCCATAAGCAATTCTAATTTAGAATTTTCAGATTGTGTTTCTTCATCTTTGTCTTGAATGTAAGCAGAAAGTAAAACCATGTAATTGATCACATCCACTATTGTATCACGAAAACTTTCATCTTCAACATGCATTTTACCGGAATTCAAGAAGGAGGAAAGACGACTCATTTTGTCAGTGATGCGAGTCATAAAACCTTGCTCGGTGCTACAGATACCCATAGACTCTACGCGAGTAAAGTTTGCAAAGGGTTCATTTCCCTCTTGTCCTGCATAATCTCTATTTTTAAGAGACATCAACTGCTGTGCAGATTTGCATATTTCTGAGTGATACATTAAAAGTTCATCGCGTGTCATATTATACTCCTGTAGATCCGAAACCGCCGACGCGGTTGGTCTTTTGTGATTCTGGTGTTGCTTCTGTGTAGGTGACATATCTAACATGTCTAGCATATTCAATGATCTCAACCTGAGCGATACGATCGCCGTGGGTAATCTTGAATGGTGTGTTTGTGGTATTGTGAAGTGGAACGAAAACTTCCTGACAATAGTCAGAGTCAATGACACCTTCTGCATTGATCAAAGTAATTCCAGTCTTCACTGCCAGTCCTGATCTTGGATGCAGACGGGCAGAGAAACCGATGGGAATATCCATTACCATACCAGTCGGAATCAAAGCACGACACTTTGGATTCAAAGTGAATGTACAGATAGGAACATCACTGTCGAACACCACATCAGGCATGGTGGTATGTGGTTGGTTATATCCATCATACCACTTGATCTCACGAATCAATGGTGCAACATCTTCGGGAGTGACGGGTCCACGCAAATGAGCATGGATGTCGTAACAAGCAGCCTCATGGCTGCCCAGTTTCAGTTCAAGTGTATTAGGATACAACTTGTGGATCTTCATCGTCTCGGACATAGTATCTCCATAAAGTAAAAAGTCATAACGAAATTATACTCTATGTATGAGAAAAGTCAACATTATCCGTAGTATTTTACCACCACCTTACCGTTGGCACCATCACCACCGGCATCAGAAACACCAAGACTAGTCGATCCTCTTGCTCCGCCACCACCACCACCAGGCGTTGTTCCGTCCTGTGCAGCAACACTACCAGATATTTGACCACCTGCACCACCGGCACCACCGTTTGCTCCGTCTCCGCCATCACCACCATCACCAGATGTGCTTGCTCGGGTATTCCCGTTCTCTCCACTAGTGTTTGTGTCTCCTCCAGATGCACTTCCTCCGAGCGGGGCACTTGCACCAAAAGCGGTGGATGTGTTGGCACCACCCCCACCACCAGCGGAAAGAGAAACAGGACTGGACAAAGTAGTATCACCACCACCACTTCCTGCGGCACCAGCGGCACCACCGGCGCCTCCAGAACCAACAGTAAAGGTTAAAGTATCACCCGATACAAGTGATGATGATTGATATCTTTTCTTCAGGTATGCACCACCAGCACCACCATTCTGTGCATAGTAAGTTGGAGGGCGGCCGCTTTCCATAAGTCCCGCACCACCACCACCGGCACCCCACATCTCGATCTCGATGAACAGAGTTCCTGCTGGAATTGTAGCGTCCTGAGATCCAGTTGATGTGATTGTCTCGGTTGACAGCAGTTGATACTGTCTCGTCGAAGCCGCTCTGGATGCACCGATCATGAGAAGTTCAACCCACCCACGAATCCGTAAATTGTAACACCTGCATTGGTAGTTAAGAATGTGAGTATATCTGTACCAGAAGATGTCAGTGTTGGTGCAACCCCACCAGGCCATTTTACTGTCTGAAAGCCCGAAGGCCATGTTACAGTGTGAGCGCCGCCGTTTGTTATTACGAGAGTAACCGTTCCTGCTTGACCGGCGCCGGGAGCGTTTGAAAAACTTACAGTCATATTACCACCAACAGTTAATGATTGCACATTTCCATCTTCAAAATCAACCGAGAAACTGGTAGTTTTCGAACCAATTGCGTTTACAGTTTCCGAATAATCCTTAAGTTGAGGCCTTATTACTTGATTGTCTAAAAAGTTACAAGGCGCATTAGCAGTGATACCGGCATCAGCAGAAATACCTTTCTTGAACTGCGTTTTCTGATTGTGGTAATGTAGAGATGCGGCCGCAACAAATCCATTTGTTGTGTCACCATTTGGTAGTAACTGCACTTCGTTTGTTGCTACTCTAAACTGTCCATTGGTTGCATTACCCATCCTACTACCGTTAGCCATTTCAAGATTACCAGCGGACAAGTTAATTCCATTACCGCCGCTAATTTGACCATCACTCGAAACACCAGCGACATGAACCACGGCGGTTGGATCAATACCTAAAGTAGATCCATCAAGTGTCATACCTGCACCAGCGACTATTTCAGATCCACTAGCGGCACTTGATTGGAAGGTTCCATCAGGGAAGGTAATGCCAAGGGCATCCATTGAGATACCCTGTTTTGCATGGAAAAGTTCGTCTGCCTGAAGTTTTACATAAGCAATAACACCACCAGACTCAACCTTCATTCTGGACTGTCCGCTAGTGTTCACATAAAAGTTATTG
>Ga0208899_1001002_pt1 | contig 20525 bp, 27 predicted proteins | sample VirMetDEL_Nov_24_FD_184518 | JGI IMG/M metagenome (GOLD analysis project Ga0208899, IMG submission 184518) | Aqueous microbial communities from the Delaware River and Bay under freshwater to marine salinity gradient to study organic matter... | ecosystem: Environmental > Aquatic > Marine >... | reverse complement strand
CATAGTCATCGCTGCCAGTAGTCCACTCACAGTCATGCATTGTCCAATCTACTTTATATTTTTTATTATCATCGTCCATTGTTGTCCCTAACTAATTTGTACAAGGTTATTGTTTGGTCTAACAAATGTTTTAATGTAGGTGTTATTGCAGCAAGTTGATAAAGTTCTTCCCACTCTTTGTCTGTTATAGGTTTGTTAATTCTTTCGAATGCTTCTGGACAACTGCCTATAATCCAACGATCTATATGACGCAGTTTGGGATTAGCATAACGTGCATAAACTAAACCAGCTGCACGTTCATATATTAGAGGTTCAGCTTGCGTATTCTGTTGCTGCATAAAAATCTATTCCTTGTTCATGTATACGTTTGCTGCCACCTAAAAAACTTAAATCCATTGCAACTGCAACTGCAACAGGGTTGGCGTGCAGTTCACGCACCATATTAATGGCTGCTTGCATTGTGCCGCCGGTAGCCATTAAATCATCTACAATTATTACTCTATCACCTCTGTTAATACTGTCTTTTTGTATTTCCATTGTAGCAGTATCATATTCTAGTTCAAATGTATTGCTAACTGTTGCACCTGGCAGTTTGCCTTGTTTGCGACACAGCACCAGCGGACAACGTGTACGATGTGCTAAAACTGCACCAAATATAAAACCACGGGCATCTAGTCCAACAATCTTATCACAGGGCATATACTTTAGCAAGTTATCATACATGTAATTGTTAACAAGCCTAAATCCTTCTCCTGCACACAAACTTGCTGTGCATTTAAAGTCTACGCCTTCTTTAGGAAAGTCTTGATAACTTTTGATATACTGTTTGATCATGGCATAGTAAACAGTGCGCGAACACCGTCTGTAGTAGGCTTTCTAGCAAATACAGTCCAGCAATAAACATCTTCTCTGGCATGACCTTCTTGCTCTAGAAACTCTCTAAAACTAGTGCCTGTGGTATACACATCATCGCATATGAGATACTTATGATCAGGATCGTCAGTTGCATATGCATTAAGTGCAAAACCTAAAGGCGCACCGCCACGTGGAATACCGATTGCTGCTCTAAAAGGTTCAGTTTGATATTCCATGATCATTTTTGCTAGTGCTGACCATTCATCATTTGATATTGCATCACATTCAATTTTCCAACTCATTGGAATGCCTGCGTGTGATATAAATTCTACTTTTTGAAATAAATCCATGTTAATAACTCTGTGCTAGTCGCCACATCAAGTATGCCTTGCTCTCAATGGGATCGTATTTTGCATGTTCATCACGCAGGTTGCTTACAATAGTTCCTGGTGTAGGATCCACAAAGTGTGGCATGCTGTAGCGTGTTTGATCAATGTGTGTGTTTACAACTCTGTGCTTTGTACTAACAAAATAATCATTGGTCCAACGCTGTAGCAAGTCGCCAATGTTAACTACGACACCATCTTCTGCATAGGGAACAGGATGCCAAACACCTCCTAGATCCTGCACTTGGAGCCCTGGCACATCATTGATCTGCCACAGTAATGTGATGGTGCCGTAGTCGCTGTGTTCACCTATGCGCATCTGCTTGTCCTCTAGTGGACCAGTGTATGCAGGGTAGTGAATTACTCGTGTAGTATTATATGGATCCTGATGCGCATCTACCAGTGTAGTACCGCAGTCTAGGATAGTATCAAACTTAGCAAGTATACGCAGAGTTAAATCATCTGCAATACGAACAGTTTCTAATGCTGTTTCCTTAAATCCTGTTACTTCCTTGGGCCACAACTCATCTGGCATACGAGTGTTGTTGTAGTTGAAACTTTCTTTCATGTCTTTAGGAGCAGTTGGGTCTACATTTTCTGCACCCATGACACTGTATCCTAGGTTGTTTTCTGCTTGATAAGAATACCGTTCTTTCATGTTTATAGGCAGTGAAAAAAATACCCTCATGGTCAAAAACCAGTCTTTCATGGTTTGTTGGTCTTGTTTGTTTAGTGTATTGGTAAAGACTGCGAAGCCCACTGTTGTGTAGGCTTCGCGAATCTCATCCAATACTGTCTCTGAGTTGAAATCAATAACTGGAATCATTACTTAGGTACCACTGCATCAATGCCTTCTACATAGTACATCATACTATTTAGATGTGCATCGTCAGCAACAACGCCGTCTGCAAGTTGCAGTTTGCCAGTGTTGTCTTTGATAGGACCTGTAAATGCAAAGTACTCGCCTTTAGAAATAGCATCTTTAATTGCTTGTGCTTTTGCTTGTACGTCTGCTGGCATATTTGTGAAAGGCGCCATTTGCACAGCATCTTCATTCATATGACCAAAGTAATCCTCAACTTTCCAGTTACCATCAATAACCTGTCCTACTTTCTTAATGTAGTAAGGACCCCAGTTGTCAATGGTTGCTGTAAGTTGTGCTTTAGGAGCAAACTTGATCTGATCACTTGCTTGACCAAATCCCAACTTGCCTTTTTGTTGTGCAGCCTGCAATGGAGCAGGGCTATCAGTGTGTTGTGCAACCATGTCACAACCTTCAGCCATCATCACGTTGGCAGCATCTGCTTCTTTACTAGGATCATACCAAGTGTTTACCCAAATGATGTCAATGTCAACTTTTGGATTTACACTCTTTGCACCCATGTAGTAGGTGTTAATTTCACGGATAACTTCCGGAATAGGATATGCACCAACATAACAAATCTTGTTTGTCTTTGTCATTAGTCCTGCAATAACGCCCTGTACATGACGAGCTTGGTATAGTCGCAAGCCATATGTGCTCATGTTGTCTGCACGTTTGTAACCTGTTGCATGCTCAAACTTTACATTTGGAAAGTCCTTTGCAACTTTAAGCATTGGTTCCATGTAACCAAAACTTGTAGCGAAGATAATGTCTGCACCATCTTTTGCCATCTGACGAATCACACGTTCCGAATCAGGACCATATGATACGCTCTCAGCATAGATTGTTTCAACTTTGTCTCCGTATGCTTCTTCTACTTGTTTGCGACCAATGTCATGACGATATGTCCATCCATGGTCACCGATAGGTCCGACGTAAACAAATCCAACCTTTACTTTGTCTGCTGCACTTGCACCCATTGCCATACCAAGTACGACTGCGGCTGCAACTACAATTGATTTAATAATATTCATTGATATATCCTTGTTATTATTACTTACGATGTAAGTCCAGTGTCACACAATGATGTCCTCCACCAAGTGTTCTACTGTGTGCAAATGGCAGTACATAACTATATATACCATTTGCTTTTAGAGCCTCCTCTAGACGAGGCGCATGATCTATGACCGCCAAATTGGGGCGAATCATAAAAAAGTTAAGCAGGATATAGTTGCTTGCAAAAGCCTCACCTGCGTATCGTTTTTGTGGTAAATCCTCGCTTCCGAGCCAGATAATTTCCCAATCTTTAAAACAGTGTGGAAGTGTTTTCTTTGTAACACGATCCTTATTTACTACAACAAGTCCATCATTAACTGGGCAGAAAGTGCTGTCAATGTGTACACCACCATAGGTTTTTGTTACTTCCACTGTGTGATTAGGAAACTGCTCCTGCAACCAATTGGCGCCTGCACGAGTTCCACTTACACTTTGTAGATATAGTAACGTTTGGCCCAGTCTACAAACATTAGCAGCGTCGAAGCGTATACGCTTGTTGCGCGGAGCAGTTATAACATGTTTTGCATTACTAAGCACAAAATTTATATAGTGACTTTCTTGCAATCTACAATCATATTGCATGTTACAATCCACTACAGTGTCACCAACTACTAACAGTCTATCACGTGGGCAGTAGTTATACATTCCGCCGGTTTGTGCAAAGTTGTGATACTTGGGCCTGTATACTTTAACGCCTTCTTGTTCCAGTGTTCTCACAAAGCGATCCAAGTCCATGTCTGCCTGTGCAGTGATATCTCCACGATATGCACCTGGCTGTGCAAAATGGCAGTCCTCAGGCTTGTTTGCACCAGCCGCACTTCCGACTACAACACTTTTTAATGGGGACCATTCGTTGTGACTACTTATTTTCATCTAGCAAGCAAACTCTTGTTGCAGTTTAATGTTGTCAAAAAACTCTTTCTTTGTGCCTGCATCTGTGCCGAACGCACCTTCTAGCACTGTGGTTTGTGTTAGACTACTGTGTGCCATAATGCCTCTGTTTTCACAACAACCGTGTGTTGCTTGAATGTACACACCTACATCACGTGAGCCTGTTGCTTTCATGATCTCACGAGCAATATCGTTGCACAATTCTTCTTGTAGTGTGCCGCGTCTTGCACACCACTGTGCAATGCGTGTATACTTGCTCAATCCAATAAGTTTTTCTGCAGCAATGATACCAATGTATGCTACACCAGTCACTGGCTGGTGATGATGCGAACACATGCTTTTTAGTTCACTGCGCACCACAAGCATACCCTTGTATCCATCATCAACGTGATTAGGAAATGCAGTTGCATTAGGCATTGGGTCATAACGACCTGCCATTAATTCATTGATGTACATCTTAGCAAGACGTCTGCCTGTGTCGTTGCTGTTAGGATCATTTGCACGATCAATAATTAAACTGTCCAGCACATCTTCAAACTTAGTTGTTAGTTCTTCTATGAGTGCCTGTTTGTCGCCTTCGTGCAGATAACTTGAGATGTTATCGCCTGCCCAATAGCGTCCGCCAGCACTGCGGATTCTTGCTGTAATTTGTTGTGAAATTGTCATATTATTTCTCCGATGTTAAGGCAGTGGATTGCCATTGTTATTATTGTAGATGTATTTAGACTAAATGTCAAATTTTAATTTGCTGCAATTGGGATATTCTACTAGTTGCGATTCTTTGGTCTTTAGAGTACCATTGCCCATTAACCACATGCCTCTTGCTGCATCTTCTAATCGCATATTGTAATGGTATCCAACACTAAATTTCACTTGGTCTTGCCAAGGACTAATAGATAAGTCTCTGCCATCATATGCCATCTGTTTAAGTGCAGTATATTCGTGCTGTTTGTTTGTGAGAATAGCACCGCCATGCCCAATCTCGAGACGCTTACTATGTCCAAAACTCAAACACTGCAGTTGATTGTTGCGATACATGCCTTGATCAAAAGCTCTTGCACTGTCCCATATAGTTGTTCTTCCTAGTTGATATTCGTATTCCCAAGGGCTATTATCCCATTGAAATTGTGTTTTAGTTTTATACAGCACCATTGGCACACTAAGATATGTATGACTGGCACAACTTGCATATCCTACTTTTTTGTAGCGTATACACAGTTCAATAGCGTGTGTGCAACTGTCAGTCAGCACAACATAAGGTGCTCCTGTATACTCACTGAGCATTGTTTCAAATTTAATTAATGTATCGTAATTAAGCACGATGACCTGTCAACTGAAGTGTGTAGCGTTTGTCAAGTCCAATGTTTGCAGCCAAGTGTGGTGTATCGCTTTCCCAAAATGTGTAGTCACCTGCACGCCAATCTGTAATAGGTCTGTCTTCAATTTCAGCAATGTGTCCAGGCTTCCAATCTTCAAGATACACAACCACACGAACACAATCCTTTAGTCTCACACCAAACAGTTCTCTGTATTTTTTATATGTGTCTTTATGTGAAGGAAGAATTACACCTGTGCCCATGCGATAGTAACTTGTACCAACATCTTTAACACTGTAAGTATCTTCAAACCATTTAACAATACTGTCATTCCATGCAGGCTGTGGTTTACGCATATCGCACAAAAAGCCAGTGTAGTGCGATACAGGATGCACATATCCTTGTCGCTTCCACTTCATTATGTCACCAGGGTTATTAAAACTTTCAAGAGTATAGTTTAGTTGTGTATAACTCTGTTTACTCCAAAAAGGTTCAATATGACCTTTATGCCACCGATCGTGTGTTTCCGTAATGGATGACTTTATATCTGTCATCTTTGTATTTCCTCCAAGGATCAACTACAATACTGCCTTCACTTAGTAAGCAATATAGGTCTTGTGTTTGTTCACTCATATATTTGTATGTGATGTTTGCATTGTGTGCAAGCAATGCCACTGCAGTAAATGGACCACGCTGCGGATGTGTATGCGGATCTACCAGTATAGGATGGTAACCCAACTGTTCACAGTAGTGTGCAATTAGCAAACTGTAACTACCATCTTTGTATGGTACATTGGGTTTGTATGCTACACCATGTATTAAAATAGGTAAGTCATGTTCTTTTGCTTGTTCTACCAAAAACTCTGCTAGATTCCGTGCTTGTATCTCACGGGCATTCATAATAGCATCAAAAATGTCGTAACCTAAATCAAGTTCCTGTGCCATGAAACGTAGGGCAATATTGTCACGCGGATGGCAAGCACCGCCATCACCCATCCCAGCAGTCATATACTGTGATCCCATGATCCGTTTAGTTGACTCCGCTAGTGCCGTAGTAACCACGTCAACATTAATATTGCCCTGCTTCATTGCAACATCCTGTATCATATTTGCCAGTCCAATCTTTGTACTAATAAATGTGTTGTAAAACACTTTGATACATTCGCACTCATCCCAAGTACCTACTACATACCTAGGATCATTCTGCATCACAGTTTTATACAAGTCAACAAGTTCTTTAGCATCACCTGTTTCGTCGCCATCCTTTGTGCCAATCATAATCATTTCTGGATTAACCATATCCCAAGCAACACTGCCCATAGCAATAAGATATGGGTTATATACAAATCGTGTATTAGTTACTAAAGGTTCTAGTTCTCTGCGAACTGTGCCTGGCAGTACTGTGCTAATAAGCACAATCATTTGTGCAGGATTCATTACACTATCGCACTCACGCAATACTGATTTTACAATGTCGTAACTGAAGTCTTTTGGCTCAAGATGTGCAGTAGGAGCACGACCATCATAACTAGGATCATGCGGAGTAGGAACAGCAACAAAAACAATCTTTGCAAACTTAACTGCTTCTGCAATAGTGTCTTTGATGTCTATTAGATCACTGGTAACTTTAGCAACATCGTAGCCTGTTACTGTATGTCCTGCTTTTGCTATCTCTTCAGCACAAGGCATACCTAGTTTGCCACATCCAATAAATGCAATGTTCATTTGTTATACCATTTGTATGCAGTACTGATGATACTGTCTAGGTTGTGTTTTGGCTTCCAATTTAAGGTTATGTTGGCTGCAACAGTTTCTGCTACAAGTGTACTAGGATCTCCTGGTCGAGGATCGCCATATTTAAGATCTACTTTTAATGGGGTTACGCGATTGATACTGTCAATGATCTCGAGATTGCTGTAGCCACGTTTGCCACCTAAATTGAAAATTCGTGCACCGCTGGTTGTTTCTAGCAGTTCAATACTATTTAGCACACCACGAGCAACATCTTCAACGTGTACATAATCACGCACACAGGTTCCATCTGGTGTGTCAAAGTCTTTGCCAAACAGTGTGAAGTCTTTGCCGGCCATGGTGCGTTCTATGGCTTTGGCAATAATGTGAGTGGCATTGGGTTCTTGACCAAACTCACCTTCGGGATCAGCACCTGCTACATTAAAGAAGCGTAGACTAATACTGCGTAAGTCATATGCATGTGCATAGTCATTGAGTATGATCTCCATCATGCGTTTGCTCCAACCATATGGATTGCAAGGTTGGTGCCAACTGTTTTCTGCACACACATCTTCTTCGGGTTCGCCATAACAGGCTGCACTACTGGCAAACACAAACTTTTTAATGTTATGCAACTGCATTTGTTCAAGCAAACTAATAGTACCAGACACGTTATTTTTGTAGTATTTTGCAGGGTCAGTTACGCTAGGCCCAACAAGACTGGTTGCGCCAATGTGGCACACCACCTCTACACCTGTAAACATTTGGCTATACACATTGGAGTAATCTGTATATTGACGTGCATCACAGTAATCATGGTCTATTGGTCTACAATCAATGCCCACAACCTCATATCCATTTTGCTTTAACATTTTACACAAATGAGAACCGATGTATCCACCGGCTCCTGTAACCATCACTCTCATGCGTATTTTCCTTCTGCAACCCAGTCTCTGTATCTGTTGCCACTGCGCTTCCAGTGCTCGCCATTGCCTTGCATGATGTCTAACATGCGATCAATTGTACCGTTAGTCCAATCACTGATCTTGCCCATGTTTGGACTTGGTGCATCCAAGTGAGCAAGGATCATACCTGCAGCACTTTCCATACTCCATGGAGTATAAAGTCTTGTGTGATCATTAGCAAATGTTTCAGGGAAACTGCGATAGGCAGGATAAACTACATTACACCCTAGTGCGTCTGCTTCACTCACTGTGTTTGACACCCAATCCTGTAGCGCACAGTTAAACAGTACCCTACTGTCATTTAGAATATTGTAGTAATCATTCTTTTGCAAATCCTTGTACACCACAAGATTACCAGCACGTTGCATTTCTTCTGCACGTTCTAAATAACGTGGATTGTTACTGCGCAAAGGACCACCACTGAGTACTGCAAACTCAACATTAGGACGCACTTGCTTAACCATTTCAATTACATCCATAAAGAAGTCTGGTTGTTTCTCTTGATCAAAACGTGCTGCAAACACCACACGCTCTGCTCGTTCTGCAAATGGTTTGATGTTGTTGTTGATACGACCTTGTACTTCTGCTTTGCCAAAACTAAGTCCACTGATGTTGTAGATTGGTGCAGTCCAGTTTGCAATACGCATGTGTGCAACCATTTCTTCATTGGTGGCTAGTATGTGTACGTTTGGAATCTCGTTGCACATCTGTTCATACAAACTCATCCACTTGCTCATACCCCATACATGCACAAAGTCATCTGGATCAACTGCTTGTGCTAGACAACGCAAGTAGATTGTAGGACGTTGTTCTTCTGGAATTTGACACATGATGTATGGCAAACTTTCAATACCTGGTTGGAACATGTCCTCAAAGAACACTGCATCTTCACCTGTACATTCACCATTGCGCATCATTTGCACAAGATTCATTAACTGGCTCATACCAAAGTATGAACGTCCGTGTGCATCAAGCACTTGTCCAACACTGATGCTTTTGGTGTTGTCAATAGTTGTACCAGGTACAACAACATAATCAATACCACGTTGCTTAAACGCTGCTTCACTCCAGTCTTGTAACTGTAGTGTATAGCGTCCTTCATAAGGCTCAAGCCCCATATAAAATAGTTTACGCATAGTTTCTCCTAACGTAAAAAGATGTTACGGCCATTACGCTTTGCATCACGCATCCAGTTGTTGCTGATGCGGGTACCACTTTTAAATGCACTGTAAGTGGCATAGTTTGGATCGTCCATGTTGTACAGTGCCGCTGGATCGTATGCATGTCCAAACACTTTACAAAAACGTAAGTAGTCATCTAAGTCGCTGTACACTTTTTCATATGCTTGGCGATTATAGTTGATGTTCATTGCTTTTCCCTTATTTTTTAATGTTATATTCAACAACGGCGCCGTTTTCGTTGTCTTCGCTAACTTCGATAGTAACCTCACGGCCAGGATACTTTTGGTCAATGTGTGCAAACATTTCGTCTGCAATCATCTCACAACTCTTGTAGTCTAATGTCATTACATCTTCACTGAATAATCTTTGCAACCAACGTGAGAACTGAATAAATTCAATTTCTCTATCATCATGATATACTTCAATGCTCACACGAAAGTGAAACATGTGTCTATGCGGATAACCCAAGAAACTTACATCATCCCATTCGCCTGTTGCTAACTTTGGATCATCCAATGCTGCAGGATATTTGTGAATACCTTCCTTTTGAAATGTGACCCAAATTTTTCGTTTGCTTGTGGATTGTGTGTGCTGTTGCACTGCAGCCTGCCTCATCATTTCCAGTGTTGCGTTATCAATTTCTTCTGTCATTTTACCAATCCCATACTTGTGCGTAGTAACCTTTACCATTGGTGTCTCCACCATCGTTATAGATTTCGTTGTCCTTGTAACCAACTAGTTCTAATACATTGTCGCTTTGAGGTACTTGTGTAGTATAAAACTCTAATGCACCAATGTCAAGATCTTCTCCGTCTGTTTCAATTGGATAATCACCAAATGTGCCTTTTTCGGCACTCATACCAAAAAATACATAGCAAGTAGGAATATCGCCATTGTCTAGTGGCTTTGGTTCACCTTCCTCGCCATCTGGATCATCTTCATCATAAAATCCATTTGGGTACAACACTTCGTCAAGATCAATAACATTTTCAGTTAGTTTAGGCTTGTACTGTTCTTTAAACTCGTCCCATGTCATGGTCTCTACAGTGTTAGCAACGTGTTTTGCGCTAAACTCTGCACTGTCGTATTCATCTATAGTAATATAAGCATTGCTTGCATCGGCGCCATTTACATGCTCTAGATCATCTAGTTCATACCATTGTCCTAAAAAGCGTGGATCCTCATCATCAAAAATTGGATTCTCATCATTTTCTTCATATGGATCCCACATAGCATGTGCAACAATTTGCTCTTCTTCAAAAGGTTCCCAAAAGTCATACTGTTCTTCAGTGAGACGTCCTAACACAATCTCACCGCCATAACCATGAATAGTAACCTTAAAGTATCTTTTAGCCATTGTCTTCTCTCCATTGGCGTTCGCGCATATAATCCTCATGTCTCAGTCCTTTGATGCGCTGTTCGAACTGAGCATCACTTTCTAATACTTTGTCTTGTGTGTATTTAGACCACGGCGTAAACACATTTGTATTTTGTAAATCATGTATGCGATGTGTCCACACACCTGGATTGGTTGCAGCAAAATCTTTGTCATCAACTTTGATACAAGCATTATAGTTAAATTGTTTGATGTAAGGAACTTTCACACTGATCATACTGATAAAGTTATCGTATTCATCATAACCACCTTCAAGCACCCACTCGCAGTGAATTACATCAAAGTCAAGTGTGACCATAAAGTCTTTGTGTTTAATAATCTTTTTAACAAGGATATCCCAGTCATCACTGGGTTCAAAACTCTGATTAGCACCCAAGTAAATGTGTACACATTCATGCTTGTGTGCCAGTCTGATGATTTCATCTGCATCTTGGATGCCCACAACAAAAAGTGTACGCATACTGTATGCAGGTGTAAACTCAATTTCGCTGCCTACAAAAAAGACAACACCATCATGTCCATCACGTTGCATCAGTGTGTACTCTTGATGTCAAAAATGTGGTGTACCTCTGGGCTAGATGCAAACTGGTTGTTTACACTTCTCAAATCTTCAAGTTCGTCACGAACACTGAGTTTAAGTTTTTTTAGTTCTTTTAGTTTTTCATCTTTGTCACTGTCAAACTGTTGCTTGAGTTCGCCTTCTAGTTTGTCTGTGCTTCTGCTCAATCTAGCGTGTCTGTCTTCTAAATACAGGATACGATCTTCTAAGTCCATTTCACACCTCTGTGAATAAGTTGTTAAATTGTGTGGTAGCGTTTTGGGTTTTTTTGCCCTTAAAGCCTCTTGTTCCTATAATGTCCATAAAGTATATACTACTCTGGGCTATGATGTCAAGTGATTTCTCCTTGGTTGGAGCACTAAAAATGTCATTGACAATGTCACGGAAACGTGCTGTGTTGCTCCACAACATACCAGGCATTACACCTTGATCATACTGTCTGTTTGCTTCTTGTACTGCATTGATGTGTGTCCAAACGTTATGACCCATCAGCAGTGCATAACTAAAACTGTCCCAACTAGTCTTACCTTCTTTGCCAATCTTGTTTAACATGCCAGGTCCATAATGGCAAATGTCCATCATGCGCATGTGTTCGCTGATTGGACTGTCTTCCCATATGGTGTGGATACCATCTGCAATACAACCATCTCCGTACAATCTTGTGTCATTGAAATACTTTTTGTCATCAGCAGTTGGTGACATACGATATACCCACTTTTGATCATGTTCGGTGACCACATTGGTGTACACTTGTCCGTTTGCTGTGGCAAGGAAAGGACTTGCACAGTCAAAACTGATTGTGAGTGTTGGGTTGTAGTTTGCCCGCACTGCACGTTGTACATCTGTGAGCAGTGTTGCCCACTCTAGTTTTGATGTACCCAAGAAGTGCATCCAGTCGTGCTTGCCGCTTTGTAGCAATCCATCATAGTGCAGGTGTACAATACGTTCTAGTATAAGATGGATGTCACACATGTTTTGTCCACCCATACCCCAACCATCAAAGTGATTGTCTGGGTACACTGTATCGTCGGCATAGTGTTTTACTTCATCATACCATGCATGTGCATTTTGATGATTGTCACCTTGCAACACATTCAAAAACTTTGTACCACCGTTGTGCTTGCCCAATCTGTTGGCAATAAAGTATTCATTGTTGAACTTGGTTGCTTCTACTGCTTCATGCACTTGTGTGATGCAACTGTTGCGACTGGCCTTTTCGTCATGCACAACCCAACTGGGTATGTCCAAGCCCATGCTGTAATCAAAGTAACTGTCCAACCAAGTCAGCACTTGTTTGCGTTTTTTATCTGCATTAGGGCAACCACTGTTTGCACGCCAATCGCCTTCCCACACACCTTTTGCAATTTGAAACCCACCACTGTCGCCTACCAGTATGTTGCCATCTCGGTTCATTTTTTCAGTGTCACGAACCATATCATCTTTTGGACTGTGACGTGTTGTATCAAGATCAGCATGTCCTGCACTATACAATGTCCACTTGTATTCAAATACACCTTTGTCACTGAGCCAGTTCATTGCTTCCAGTGCTGTGCCTTGCAAGTGTGCAGGTATGCGATTTTGATCTACATATTGATCAAAGCGTTGCTTGCCAACATAGGTGCTATAAAAACTGCTTAATGCTGGCAAGAACACTGCGTAATCATTTTGTTTTTGTGTTAAATTATCGGACATTTAAATTCCTGTATGTGTCTGCATCATACTGTTCGTAGTAGTGTTTGATCTTATTTAGATCAATTGAATCCTGTATTAAAATTTTCCAACGTTTACGATCTGCATTCACAGGATCTTCGGTGTAGTTAATTGGATCTAACAAATACTTTTTTATTGGACGCAAGTAACCTGTATACTGTTCGAGCCAATTCCATGTTGCATCTGGTGTGCTACTATCAAAGTATACATAAGTAGGCTTGTGAAAGCAAGTATAAAAATAATTTTGACATTCTGTGTGATCATCAAAAACCACACGATCTTCAAACAATCGTGCGGCTGTTGACATGTCTAGCACTGCATCGTTGTGATACAAATAACAGTATTCTGCAATGCCTGCTACCCAACGTTCAACTGGATCACGCAATTGTACCAACAATGTTTGTGCAGGCGTGTGTGCATTGTAATGCAAGGTCCAACCCAATTGTTGCAACCATACTTCCCAGTATGAACTGCTGTTTTTGGGTATTTGGACCATTGCATACTTTTCACAAGGACTCAGCAAATGCTGTCCTCTAGGATGGCCTTTGTGTTGCCATCTATTTTCCATTATTTGCTTTGTGCAGGAAGCAAGTAACGATAAACAGCAAGTCCACTGTCTACAGTGATCTCGCCCACACCATCATCACTGAACTTGATGCGTGTGTCGCCTGACAGGCCGAGGATCTTTGACACCTGTTCAACAGGCCATGCCCAACCACGTTTGAGTTCACCACCTACATCATGTTGAAACACAAAGTTACCTGCGTGTGTGCTTTGATCGCCAAAGTAAAATTTAAGATCTGTGCCTTCTGTTTTTGCAACAAATGTTGTTTCATCACTGTTGGCACTGATCATGAACTTAAAGCGTTGTACACTTGCAACACTGGGTTCAAAGTCTACACTCCATGGCACAGTTTTCATTGTAACACTTTTGAGTTTGTCGTTTACAATCTCACTGGCCATAAAGCGATAGTCATTCACAAAGTCACCACTTGCGTTTTCGAAGTGAATGCCAACAGGCACAGTTGTGCCATTGCGCTCTTGTGTGTTAATGCTCATCTTAGCATTTTCTGCATACTCTGGAATCTTGAGAATGATGCTGAGTTTGTCTAAGTTGGGCATGCCAAATGTGCCAATAAAGTCTGCTACAGGAGCATGTGTTTCTGCTTGCAGGATAACACTGCGATCCTCTGCAAGTCCTTCAATTTTTGTTGATTTGTCATCACCTGTGACTTTGACTAGGTCAATAAAGCCAAGGTTGTGCGTATGCTGAACAATGTCAAGTAGATAATCTTTCATTGATAAGTCCTTTTGTTATGATGTTTATATTATATTTAGAAAATGTGCAGAAGTCAATAAAATTATTTTGCTTTAATATTTTCTACCATAGGTGCACTGGTTTTAATGCTGTGCAATTGTCCTGGCTTTTGCAATATAGCATAGTTCCATACACCATTGTTTGTGGTTTCTGTTTTTACAACATCCCAGCCTATGCTAAATGCCTTGCCTAGTGTAAGTTCTTTGGTGCTGTAAAAGCGTAAACCTTCTAGTGTGTGCTCCAAACTGGCTCTTTGATCGCAATCATTGAATGTAACAATCATTTGTCCACCGGGCAGTGTGTGTTTGTAAACCTGTTGCAATACATCGCCTTGATCATCTAGTGGCATGTATTCAAATTGATTTACACACACTGTTAAACCTAAATGTTGTGGTAAATCCTTTATACGATTGTATATTCTTAATCTCTGTTTGACATAGAAATCGTTTAATTTTTTCCGTACCCTTTTTACACAAACATCATTTTTGCTAACAATGTACAAAGGTTCACTGCCAACCATGTTCACAACAAATTGTGCATCTATAGGATCGATTACACATCCTGCAAATCGCCAATCACTAATTTTGTATATAACACCACAAACTAATTCTACAAATTCACTGCTGATGTTGTTATTTCTAATATCTAGTGTTGTTTGATCAACTACTTGGGTGTTGTACCTATTATAATCATACTGTAGTATTCCACGTTCTTTGATGTGAATTACTTCATTGATTTGCTGTTTAACATATTTGCTTGTGTCTGAGTATTGGAGTAGCAAATTTTGTATTTGTAGATTTAGATCAATCAGTTTGTCAAAATTATCACTGTGTCTAAACAGTTTCCTATAATGCTCAATAAGATCATGTTCTGATTTGAATTGTTCTATAGTGTGTGCAGTATGTTCACCTTGGCCAGAAAACCTTGTTTTGATAAGACTAAGTTGATTAATTTTATCTGCCAAGTTCATTGATACCACTCCTACTGGCAGTATTTATATGTGCATATTACTCAAAACTAAAAAGACTATCAAATGTGCTTGCTGTGTCTGTGTTTGCTTTTAAATCCCAATCCAGCACACCCAACAGATTACTAATCTTTTGATCAACAATAGTTGCTTCCATCAAGCTGTCATCAAATGGCAGTTCTTTAAACCAATCAGGCAAGTGTGTGGCATCTGTTGGATAGCCTATGCTGGTCCAGCCCAACGGATTGGCTTTGAGTTTGCACACAATAGTTTTCATACCATCAATGATAGGCTCACTGTACTTGTCACTGTTCATGCGTTTGAGTGTGTTCCAGTTCATGCCTGCTCTCACATGTCCAGGCATGTTTGCCTTGCCTTCACGTTCTTCACGTTTGCTGTACATGGTGAGATTGTTAACACGTTTGGGTGTGCCTTTTTCCCAACCTGGACGTTCATGAAACTCTATCTTAAATGCTTTGATGCGCTCGATAACATGTTCTCTTTTTGCACCTGTTAGCACTTCCAACAGCAACTCGCTCATAAAGTCCTGCATAACCTTAGGAGTATCACTGCGCTTGAGATCCAAGCCCATTGCTTTTACCTTGCCTGGCTTGCCATCTGTGTCTGTGCGAAAACCTTCATTGTCTATGACTAATGCTGCATAACGTTTCTTAGTGATGTACAGTCCTTTTGTGGCCACAATCTCACGACCACTGGCAATGATCTCTCCCAAGTGTCTTGGGCAGTGATGCGCACGTTCCATAAATGCAGGATACGTTTCGTTAACTGCTTCACCAAGTTGATCATACAGTGCAATACATTCATCCTTGCCCCACTTCATTTGACCACTTTCGACCTGTTCTTTGATCACAGGCCATGCACTGAAGTATACACTGTCTGTGTCTCCATATATAACACACTTGCCAACATGATCATATTCTTCTGTGAGCAGTTCGTTACACTTGGCACTCATGTGTTTGGCAATGCTGCGTCCTGTTAGTGTTGTGCTTTGCCCAATGCGTTTGTCAAAGAATCTACAGCCTGGATTAAGAATAGCACCATACAAACTGTTCAAGTTAATCTTTTTAACCAACTGTCGCTTGTCCCAATACACAAATTGATCATTGTCTACACCTTGTGCATCTTTTGCGTTCTTTTGTAGCACCTTGCGTTCTGCATACCATTGTTCTAGCAGTCCTGGTATGATGCCTTTTTTCTCATATGTAAAGATTGTGCCGTTTGCACTCAGTGTCCATGGTTGGTTGCTGTCAAATATCAGCCGCCATACATCATATGCACTGCATGTATCCTCACCGCCACTTTCCCAATCAATTGTGATCTCTGTACCACGTTCCATAGCCATAACAGCAAGATATTCTTTTGAACCAAACTGTCCTTCCCATGCATCAGCAAAACTTTTCTTTTGATCCATTAACTGCCGGATGCTGTTCTCAGTCATTGTCTGACGCAGTTGTCCTACAACAGTCTCTGGACCCATATTAAGTGCGCGAATCACACTAGGATACAGACTGTTCAAGTCCATTGAACCAATCCATTCATGCAGTCCTTTTTTAGGAAACGCAACATACGCACCAGCAGCCGCAGTATCGCCGTCGTGCTGTTTTCTGTTGGGTACCACAAAGCCTTGGTCATGCGCAAAGTTAATAATTGCTTGTTCTGTTAGTGCAACTGCACCCATTGTTGTGGGCAGTAGCACAGTGTTTTCGTGCGCCAACACATTAGCCAAATCAATAAACTTTAGTTTGTCATCCAGTTTCTTTAGCAGTGCAGTATCTTGTCTGTTGTAGTCGATAAACTTTTCAAAGTCTTGATTGTATAACTGATCCAATGTACCTTCATATGCAACCTTGCGTTCATCTAGTTCATACTCGCCAATAGCATCCAAACTGTAACTGTGACGCTCTTCATATGTGTACTTGCGATACAATTGCATATAGTCTAAATGCTGTCTGCCATGCAAGTCAAATGTGATGTTTTCTGCGCCAAAGCGTTCAAATGTACGCTTCTTTGGCAATTGTCCAAACAAGCAAAATTTGCGTGTATCATCTTTGCTCAGCACTCTTGTCACTCGATTTACAGTGTATGGAATATCATAACCTTCACTGTTCCAACCACTTAAAATGTCAGCATCTTCAATGATGTCCAAAAATACTTTAAGCATTTCCGCTTCGCTGTCAAACAAGTATGTGTTGTCAAATCTGGCACAGTGTTCTTTGGCAGTAGCCATGGTCATGCCGCTAGGTGGTACGGCCAATGTTACTAGTTGATCCATCCAATCCATGTATACACTGATTGCAGTGATAGCGTTAAACGGATCATCTGTTGGACTATAGCCTCGGATTTTGTCAAAGTCCACCTCAATATCAAAAAACGCTGTTTGCAGTTTAGGTGCTTCTGCACCTCTGTAGTTGTCTGCTAAACAACGAAAGATTGGATTGATATCACTTTCCCAAAGCCCATCCTTGCCTTGCATTTTAAGTTCCTTCTGGAACTCTTTGCCATTGCGTGTGCTGAATCTACTAACAGGATCACCATATATGCTTTTAAACTTGCCACGTGGGTCATTGTAGTAGAACACATAACTGGCAGGGTATTCGCGATACTCGCGCCGACCCTCAACACGTTCTACAACATGTATACGATCTTGTTGCCTGTCAAACCATGCGTCTACATAACTCATTTAATTAATCCTACAATGTATATTAATGTTAACAGAATGTTCATCCAAAGTAAACTATTTTCTCGCCACAAATAACCTACTAATATCCACAGTGCATTGGCTATTATAAAACCCCAATGATGCAAGTACAATTCAGGTACAAAACTTGCTAAACTTGCTGCAATGACAAGTGTTGCTGTTGCTAACCAGGCAAGCCATTGGTAAGGTTTTTTATCAACCATATACTCTGTTAACCTCTTTAAGAAACTCAGTTTCACTTCTCATTTGTGCTCTATACCAAGCATCGTGTATGACTTGTGCTTGCTGGTATCTATCTTCTAATTTAAAATATTCAGTTATCTGTTTATAGTAATCTATATCAAGCTCTGGACTAAACAACACAGTATTGTCTACAACTAGATTTTTACTTTTTATAGCATTGGCATTAAAATCTGCAACTTCTTTTCTAAAAAATTCTAATCCTCTTGTTGCTAAACTACTGTTTACTTTCAAATAGTTTTTGTATGCAACGTTGACATCAATGGTACACAATACTGCGTAATGCATTTCCGCAGTGTGTTCAATTTCAAAATTATATATAGACTTTCTGTACTGCCATTCTGTAGGTAACCAGTTATGCCATGTTCTATCTTGTGTGTAAATGTTATCAAGTATATATTGCACATGATCCTTTGGGTAAACATCAATATAGCGAAAATTTTCAATATCTTTTTTTACGTCTGGATCAGTAATATTGTCTAATTTGTCTATATCAGGCCAGTCTACTCCACGCACATTGTTATATTCTTCCTGTGTGAAAGACTTTTTTAGTATGTGACTTTTAAATTCTGGATGGATCCAAAGCAACCAAGTTGTGTGATTTGCAAATCCTCCAATTGGCGCACTCACTACCACCATTGTACAGCTACTCCATAACCAAACACATTTATCACAGCAAAATATGCAGTCAATAGCGTGACCCATGCCGCACCACGGCGCAGACTTGCATAGCACTGTGTTACACTGCCTACAAAAAATGCAGGATAAACAATGCTCATGTCTGGGTCATATGCATTGACTGCAAGTGTTAAACTTGCACCCACTGTGAAAATAAAACTAACAAGCTCAAAGTAAAATGCAATTTTATCACTTGCATAACTGTTGAACCAAAACAATTTTATATTTTGCAATTAGATTTTACCGACTGTAGCCAAGATGTTTTCTAGTGTAGCATAGTCGTCACTTGTGCGTTCAAAGTCTGCCTTGTATGCTGTACGCACTGCTTTCTTAAGCACTGCAGGTTTGATTTGCATTTCTTCTGCAATTGCTTTGATAGTATCATTTAGTCCATCACTGAGGTCATCAACTTCTTGCATAACTGTTAAACCTTCGTTGATTAGTTGTGTGAGTTTTGCTTTTTCCTCACTATTGAATACACGATCCATGTAGATCTCCTATTTTGATTATTTTTTATTATACTACTTTAAGCCTTGGCTGTCAATACTAAAGTCATAGGTCATGTAATCGCCATCGTTCTTTTCGCCACTGCGTTCGCTTTTGTATTTGCCTATCTGTTGGTTTATGCCTTTGTCGCTACGACCTTTGGCACGTTGCATTTGCTTTTTGTTTTCAGCAGTTGCGGGAATACTATAGTTCTTTGGCATCATACGCTCTGGCTCTAGCACCCATACATAAAGTTCTGTGCCGTCACTGTTTTCAACATGATTTAGATACATGCTTTCTTCAGGGATAGTTTGCTTTACAGGGTAGCCTAGCATGGTAGTAATAGTGTTATATCCGCTGAACGCACAAAACAATGCTACAGGTATTACCACAAACATAACCAGTGCATTGCGATAAAAATGCACGCCTATGCCCAGTACTATAAGTGTTAGTACCAGCATGCTTGCAAAGAATGGCAGTAGGTTGAAATCAAACATTTAAAATTGTCCTCTGTTCATAGGGCTATAGTAAGGACTAAGTCCACTTTTGCCCTTGCGTGTTATAAAGTTGCTGGGGTTATTGTTGTGTCCAAGGTATGCATCATCTGCGCCAACACTAAATCTAACTAAACTTATACTCTGCCCTGTCTCTATGTAAGGGAATCGAGCAAAATATGTTTCCACATAAGGATTGATTTTAATAACTGTTATTTCTATTATTCCTGGCAAGTCCTGTCTTGCTGTGCCATCCTTCATGGTAAACTTGCGATTGTATACATGCGCCATTACCTGGTATTCACCTTCTATGGTACCTCGTAATGTTAAAACTTCTCTGTTTAGATAGATTACTTTTTTTTGAGAGCCTTTGTCGATAATGTCGTTGCTGTGACCAAGATCATCTTTTTCCAAGTGCATAAGTCCCTTGCTTTTCTGCAAAAAACTTACAATGTTACCTGCAGGATCTTTGACCCACAAATCAATGTCATCATTGTAATCGTGATTCCATTCAATTGTAACCATGTATTCTGCTTTTTTAATCACATCACCTTTTTTAGCAACAGGGTTAATAAGGATAAATGCAATCACAAACAGATACACAAATCCAATCACAAGATTGAACAATAAATCTGTAAAGCCTATTCCGCTTTTGTATTTTAATCTATTATTTGGATTCGACATTGACCAACTGCACCTTAAGGATTTGGCTGCA
>Ga0208899_1001001_pt1 | contig 20528 bp, 21 predicted proteins | sample VirMetDEL_Nov_24_FD_184518 | JGI IMG/M metagenome (GOLD analysis project Ga0208899, IMG submission 184518) | Aqueous microbial communities from the Delaware River and Bay under freshwater to marine salinity gradient to study organic matter... | ecosystem: Environmental > Aquatic > Marine >... | reverse complement strand
AGATTGCACAGATCGTCGTTGTCGGGGGAGTTCGCAGAAGTGCTCTCATCAGTCTGTCTAACCTCACTGACGATAGACTCCGACGATGCAAGTCAGGCCAGTGGTGGCAAGACAATCCTCAACGTGGTCTAGCCAACAACAGCGCATGTTATACAGAGAAGCCAGACTTTGAGGCATTTTTAAATGAGTGGAAAAGTTTGTACGAGTCCCGCTCCGGAGAACGAGGTATGTTCTCTAGAGTCGCAAGTCAAAAACAAGCTGCAAAGAACGAGCGACGAGATGCTACCTATGATTTTGGAACTAATCCATGTAGCGAAATCATCCTCCGACCTTACCAGTTCTGTAATCTATCGGAAGTTGTTGTCCGGTCAACCGATACGTTGTCAGACCTCAAACGAAAAGTACGTACTGCGGCTATCCTTGGGACTCTTCAGGCTACCCTAACGGACTTCCGCTACTTACGTAAGGTGTGGAAAAACAACACTGAAGAGGAAGCACTACTTGGTGTGTCGTTGACGGGTATAATGGATCATCCAACCCTATCAGGAAGGAGAGACAAAGGTGTTCTCAAGACTTGGCTTACTGAACTCAAGGAAGAAGCGATTAAAACTAATGCAGAATGGGCGAAACGTCTTGATATTAATGTGTCTACCGCCATTACTGCTGTTAAGCCTTCCGGTACTGTTTCTCAGCTTGTTGATTCTGCTTCTGGTATCCATCCTAGATACGCAGATCAATACATTAGAAGAGTCAGAGCGGACTCAAGAGACCCCCTCTGTCAAGTCTTAGAAGCCGCAGGAGTGCCTGTAGAGGACGACGTAATGTCACCCACTACCAAGGTATTCTCCTTCCCTATAAAATCCCCTGACGGGGCTGTGGTGGCCTCTGAGATGGGTGCAATGGAACAGCTTGAGCTATGGGAAATCTATCAGGATTACTGGTGTGAACACAAGCCGTCTATGACGTGTTACTACCGTGATAATGAGTTTCTTGAGGTAGGCCAGTGGTTGTACAACAAGTTTGACAAGATAAGCGGAATCTCGTTCTTGCCTTATTCCGAACACACGTATCAACAGGCCCCTTACGAACCCATAGACTTAGAGACCTATGAGAAGCTGAAGAAGGAGTTTCCTGAGTCCATCGACTGGGCAATCTCAGAAAACTCTGACATGACGGAAGGGTCTCAGCAGTTAGCCTGCACCGGCAACAACTGCGAGTTGTAAACTTAGGGGACTTCGGTCCCCTTTTTTTCTTCCTGTTCTCTGTCGTACTGCTCTTCTAAAGACTGAACTGCCTCACGAACAGCAGCATAAACAATCTTTTGATCTGCTTTCCAAGCCTTTATTTCTTCTGGAGAAGCTGTCTTTATTTTTTTGTCTATTGCTTTAAAGAAGTCCCTCATAGCATAAGAAAAAGAAGCCCTTCCTTTGCCCCCATACCTTGTTTTTGCTAGTTTTCCTATTAAGTAAAAAGGAGAACCAAAAGCAGCAAAACCTAAAGCCACTGGAGTATTATGGGTTTGTGACAGAGCAGATCTTCCCTTCATAACGTCAAAACCCGACCATTGAAGATACCTTCCAACAGCGTTTGTTGCTGTGCTTCTTGCCTTATTAGCAACAGTTGGTTTTATATTCAACAGCCTGTTCATTCTGGAAAGCAGTTCGCTGGACTCAGGAACCACTTCAGCTATTGTTTCATTAACGGACTCTCTTATTATTCGTCCGGCCTGACCCTTCATTGTTAAATCGGCTTCGCCTAAAGAAACACCCTGCTTTTCTAACCAATAATCAAAGTCTTTTCTTGCTTCTCTTAAACCTTCAGCAGTATTTCCACGTTTTTTAACAAAAGCGTTAAATTGATTCATATATTCATTTACCAAACGGCCTGCCTGAGCGTTATTCATCGTTGCAGGAAGATCTTGTACAGCCGCAGAAAACTTTTGTTTTGCTCTGTTTAAAACAGCATTAGGCTGTATGTTTAAGAAAGCATCAGACGCTTTTGACATTTGTATAAGAACATTTTCTAAAGCATCAAGTTGTTTGTTTATTTGTAAGTTGGCTGTTATGGGATTCATTGACCCAGTAACACCAGCTTTTTTAAGTTCGTCAACAACATCAAGTTGTTCTTGAGTAACTAACTGCCTGTTAGTTCTCAAAGGTCCTTGAGCTTCCGTTAATAAATTTAGCTGTTCGTCCGTCTTAATTCCTGTGTTGTAGGCAAGATTCCAAAGATCCTTGTCATCTCCAGCAAGAGGCTCGTCTACTTTTCTTAGACCGATTTTTGATAGTTTAAAAGGTTCTTTAGGGGCAGGCTCTGGTGTTTTAGGCAAAGAAAGTAGATCAATCTCTTTTCCTATTTTTGTAAACAAACCCGCACCAGTTAGATCTGTAATTGCCCTTAAATTTGCCGCTTCGTTAGGATACTTTTCTTGGAACGCCTGAAGACCTTCTGCTCCTGCCTGTAAAGCGGCAGAAAACGCTTGCCCTGCTTCCGTCTGCATAAACTCTTGTACGTACTGTAAAGCCTGTTTTTGTTGTTCATCAGTAGCTACGACGCCTATTCCTTTTTCCGCACCAAAAACAAGCGCCTCTCCAAGAGAGTCAAAAAATATTGATACAGGTTCAGCAACTACTTGTATTAGAGCAGAACCTACATCTGTTCTGCCTCTAAAATACTCTTCAGTTACTGGAGCAAACGGGTCTTGTTCAGGGCGCATTGTTTCCATTACCCTCCCACCCAAAGCAGACAAACGCTCTCCTGATCTTTGCAACGGTCCTTCAACAACTCTTTCAACAAAAGATTTTTCTGGAGTTGGTTTTTGTACCTTAATAGAAGCAACACGTTCTTGAGCCATATCATACAGGTCTTCAATAGACGTTTTTTCTTCTGTGTCTACCTTTGGAGACAGCGCCTTTACTTTTTCAGGGTCGCTGCCTTTGGACTCAGCATATAACGAAAGTAATTCTTCTTGAGTATAAGACATTACGGTTTCCTTTTAAAACGGAACAAACTGCTGTTTTTCTTCATCAAAAACAAATTTATTGTTGCTTACTGGATCAGTAAAGAAAACGACCCTTTTGTTGTCTTTAGTCACTGAAGAAAATCCTTGGCTAATGTATTCAGGAGTATCCCAATTAACAGCAGAAGAAAAATCTTGTCCTAGAGCTAGGTTTTTTAAAACAGTTAGGTGATTTTTAATTTTAGTGAGCGCTTCTCTTTGCAAGTCTTCGCCGATAACGGTATTTAAAGTTGCAATAGAGTTTTGAAGCGATTGAAGTTCAAGGTTAGAAACAGCACCCAAGCCTGTACTGCCTCCTCCTAGCTCTTTTAGTACAGCAATTTGCTCAAGACCTAAGAAATTTTTAAGTTGTTGGTACTGAGACTCAACGTCCAGAGCTTCTGTACCGCCTATGTTTCTTGTTATCTGTGCCCAAAGCCCATCAGGAATTTCGTCTTTATCTAACAAAGCTTCAATTTTTGTTATGTTTGCAACAAGCTCAGGAACAGCTTGCACTCTTCTTCTTGCAGCCTCTTCCGATTCCCCTTCTTTAGGCCCTTTATAGTCCGTAGTGTTTATTAACTTTCCGTCCTTAAAGGACAAAACTTGTTCAGACCCTTTTTCACCGATAATTTTAATGTCGTATGTTGGTTTAACTGGAGCTTCTTTTTTAAAAGGAACTTGCTTTCCTATAATATTTCCTTTTTCATCAAGCAAAGCCATTCCGGGAGTACCTTGATAAATCTTTTTCTCTTTAGGCGTCAAGTACTCCATAAGTTGTTCTGCAGTCATGTTTCTGACTCTTGCTACATTATTTGCAGGGTCATCAGACCTAGCCGCCTTTTGTAAAGCCTGACCCATTAAACGGCCTTTTCTTTCTTTTTCTTCAGCAGCCGTATCTAAAGCTTTTTGCGCTTCAATGGCAGCAGCACCAGTAGCACCAGCCTCAGTAAACATACCTTTTCCAACCTGAGACTTAGCTAATGCCGCCATGTATTCAGGACTTCCGGGCGTGTACTTTGCCATTTCTGCCTGCATTGCTTTAGCTTTTTCTCGCTCTCTAAGCTGTTGTGGTAGTGTTGCTGCACCACCAACAGCAGACAACAGTCCACCTTGGACAGAACCCATGGGGCTTGCCATTTGTCTTAAAAATTCTTGTGAAAACTTAGCCATTATTTAACCTCCAAACAACCTTGACCACCAAGTGCCGTCATTGTTTTGATCTGTTATTCCTAAAAAGTCAAACAAACCTCCCGCACCGCCGCCTATGCTTCCACCTGAGCCACCGCCTTGAGGAACAGTAAACGCCTTGTCCAACATACGGCCACCTACTTGACCCAAAAGGTTAGCTCTGGCTCTCTCTTGCAACAAACGTGCCTCAAGGCCAGACATAGCTGTTTCACCAAAGAGGCCAGCGCCGTACTGCTGAAGTGCTGCCTGTTGTGACGCCAGTTGTTGAGACGGTTGAGTAGCAGCAAGTAGTTGTGCCTGAGGTAGGTAACTAGCGCCCAACATCTGTTGACCCAGTTGAGCCTGCTGCATCTGCTCTGCTTGAGCCTGTTGCATAGCTTGTACAGCGGCTGTGTTCTGTGCTTCTTCCTGAGCCTTAGCCAACGCTAGTTGTTCTGGAGTACCTCCAAATTGCGCTGTGCGTACACCAAGCCGTCCTTGTGCTGCTAAACGCTCCTCTAATGCTCTACGCTGTCGTTGTTCTTCAGGAGTCTGAACGGCTCGAATACGTTCAAAAATTTCTTGCTCTCGTCCAACAGTAGGGGCCTGTGCTTGCTCAAAGAACTGCCCAGCACCTCCGAACAACTGTTGTTGCATCATTTGTTCCTGAGGAGACAAACCCAAAGTTGTTGTGAATTGACCAGTAGTAGGATCAATCTGGGTGCCGAATTGTCCGCCAGTAGCAGTGGTTACTGTAAATGGCCTGAACTGGGTTTGCTCTAGACCCATTTGAGCAATGTCTAAAGCTCCCGGAACTTCCCGGCCACGAACAGTTGTGCCAACTAGGGCTTCTTCGCCTATATCAGACAACCGGTCGTACTCTTCTTTTGTCAGAAGCCCACCAAGAAATCCCGGTACGGCAACCTCTGGTTGTAGTAAATAATCTAAAAGGCTCATTGTTTTCTCCTAGTTAAAGCAGCTTTCCTATTAAGGCCATTACGTTAATCTCCTGTAGTGATAGTTGTGAGCCGTCTATTTCTGCTTCTAAGCCCACAACAACACTTGTTCCATATCCTGTTGCATTTAAACTTCTTTGGTTAGTCAAAGCACCACCTGTAAATTCCACAGTTGTGTACTCGCTTTCGTTGAAGAAACCAGTAATCTGGTCCCCCACCGTAAACTCTGCTGTTGCGTACGTACCTTCAAAATCATACGCCCACTTCATAAATACTGTTGCGTTGTTTGCACCAACAAGTGTAGGCTTTAGCTTCTTCAAGATTTTGATTCTGGAACTGTCACCAAAGGTCAAACTTGGGCTGTAGTATTTAAACCGGTAGCCTAAACCGTTGTCCTGATAACCTGTGTACTGACTAATGCCTTCAGATGTGCCTATATAAAAATCACCGTTGTCTAATCGTGCATAACAACTAAAGCCTGTAGAAGGCCAACGAGTAACACGATACGAGCCATTCTCTGTCGTGCCTCTAACGTCGAAGCAGTAGGTGTTGTCTTGACCTACAAAGGTTAATAAGTAGAAACCTTCTTCAGGACTGTAAGCAGATCTAAAGAACGTGTTTTCTGTTTGTAACGCATTAATGATGTCCTTCGTAATGTTTCCAGACAAACTACTAATAGGCATTGACTTTTCTTGAATTGCTCTACTAAAGCTCTTCAGACCAGTGTGTGATAGGAACAACACGTCAGTACCAGTGTACTGTACAGTGTCTCTATCTACGCAACCAACGCCTGCTACAGTGTCAGCCAGTGTCATTGTTGCTGGTGCTTCTGCTCCTTGGTACACAACAATGCTGTGCTTACCAAAGATAATCAACAGACCGTTGTGTGCAGCCAAAGCAACAATTTCGTCATAGCCGTCAGGCCATACTTTTGACACATCAATAGACCCGCTAGTGCCGCCTGAGTAGTCATGGCCAATAAGTAGGTCAGACCAGTAAACAATAGAAGGACTTCCACTAACACCTGTTACCCAGAGACGACCATAGGCTGATAAAACTTCGTTACCTTGTACAACACCGGCAGCACCCGCTACTGAGTCTAAACGCACTACAGACGTCCCGTCGTACACCAAAGGTTCATGAGAAGCTTGGAACAAGTACGCCTTGTCGTTAAAGTTGACAATCTTCCAATTGTCTGCTGTAACCGTGTAACTACCGGGTGTTGCGTCAGTAAGTGTAGTCGTGCCTGTGAATATCTTATTGTTACCTACAGACAAAACTACGTTGCTGCCACTACTTCTATCAAACTCTTTTATAGCCCTGATTGTACTAGAGCCTAACGCTGTCTTGTTAGTTGTAATAACATTATGACCCTTACGTGCAGCAATACGGCCACGTTTGTCAATCACAGCGTTGTCTGCTATTTCAGCAAACGACGGGTCTTGAGCCAACGGCGAATCTTCGGTGTTAATACCTTTGAAGGCCGGTGCTACAAGATTGATACTCTTTAATTCTTGAGCCATATCAAATAGTCCTAAAGTACATTTCCTCAGGATGCTTTGCTGCGTCTATAGCAATAGCGTCAGATAAATACTTATCAGCAATGCTGAAGTATTCAGCAGTAGAAGTTCCGCCTGTTTCTCCACGTTCACGAGCTAACAAAGCCACAGCTAGGTGTATCACAGGTTGTGAAGGCACTAGCAGTGTGTCGGTGTTAGCACTCAAGTCAGCCTGTCGCTTAATTACGTCAAACCGCAAGCTGTACACACCGTCTGGTGTTGGGCCTACTAAAACCTCTGTGTCACCACTAGAGTCCAAACCGTTGTACGTGTAGTACTTAGGCGCACCTTCTACTGCATTAGAAATATACAACGCGTCGTTAAACCAGTTTTTAGTTTGGTACTCCATGAAACAATTTTGAGTATCGTTTATTACTGACATGACTTTTACGTTGTCACTGCTGCCTGTCAGTGAGTAACTGTTGTCGGAAGCAGAAGTAGTTACAACAATAGTTTCACGTAAAGCAGACCAGTCTGTTGCTTCTTCTACTAACTTCTTAGCGTCGTTAATAAAGTCACCAACCATTTTGTTATAGGTTGTACTTGTGACTGACGTGGTCTCTTCTTCACGCAACCGACGTAGTACACTGTTCATTAGGTTTAAATATGTCATGCTAATTTCCTATCTGGATCGCCGGTAAACATGCCTTGATTTATTGGTTGTGTTTTTGGTGTTGTTGTTTGTCTGTCAATAAATTGGTTTATCTGTTGTAGTGCAGTTGGTTGTTGTTGTACGGGCCTTGATTGAACAACTTGTTGTACTTGTCTTGGCTTCATTTGCTCTTCAAAAGGCCTAAACTCAAACTTGTCCTGTGCAGCAGCAATTTCCTGTGCTGTTGGTTGTTTAGCCCCAAGACCAAACAAGCCCAGTGTCGCTAACCCAAGTTGTTGTCCAAGTTGTCCAAAGCCCGCCTCTAGTTGACCGCCTATACCACCAAAGCCTGCCCCTAGTTGCTCTACTAAAGTATCAGACAAACCTTGGATGTTTTCACCCAAGCCTGTACCAAGACCAGTAATTGAATCTACTACTGTTCCAACGTCGGTTCCAAAAGAGTCTGCAAGATTTGTCAAGCCCAGAAGAACATTGGTTTCTAACTCAGTAAGCTCTCCACCAAGGCCCGAACCTAAAGTAACAATGGCGGACGTAATATCGTCTGTCTGTACGCCTAAAGCCTCTGCTAGGTCTTCTACGCCTTGGGTTACTGCTGTAGTTACTCCGCCTACTGCTTCTTCGACACCCGTAAGTTGCTCGCCTAAACCTTCGATGCCTTCAGCAACACCGGATTCAAGATCAGTAACAGAAGTAACTACGTCACTAATGTCTACGCCTAAATCGTCAGAAAGACTTTCTAAACCTTCAAGAATGTTTGTCTGTAGGTCAGTAAGGTCTTCCCCTGTGGTAGTACCTAGTCCGGCAATAGCAGTAAGCAAACCTTCTGTAGACAGACCTAACTGTTCAGCCAACTCGTCAATTCCAGTCTGAACTCCTGCAATATCTTCAGTAATGCCTTCAAACTGGCTATTTAATTCTGTGGCTACTTCTTCAGCTGTTAAACCTGCAGGAATACCATCAACAATTTCTTGGACATCAGCAATAGTTGCGGAAGCCGGTATAGTAATAGCCCCTGCAATTTGCTCAAGTTGTTCTTCAGTAAATCCGTAATTTGCTAAAATGTCACGAATATCATCTGGACTAGCAACTGCCAAATTGCCGATAGCGTCAGTAATAGTAGTTACAGCGGTGTCTAAATCTTCGCCTACTACAATACCTTCTAGCGCTGTTCCTAAGTCTTCAACAGTTAAGTTTTCAGGAAGAGCGTTAATTATCTGGGCAAGCTGTTCGTCACTAAAGTTAAACTCTGCTAACGCATCCCTAACGTCCTGTGCACTAGCTATGTCTAAACCACTTATGGCATCAGTAATGGTGGTTACAGCAGTGTCTAAATCTTCTCCTATAACTACATCTGACAAAGCATCAGACAAATCAGACGTACTTAAACCTTCTGGGAGTGCGTCAATAATTTGCTGTAGTTGGGCTTCGGTAAAGTTAAATTCTGATAGAGCGTCCCTAACGTCTTGTGCGCTGGCTATGTCAAGAGCGCCAATAGCGTCAGTAATTGTTGTAACCGCCGCGTCTAAGTCTTCTCCAACTACAACGCCTTCTAGAGCCTCTGTTAAGTCGCCCCTAGTTAAACCCTCTGGAAGAGCATTAACAATTTGTTCTAGTTGAGCATCACTGAAGTTAAATTCTGCCAGTGCGTTAGCTACGTCTTCTGGGGTTGCTAAACCTGCTTCTGCTATTGCGTCAACAATGTCTTGAGGTGTTGCTAAACCAGCCGCATCTAGCGCGTCAGCAATATCCTGAGGCGTAGCAAAACCTGACTGTGAAAGCGCCCTTGCTAGTCCTGCAATATCTTCTGAAGTAGCTAATCCAGACGTTGTAAAGGCTTCAACTATTTCTTCTAGAGTAGCAAGACCAGACTCTGACAAAGCAGTAGCAATGTCTTCTGGTGTTGCTAAACCAGACTCAGATAAAGCAGAAGCAATGTCTGCTGGAGTTGCAAAACCAGCGTTTCCTAGTGCCTCAACAAAATCTTCAAGAGTCCCGTAAGGCAAATCAGCCAAAGCAGTAGCAAGTTGCTCTGGAGTCAAAACACCAGCCATAGCGGTATTAAAATCTTCAGTAGTTAACAAGCCTGCTTCAGACAACAAAGTAGAAACAGTGTCGCTAATCTGCTCAAGAGACACATCATTAAGCTCAGGGAACGCCTCTTGTATTTGAGCTAGAGTTGGTAAGTCAGCAACACCAAGGGCATTTATAGCGTTAATAATTTCTTCTGTAGTTACCTCATTATCTGCTCTAATTTGCTCTACGACATCACTAAACATTTCTTCAGTAATGCCGGGAGGGTTTTCTTCTGTTTCTTCTTCTGTTCCTGTTGTTTCTGTGGTTTCTTCTTCTTCTGTTCCTGTTGTTTCTGTGGTTTCTTCTTCTTCCTCTGCGCCTGTCTCTGTAGTTTCTTCGACAGTTGTTGTAGTGTCCTCAAGTTCTGAGTCTGTCTCGTCTACAGTGCTTTCGTTGGGGTCTACTACTTCTTCCTCTTCTGTTTCTATGCCTTGTTGATACCTGTCTAATTCAGCCTGTAATGCGTCCGCTTCTTCGTTGTTTCCTGCTTGTCTAGCGGCTTCAATAGCTTCGGTTAGCTGTGCGATTATAGAGCCATCAGCGCTTTCAAAATTTAAATCTCCAGACACAGTCGCGCCTAAAGAACCTGAACCTGAGCCGCCTTCTTGTGACATGCCTAAAGCATTAATAACAGCTTGAGCAGTTCCTGATTCTTCAAAAACATCAGTTAAATCTTGAAAAAAATCAGAAAGGTCTCTAGTTATTTCAGCTACTACGGGGCTTCCAAAAAGTCCTTCTGCTGCTTGGAAAAATGCTTCATATCCAATAGTATTTCCGCTAGGCAGGACTACGGCATATCCACCGCCTTCCGCTAAGATCAAAGGAAACTCTTGTCCATCAGCAAGCTGTACAGTGTCCTGAGTAAGGCTTCCCAGACTTTCTTGAATGTTTTCTAATATTCCAGAATCTAACAGTTGATTTACTAATTCAGTTTGCAAACCAGCAGTAAGAGCAGATTCTAATGCCTGTCCAAAATCTACTTCTCCTGTCATAGCCAGCTGAGTAGCGCTGCTCATTATACCGGCAGAAGTAGCAGCAGCAGCCGTTGCTCCCATTGACGGAGCTAAAAATCCAGATAAAGCGTTTCCACCGTAAAAATTTAAAGCAAGAACAGCTGCCATTTTAAAGGCGTCACCTAAATCAAACCCGTCGCTAAGTTCGACCATTTTAACAGGAAAAGAGCCATTCCAGTGGTACTCGTCACCATCAGAATTATACGTTATAAGTTGAACATTGTAGTCCGTGAGTAGTTGTTGGTAATTAGCGTCTCTATCGAACAAACTAAAAGAACTTTTATGCTCACTGGTTCTCCAACTTCGGTAATCATCCCGAAGATCCTCATCACCATACTGGTCACTATCATCTGGATCGTCCGTTTCGTTACGCCTGTCGTTTTCTCTTTGTCGTAAATCTTGAGGGGAATAAGTAAAGTCTTTCCACTCTTCGTAGTTATATGTTTCCCACCAGTTATAAGTATCTGGGTCTGACTGTTGTAATTCGTACAGACTGTCCATGTACCCAATAAAGTTCTGGACGGACCCAAAAGTATTATCGTATTGTCCTTTAGAGTTGTAGAGACTTCTTAGTCCTGCGTGACCCGTGGCTGTTTTTACTTCCGTAACACTTGATACAGGTCTTTCTTGTCCTTCATCAAGATCTCTAGCAGAAACGTATACGTACTCGCGCTGGCCTGTTTCTTCTTCTCGTGCTGCTCTTTCGGCCCTTTCTTCGGCTATTCTAGCTTCGTATCTTTCTTGTACTTCTTGAAGTCTTAGTTGCTCAGCTTCTTCCATTAGTTCAACACGATCAATACCAGTTTCACCACCATCAGAAGTTTCAGGATCAACGGAGCCTACAGGATCTGTAGAGTAAACATTTTCGTCACCCTTAGAATTACCCGTAACAGTACCTTCAGGATTAATTCCAGTTGTAGTAGAAGCATCAGAAGTAGTACCAGAAGCAGGCGACGTAAGCATACCGCCATCAGTGCTAACAGGCTGAGTTGTCACAGTTCCGCCATTAGCCCTTACATAATTGTCGGCTTCTCTTAAGGTAGCAAATTCTTGTGTACCTACGTAATATGCCATTTACTTTTCCCTCGAAACGCCCTTGGTTTTTTCATAAGAGCGCATAGCGCCAAGACCAAGCATACCCATTAGTACAGGCATCATAGTCTCTAGGTCAATCAGTGGTATAGTAACTTCAATAGCCAACAGAGCTAGTACAAAATTAGTGAAAGGTATGACCATAAAATTACCAGTCATACCTAAGACACAGCACCAGCCAACAGCAGGTCTCCATCCAGAGACAAACAAGGACTTGTGTGCTGCTTCTACTTTGTTAACCTCTAGCTGTGCCTTAGCAAGCTCCTGAGCGTGTCTCTGAGCCATTGTAGCAACTTCATGGGCCAGCCTAGCCTTCTGGTCCTTGTCCTGCACAAACTTGTCTAGAAGCCCTGTAACAGGCCCTATGAGCGACTCAATCATCTAGCAAACTCCAAAATAGCAATAGCCACAGTGACGATAACAGCAATAGACGCAAAGCCTCCTGTCATCATCTTCTCTAGTTTGTCAAAGCGTTGGTTGTGTGCGTCCAGTTGCATCTGGATCATTTGGTAACGGATACTGCACTCACGCTCGTGTGACTCTAAACGCGATATAGCTTGCTCTAGGTCTGACATGACTATTCCTTATTATTTTGCTCGACAGTTACCTGAGCGTCTAGTTTACCAATTTCTACTTCTAGTCTGTTTAGCTGCCTGCGTAACTCGTGTATTTCTACGTTGCGTTCTTCCAGAGCCATGATCTTAGCGTTCTGTATTAGATCGTCTGGTAACGCACCACGTAGACCTAGAGGCCATTCACGAACAAACGCAGAGTTTTCCTGTATGTTCATGTCCTGTATTTCTTGGCTGTGTTCAACCGTAGTAATACGAGTGTCTAGCGTTACGTAAGCAGTAGTAGCCATAACGATGCCAGCACCAAGAGCAACTAAGTTCCTTAGCGGTATAGCGACCTTGGTGTTGTCATCAATCTCAGGCATTACCAAGGCATACCGTCAGCAGATACAGGATTCTTTTGTCCTTCAATATTTGCTGTTAGTGCCGCTTCAGTGTCAGCTTGGTTTACTGATTCCCAAACCCAACCCATAACAACTTCTTCTGTCAGGTCATCGTAAGCAACAAAGTCATCAGCAGAAGCGTCAGGTGTAAAACCTACAGTGCCGTATGCAGAGGCAGAGTAGGTCACAGCGTCGTCGCCAGTACCAACAGTTTCTTCTGCGGTTACTCTCCAATGGACGACAAAAACGCCGCCTGTATCTAAGTATCTTTCAGTGTTGGCGATAGACCAATTAAATGTAGCCATTGTTTAGCTCCTAAGTTTCCAAGGTAATGCCGACTCATGAATTAAAACAGACTGTCTATGCTTCGGCATTGGTGCATCTACAATCTTGTTTGTTTTAGACAGGTTGTACTCAGCAGACGTAACCATCAAATTCCAAGGTACGTGAAGACCACAAACGTCTTTGCCTTTAAGTGGGACTACATGGTCAACATGAATTTCTGTTTGATGTTGCTTTTTTAAATCCCTCGACAGCTTGTATATATCATCTATCTGCTTACACACTTCTGACACATCTCTAAGACAACTGGCTTGTCTGTATCTGTAACCTCTTACTGGATTGTGTTTTGCGTTAGACACTTTCCTATGTGCCGTACTGCAATCTACGCACGAGTTATTGCAAACATACCGCAAACCGCTATGGCCTTTTTTGCACTTAACTCCTTGATAGAATTTCTCGCCGTTTGCCTTGGCTTTTTTTCTATCTTCGTTTCTCCAGCCTCTTGTTTTTTCATAACCGCACTGACAACAACCTTGACCTTTTAGGTGCATTCTTGGCGTTTGCTCAAACTTACCGTGCTTTTTGCAGGTAATCGTTATGTGCTTTCCATGGTGCTTATAAACTACATCAGAGTAGTCATAGCGGTCGCCATGTACAGCAACTGCTTTTTCGACAAACTCCTTAGTTGTATAAGTCTTAAACAGCATTAGTTACTTTCCAACTCCGCCACTCTGGCACGTAGTGATTGAATTTCTTTTAACATCATAGGCACTAGCTTTGAGTAGTCTACGCCCATCATGTCGTCTGAGTCAGCGTCTCCAGTAACTGCCTCTGGTGCAACGCTCTGTAGCTCCTGAGCAACCATGCCGTACTTCTGGTGTGACCCGTCAGCCTTCCAGTCAAACGAACGTACTTGAATAGCGTCAATGTCGTCAGAAGCAGAAGGTGCGTCTACGATGTTGTCCTTGAGGCGTTGGTCTGAAGAGGTGTTGTAGGAAGTAGCAGAAGACGTAACGCTAATACTACCGACTGTTGTGCCGTCTTTGTTAAATTTAACAATATCGCCGTCATTGCCAATTCTGTTGAAATAGCCTGATGGTGCTTGATTTGCGCCTAAGCCAATAAAGCCTGTAGGAGATAAACGTATGATTTGCGCCTAAGCCAATAAAGCCTGTAGGAGATAAACGTATGCCAGCATCACTAGCTGTGCCTGAGTTGTCTGGAGCAGATGCCCCGCTTGCACTAGTAGTCCCAACCAACAAGTTGCCGCTTGTATCTATGCGCATGCGTTCTGTGCCAGCATCTGTAAAAGTTACTGCACCAGATGACCCATAATAAAAATCTAGCCCTCCACCATTAGACTGAATTCTAAAGTTGCTACCTGTCGCAGTTCCAGTATTGTATAAAAAGCCAATAGCACTACCGCGAACGATTCGCATTGCAGTCCCATCGTAATCAATATGTAAAGGACTTGCAGGACTCGTAGTACCAATCCCGACATTCCCGCTTGAGTCGATACGCATGCGTTCTGCGGGAGAAGTAGTGCCAGTTATAAACTGAATGGTTGAGGCTCCACTATTGGCAGAAGCCAGCTTCAAATCAGATTTATTAGTTGCAAAAATTCTAGGGTTAGCGGCTTCTGTTGTACTGTCTGCAAAAGCAATTTGTCCACCATCAGAGCCAGTAGAAACTTGAAGAACACGCCTACTGCTACCAGTAACTAAACTAGAAACGCCAATACCGACATTACCGCTTGAGTCGATGCGCATGGCTTCCGAAGCGTTGGTGGTAAACACCATGTTATCGTTGCCGTGGTAATAGAAAATATTACCTATGTCGTCATCGTCACTGTCACCAAACTTAATATATTGGGCATCGTTTGTTCCGCCCATAAAGTTGAGGTTGCCACTCTGAATGGTTAGTTTTTCTGAGGGCGAACTAGTGCCAATACCAACGTTGCCTGTTCCTAAATCTGCTATAAAGATATTGTCAACACGACTACTGTTGTCGTCGTTTCTGCTGTTAATTTCAAAAACGCCAGAATCTACTTGTAACTGCGCTCTTTTGTCATTAGTTCCACCGTCAGTATCTTCAAGCAACATCATTGCAGGATTACCAGCAATATGAAGTGGCCTGTCTGGACTGGTAGTGCCGATACCAACATTCCCGCTGGAGTCGATGCGCATGGCTTCGGAGCCATCAACTTGAAACTGTAAAATAGAATTAGCTATGGCATTGCTGGGATCAGAAGAAATTACTGTTGCGGTATTAGCCGCAAAAAGCGATCCTGTGTTTCCACTTGATGTATCTTCAACTAAAAGCTGTGTACCTTCTGTTTTTAAGTGAAGTAGTTCACTTGGACTGCTAGTACCAATACCCAAAGACTCCGCAGACGCATCCCAGAACAACTTCGCAGTCGTGCCAGTGTCTTCGTAGAAGCTAATGTCTCCGTTGTCAGAAAATAACGCAATGGACTTACCTCCAGTGCTAGTGTCATCAGTGCCAACTCTGAATACTTTACCTGTCTCATTGTTATTACTGTCAATGTTTAAGTAAATGCTTTCATCAGAATTAATTACACCGTTTGCACCACCTTCTCCACCTATCGTTAAAGTAGTGCTAGACAAGGAAGCAAAATCATTAACCGTTAGAGTACCCGTTACGTCAACACCTGTGGAGGTGGTGGCTAGTTTTTCTGCGTTGTCGTAATAAAGTTGAACAGAGCCATTCTCATTGAAAATAGCCATGTTTTCGCCGTTTACACCCTCAAGCTGAATATTTGTGGAAGCTCTAACAAAAAGACTTCCTGCGCCTGCTTCTTGAATAATGGAGCCAGCACTAGGGTCGTGATAAATCTGTAGGTCAGAGCCAGCACCGAAGATAGCCTTGTCGTTGTCGCCAAACGCAATATCTGTACCGCCAGTGGTATTACCGTTGCCAAGGACTTCAGCCAGTGTGTCTGCACCAGCAACCTGAGAGTCTACATACGCCTTGATCGACTGTTGAGTAGCCAATGCAGTGGCACTGTCACTAGCCATGTTGTCTTCATCAAGGATGCCTGTAATGCCATCTAGAAGATTAAGCTCTGTAGCAGTAGATGTTACGCCATCTAAGATATTTAACTCTGCTGTGGTTGCCGTTACGCCATCAAGAATGTTTAGTTCAGCGGCTGTAGAGGTAACCCCATCTAAGATGTTTAGTTCTGCTGTAGTTGCCGTTACACCGTCAAGCAAGTTTAGTTCGGCAGGAGTAGACGTAATAGCTACACCGCCTACCTGTAAAGTAGTTGCGTTTACTTCCCCGCTTGCACCATAAACAACAGCCTTGCTGTTAACGACAGTACCAGCAGTAGATCCATCAACAAGATTAAGTTCTGCCGCTGTGGACGTTACTCCATCAAGGATGTTCAACTCAGCCGTGGTAGATGTAACACCATCTAACAGGTTGATCTCTGTAGCTGTAGCAGTAACGCCGTCTAAAATATTAAGTTCAGCAGTAGTAGCGGTAACGCCATCAAGCAGGTTAAGTTCTGCGGTAGACAGAGTTGCACCATCAAGAATGTTGAGTTCAGCCGCAGTAGAAGTTGTCGCTAACGATACAGCGCCGGACGATACTGAAAAATCTGCTGAATTAAACGAAGCTATACCTTTGTTAGAGTCTGTAGCATCTTCTGCCGCAATCGTAATTGCATTGCCTGTAGCAGATGTATCAATACCTTCACCGCCCGATACAGTCAGTGTTTCAGAATCTAGGTCAATAGCGATTGTGCCTGAGTCAGTGGTGACATCTAGGTCTTGTGCAGTGACTTGTGAGTCAACGTAAGCTTTTACGGACTGCTGTGTAGGAACTAAAGTTGCACTGTCGGACGACATATCGTCTTCATCAACGAATGCAGCAATACTAATAGTTCCATCAGAAATAGTTTCAAAGGTCAACGTACCTGTAAAGGTCGGACCTGCTGTGTCAGCTTTGGTTGCAATAGCTGTAGAGATTGCGTCAAACTCAGTTTCAAATTCAGCGCCACGGATGATCTTTCCTGAGTCGCCTGTAGGTAACGAGTCCTTAGCTTCAAAGTCTGTAGTCTTAGTATAGTTCGACATCGGAAAGTCCTATTGCAGAGAAGAAGGAGGAGAAAGGAAAAGGGGCCATTGCTGACCCCTTGAGTTCGTTACTCTGCAACTGCGAGAACGAAACCAGCTTCAGGACGGTATACTTCAACACCGTAGAGGCAGTCAGCCGTGTACAGAGTTGAGAGGTATTCCTGCTTGTACTGAGTCTGTGAACGAACAGCTTGCTGCTCAGCCATAACAATAGCGTCACGGTGGAACAGAAGTGCTGCGCGAGTATCGGCAGATCCAGCAGTGTTGTCTGCAGCAGCTTCGATAGTTGCACAGTTAGCTGAAACGTAAACATCTACGCCGTAGAGGTTACCGATAAGACCAGACTGTACGCCTTGGCCTGAGACAAAGTCAGAAGACACGTATCGGTCGATGCCCATGATAGTGTTACGAACAGAAGGTGGGATAACAAGTACACGATCTTCCATTGGTACGTTGTTGTCGTCAAGCTTCTGAATCATGTCACGGAAGAAAGCATCAGTGAACACGTCAGCAGGAACGATAGTATCGTCAGTGTACTGAGTAGTTGTGCCACCGTCGTTAAAGAAACAACCGGTGTGCTGATAGTCAGTAGGAGCTACTGAGTCAGAGAACACAACAGTTCCACCGTTACCAAAACCAGTACCACATGAGTGGAGGTCAGTGTCGATCTTAGTAGCAAGGGCATAACCAGCGTCTTCAGTGTAGAACTGACGGAGGCTAGAAAGCGCCTGTACTTCAACGATGTCTTCGATCAAACGTGAGTACTCGAAGTGACGGTCGATGTCAACAGTCAGTTCGCTCTCAGTGTTTGCAATGATAGTAACTGCAGTGTCAGCAGCCTTCGCATTTGCATCGCCACGAGTTGGCTTTGGAATGTGAAGCTTGTCGCCCTTCTTGCCGTTCATAGCGATACGCTTGACAAGTGGAGCCATCTTCAGGTTCTTTTGATAAGCAGCAATGATCTCGTCACTCCAGATTTCTGGAATAAACGTTGCCGCTTCAGTCTTCGCAGTATTACCAGCTGCGCCCGGATAAGTTGCAGTAGCCATGTCAATCTCCTAGATTATTTGACTCGACCCTCCGCATAAGCTGCCATGATTTCGTCTGACAAAGCTTGATAACGATCAGGGTCATTCTTCATTAGTTTAATAATGTCGGCCCTACGATATACCTTCTTACGACTACCTTCAGCACTGCCTCGTGCGTTGCCTGTGTTAGCTGCCTTTAGTGTCTGCTTACGTGCCTGTTTTTCAACCTTGGCAGTCTGCTGGGCTACTGTCTTCCGTTCTTTCCAGAGTGAGAAGAGTTCGTCCGCAGAGTCAGCGTCGTACTGTTGGTCAGCTGCTACAAACAACTGAGTCCTAATCTTAGATGCTTTGATCCACTCAGCAAACTTGGGATCACCAAGAATTTGCTGCATGTCTGGATGTTTAGCTTGAAGCGTAGCCAATGATGACTGCTTCTTGTACTGCTCAGTGTACTGTTGCGCTTCTCTAATCTTAGGGTGATTCTCAATAGCACGATTGACGGCTGCTTGAGGATCTGTAAAGTAGTCTATATCGTCTTCAGGCTCAACGTATTGTTGAGGTGCTGGCGGTTGCGTTTGAGTACTGATGTAATCATCTACAACCTTACGAAGTTCACCTACTTCAGAAGACTGACGACCTAGTAGCTTTTCAGCTTCTTGGTGCATCTGTACTACTTCTTCTAAAGACTTACCTTGGTACTTCTCTGGTAAGGTTGATTCAGGTTCTTGAGGTTGCTCAACTTCTGTTTTAGCTTCTTGTTGAATCTCATCAACTTCGTTTTCAATGGTGTCCACGTTTTCCTCTTCAGGTTGTGGATCAAGCATCATAGCTCGTGACATAATTAAACTCCGTGATTATAATCATTGTGGAGACTTCTTTCTACCTGCTTTTTCGTGTTCTCGTACCCATTTCATGTGCTGACCGGGAAAGTCCCCAGTAGAACCATCAAGGTGAAAAGACGGGGCAGATACCAATTTAGTAGCATTAGCGCCACAACCGCACCTACTGGTTGTAACGCCAGACTCTACCATTTCTTCAAAGACATGTCCGTTTGTACAACGGAAGTCATAAATTTTATACATCAACAGGGCCTTCTTCTTCGGCTTCTGCTTGCTCTCTAGCCGCTTCTATAGTACCTTGAAGGTTAATTACAGTAGCGAAAGCAGCAACTTGGCCTTTACGAAAGTACAAGTCTTCTGTGTCTTTGACTGTCTGAATGTCAGCCAATTGTTGTGCATTGTTGGATAACTCTTGTAAGAGTTGTTTGAAACCTTCGTGGTTGAAGAGTTCGTTGTAGTTGTCGAAGTAGGTTTCAAGCTCAGGAGTCATAGTTTCCTCTAATGTTGTTAACTATAGTTTTATTATAGCATACTTTTATGCAGTTGTCAAGCTTTTCTTGTGGACTTCCTGCGTTTACCTGAAGCTGTGACTGCATGTTTAATTGCCTTAGGGCCAGTCTTACGACGTGCAGAAGATTTTTTTTCAGCTGCTGTCATCTTTGCTGCAACAGCTTTAGGTCTACAAGAAGGGTAAGGACGTTTACTCTTGGTAGCTGACTTGCGTCCACAAGGCTTACCCGTTTTAACGTCCACCCACTCTTCTTTAAACCACTTAGTGAGTCCGCCTTTTGGTTTACTCATAAGTTCCACCACGTTTCTTATACTCTTTAGTCAACCAACCTGAAGCATATGCACTAGGCCATACTTTGTATTTCTTTTTAGCCTCTGCTTTAACGCGAGCGTACAATGCTTTGTTTTTAGGTTTAGGGCTGCTTTTTGCTTTAGCCATAACAATTACTTCTTTTTCTTTCTGTTGGTCATTGTGCGCTGACCACGCATAGGCATAGCAGGTGACTTTCCTTTTGGTTTTGCTTTAGGTTTAGTTTTGTTCATTTTCATTCCATAACCGGGCATAGCTTTCTCCTTTGCTGTCTTAGACAGGTCTTCAAAATGGAAAAGTTTTACAGATGTTTTTCCGTGAGTTTTGCCTGAGTGTAACGACCCATCAGGCATTTTGTGTGTACCGCCTGTATATTCAGTACCGTCACGCTTATAATGTTTTACACCTTTAGCCATAATTAACTCTTAAGTTTGTAAAAGTCTTCTATTGTACACCGAACTTGTCGTCCTTTGTGTCTCATGTATACTGGTGCGCCTACTCTGAGCCTGTGTACTGCTACTTGAGTTACGTCTTCAGATATGTCGCAGCTTGGTATAACTACGTACTGCTGATCTGCTTTTTCTATGAGAATCTTAGTGTCTGCTGATGCCTGTAACGACAGCAGTATTACTGCTACTAGTAGTGTTCGCATTGTGTTCTCCTAACGTCATCACGACGTGCTTTAGCCTCACGGCTGTATTACCACTTTTTACAAGACCAGTACCTCGCCGTGAGTTTGCTGGGTGGGTTTGTGTCACACTTGTGACGTGCTCTAAACGACTTCCGTCGTGCAGGCTGATCTTTCTTAATAGTCATCTTGGCGTCACCAAAACGTATAGTCTTAGTTTTGTCGCCTTGTTTTGCTACTACTACAAACTTTTTAGTCGGATGATTAGGCGTCCGTTTTGGTTTGTTGTACGCGCTTACTCCTGCTCGTGCTAGTTTTGGGTCTTTGGACTTTGGCATTACATAGTTCCTCCACCTTGGTTTCCAGTTGGTCCACCTTGGTTTGTAGGTCTGCTAGGAGTTG